>Ga0209518_1004236_pt1 | contig 11638 bp, 10 predicted proteins | sample RifGroB1_FD_183993 | JGI IMG/M metagenome (GOLD analysis project Ga0209518, IMG submission 183993) | Groundwater microbial communities from Rifle, Colorado, USA - Groundwater B1 (SPAdes) (version 2) | ecosystem: Environmental > Aquatic > Deep subsurface > Groundwater | place: Rifle, Colorado... | reverse complement strand
TAATTTTAGAACAAGACAAACTGCGGCATATGTATTTCCAGATGCAATTTTAAATATCAATGAACCCTTACTTAGAGAGAGAAATTATGCTGGTTTTGATAAACTCACAAAAGAAGATTGGCAAAGAAGACTTAAAGAAGCTAATATTTCTGATCTTGAGGATTCCTATGATTGGAAAGTTCCTGGTGGTGAAAGCGCAAAAGATATTGAAAAGAGGTTAGATAATTTTTTATCCAAACTTTCTGAAATTAAAACAGATAGCGACGATACCTTCATTTTTACTCACGGAGACTTACTTCAAGTATTAAGAGTAATGTTACATAAATTAGATCCTTCAGAATATATAAAATTTAAAACAATGGCCAAAAATGGCGTTAAAAATTGCCAAATTTTTATTTTTAATTTAGACCCTAAGACTAATGAGCTTATTTCAGAAGAAACATATTTTTATGAAAATGAGCAATGGCATAAAGGTGTTTATAATAGAACTAGCAAAATAATGGAAGTATCCGAATATAAATAAATTATATCAGCTCAATAAAATACAGGGGCTTTATTTTCTATATCGTTTGTATCAGGATTTTCGCAAAATTCTGTTTCTAGTATATGCGATTTATGATACTGTAGATCTTCAACTGTAATTCTGGCTTGATGAAAATTTATAGCGAGAGCATATATTTTTTGTACTTGAGATTTATCACCCTCGATAATTATTGCTGGTTCCATATATTTTCCTTCAGAACCAATAGTACATATTTCTGCTGGAGAAAAAGTGAATTCTTCGCCTAAAGTATTTTGAACTTCTTTAATAGAATGATCTTTCCCGAAATTCATTTTTTCAAGTCCATTTCTTAAATCTGTGAGATCTAAAAAATCATTTAGACTAATTGAAAAATCAGTCAAATTTTTAATCTTTTTTAAAATAATTTTTTTTGCTTCTTCTAAATTTGCAATTTCACCAATATCAATAAGTCTAATAATATTAAGCTTTTCTTGTTCAGCATATCCCTCTTGCAAACCGAGAAGTATTCTAAATCTAGGTTTTTTAGATTTTTTTTCAACTACTCCCTCCACACCCAACTTTTCTTCTAATTTTTTTAAAGCTTCCTTATATCTTTCTGTGGATAACTACTAAAATGATAATTAAATCCCTTTTCTTCCTTGATAATATATCCATAGTAAGTAAAATGTAAATCAATGGCTAATTGAGTGACTATTTGAACAAATTCTTCCTTAGTTAAATTTTTAACAGATACAAAACCACCCCAAAATTTTTCAGGTTTCAACTCATTCGTTCCAGCAACAGGTTTTTGAGCTTCTTGGTTTCTATTATGAATTATGAAAGGATTTTTTTCTTGCATTTATTTAATTTAAGTTTAAATTTCAATAATATTAATTTCTGAAAAATTTTTTTGAAAATGTTTTAATCTTTCTTTTGATTCTTCCATTGAAATATCAGCATATTGATCAATAGCTCCATTTAATTCTTTACTTAAAATTTTGGTTTTAATAAATTTTTCTAAATCTGATTGATCAATAAAAAACCAAAAAAGTTTTGGTAAGTCAGTGGTGTTATTTTCCGCACCATCAATAAAACGTTGTTTTATTCTTTGAGCATATTTGTCGTGATTTACAGGATGAAAATATATAAACATGAAATTTTTAAGCTCGCCGGAAAATATTTCATTTATTATGCGAGACTTTGCTATTGCTCCCTCTACAACAACTGGAGAAAAATTCAATTTAGATAGTATCGCATCTCTAGTTGCCTTAATAAAGGTATCAACATATTCTTTTGGTTCGGTATCACGATATACGGTTATGAACGTTTCAGATGGGTCGGAAGAAAAAACCTCAATTACTGATTTAAAAACTACTTCACCTAAATCAACAATAGAATACCCGTACAAATCTTTTAGATTTTTACTAAATGTCGATTTTCCAGTAGAAGTTTTACCAGAGATATAAACAAGTTTTGGTTTTTTGTTTTTAATTATTTCTAAAATTTCATCCGCCGTCATTATTAATAAATAATGACATATTTTTTATAAAATGGCAAAAAATTTATTTTAGTGATATTATTTAAATGCTGATAAGGTAGTAGGGAAAAGGTGCAAACCTTGGTTATCAATCGCGTGTAGCATAGGCATCCTATGTGGGAAACACGATTGATAGCTTCAAGCTATTATCTTGTCAGCACCCATTTATAGGGTGCCTCTTTTATTTTATGATAAAAAATCAAAAAGAATACGATTGGCTTAATCTTGAGCCAACAAAAGAAAGATATTCAAAATTGCTTAGTTGGCAAAAGGATATTGTAGAACGATTCAACCCTAATTTATTTGGGATACCAGATCATAATTTAATGAAATTTATATACTCAATTTCTAAAAAACAAGAAGTAGAAGAAATTGGAAGTTGTAGGCCGTACGACCACACAATGTCTCACTCCGTAGATAAGTACGTTACTCAAAAATTACCCTTTAATTTAATTAAAAAACATGTTTTTGATTTAGGTAAAATTGAAGTGCACGGGATACACCCGGACGCACTAGAAGATGTAGCAAATTTTTTAGGTTATAAAATAATTAAAAATATAAACTTCAAACACAATTCTTCCACTAAAAAATTTAACACCCAGCGTCCAACATTTCATTTTGCTTTAAATAAAAAAGGTGAAAAAATTATTTTGATAGCGACAATCCCCGGTAGGGATTATATACTTCATTACGGTAGTTTAATTAGGCATTATTTGAATACTTTGACTAGAGATCATAAAGAAATATTGTCATTATATAGATATCCTTTTGCTGAAAATTCAATTCATTATTGGACAAAACTTTATCATGATTTGATAAAAAAGGACGATGTGGTTATTTTGGGTTATGTAGCAGAACTTGCATTATTTTTTAAAAAAAATACTGATTGGAAAATTGAATCAGAAATTGAAAATGATTTTTATCACAGCATAAGAATGGCTACGACTCGAGGTTCAAAAATAAATTTATTAGGAGTAAAATATACTTTTTGGGGAAATATTAGTGCAAAGTTAGCATATCAAATACTAAGATTAGATGCTAAAGAAATAATATATTGTGGTAAATTAGGTACGCTAACTTCTACTTCTGATTTATATAATAAAATTTTCTCTCCAAGCAAATACGCCATTATGTATCATGATAAACTTATTGGGAAAATAGATACCTTACAACACCCTATTCATGATTTGTTTCCAGAAATAAATAGTGGTTATCATGTTTCCGTACCAACAGTTTTAGAAGAAGATTATCTTCAGAGAAAAATAACAGTGGAATTGGGAATAACTTCTATTGATAATGAAATATCACAAATTGCATTTGCTGTCTCTAGATTTAATAAAGAGTATAATAAAAATGCAAGATTTGTTGCCTTGCATTTCGCGACTGACTATCTTAGAAGTGACAAAGAACGAGCGGAAAAAACAATTTTTGATTTAAGTAATAATAGATCTAAAATTGCACAGGAAAAGAAGATGAGAATGATAGAGAAAATTGGAAAATTATTAATACAATATTTATAATATGAATAAACTTATAAAAAATGTAGCTTTTGTTGGTATAGGCAATCATGCATTCGAACATTTAATACCATCTTTAATGGTAACTCCTGGAATGAATTTTTATGCTGCATATTCTAGTTCAAAAGAAAAATTATTAAAAATAAAAAATTTATATAACCCAGAAATCACAACACAATCACTAGATGATATTTTTAATGACCCAAGGGTTGATATTGTTGCAGTGTCTGGTTCCCCAAGCTTTCATTACTCGATTGCACTTTCTGCTTTAAGAAAAAAGAAACATGTTTTTATTGAGAAACCACCAGCAACCAAACGAAATGAATTAATTAATCTTTTAAATACAGCAAAACAAAATAATGTTTCAGTAGTTGTCGGATATAATTTTTCTAGGGGAATAAAATTTTCTGAAGCAAAATCAAAAATCGGTATAAATTTAATTAAAAATATTGATATTACATATACTAGTAAAAGACCTCGAGAATTGCAGTATCACTATAAAAATTTAATTGAAAATGGACTTTATATTTTAGCCATACACCCATTTCACTTGTTAATTAAAGAATTTGGAGAAATAGAAAAATTATCTACTTTATTTTCTCCATTTGAAAAAAATTTATACAAAATAGAACACCTTTTTAAGTTTAAATCTGGAAAATCTGCAACTTTATCGTGGGGTAATTATTTTAATAAATTTATTTTTGATATTACACTTATAGATACAAAAGGAAACAATTATAGTATATTATCTATGAGAGATTTATTATTTTCATCCAGTAATTTAGATCAAGACAAGGGTTCTGTTTTTCAACCTCTTTCTGCGAGTGATTCCAATTATTCTTTAACTGGATATCAAGAAAATTGGAATCTTTTATATCAATCAATAAATTCAAAAAAAATGTATCTAGAAGATATCAAAAACACAATATATATTTTTGATGTTTTTAATACTATTTTAAAAGATATAAAATTTCCTCTAAAAACTGTTTTAGTTGAACACGATATCAGTAAATTAAAATTAATGGAATAAATATATGTCTGATGAAAAACATTTAATTCACTCCGCAGTTTACGGAATTTTAAGAAAAGACAATAAAATTCTATTAATGAGACGGTTCAACACAGGATACAAAGACGGTTTTTTAACACTTCCAGCAGGGCATATAGAAAAAGATGAATTACCAAAAGAGACAATGCTCCGCGAATTGAAAGAGGAAACGGGATTGATTTGTGATTTTGAGTCAATAATTGGAGTGTATGCAATGCATAGAATATCTAGCTCTGGTAGAACTTATGTGGATTATTATTTTGAAATTTTAAAATATAATAGCAATCCGGAAATTAAAGAACCCGAAAAATGTGATCATCTTGATTGGTATGACATAGAAGATATTCCTGAAAATACACTTTCTTATATCAAAATTGCGTTAAATCATATAAAAAACAAGGCCCCAATATCTGAAATACGAGAAGTTGATTAGTTTTTTTGTAAAATAAGTGTATAATTATAACCATGATAAACAATAAAATATTAGATAGTGTTTTTGCTAATAAAATATTACTTGTAGTAGTATTAATATTTCTAGGTTTAGAAATTTTCTCTTTCGAACCCATTCCAGCTAAAATACTTGCCACTTTATCTTTTGTTAGTTTATCAAAACCAGCATAATTTCTTTCTCTAAGTAAGGGTTCATTGATATTTAAAATTGCATCTGGAAATACATACGCCGCAGTTTGTCTTGTTCTAAAATTATTTGATGAAAAATATACTCCTGGATTCAATAACAAAACTTGGCGTAAAAATTCACCCGCTTTTTTTGACTGCTCTATACCAAGTTGTGATAATTGATAATGGTCCGGATTAATATCTAAAAAATTAGGATCCTCATAAAATGAATTATTATCTCTTAGAAATGCTTCATGGCGCGCAATATTACCAACTGATTGTCCATGCCTGATAGCTATTATTCTTTTAATATTTTCTTGCATAAAATTTTTTCTATTCTACTAAATTTTTAATCGAAACCCCTAGCGCTTTCGCTAATTTCTCAATATTTTTAAGCGACATATTTCGTACGCCTCTCTCAATACTACTAATGTATGTCGGATGAAGTCCAAGAATTTTAGCCAAATCGCCTTGCGACATGCCTTTTTTAAGACGAATTTCCTTAACTTTTTTAGCGAATTTTATTGATATTTCGGACATATGCACAGCTTCGCTGTTGCATGTATAGTAGCAAATATTGTAAGATACTTCTATATAGAAATATCTTTCTATATCTAAAAATCTGCCTCACGCCATCGCCCATACCAAAAAAAGAATTTCCCCCGCCAAACTAAAAGAGAATGGAAATGCGAGGGGGCTGAAATGCGAAGCATTTCAGAGACGGAGGTTGACGAGCCGGAGAAATAGTATGTTGATACTATTTCTCGGGTAGCAGAATTTTTCAGCAGAAAAATATCTGTGACAGGGCAGACGCTCCGACTTTGGTCGGAGCGGGGCGGAATTGTTTAGCATTACCACATTATCGGAGCGTAGTAATTAGTTTAGAATTAAGAGGCACGCGGAGCGTGCGCATTAGCCAAAGTTTTGCTAAAATAGGTTCGAGCAAATTTAAGTAATACGCACAAAATTAAAAAAACTAAACTTCCTGTTTAGTTTTTTTAATTTATGTCTCGTCGTAAGCAAGCGAACTGCTTCGCTTGCGTGAGGGATTCGAACGACAGAATATAAATTTTCAGTAGAAAATTTTATGAGTCGGTGCCTAGACAAAGTTTTGCGACGGCAAAACTTTAGTCGAGGGAGAAATTCCCTCTCGACGCACTAGAATTTGTTATTTTAGAAAAGTTATGTTATTATAAAGAAGATTTCAAAAGGGCCTTAGGGCTTTTTTGTTTAATCAAAAAATATATTTATGGAAATTAGAAATATCGCAATAATAGCCCACGTGGATCACGGCAAGACTACCTTGACTGACGCTTTAATGAAACAAAACGGCGGACTGCAGGATGAAGGAGTGTCAATGGATTCAAACGCTCTAGAAAAAGAACGGGGGATTACTATTTATTCTAAAAATACTTCTATCTATTATAGGGGAACGAAAATAAATATTGTAGATACTCCTGGTCACGCAGATTTTGGTTCAGAGGTAGAACGGGTTTTGCGAGCGGTGGATTGTGTGCTTTTACTTGTGGATGCAGTCGAAGGACCAATGCCCCAAACAAGATTTGTTTTAAAAAAATCTTTAGAACTTGGTTTGAAGCCCATCGTGGTTATTAATAAGATTGACCGTCCCAGTGCCGATTTTGCCAAGATTGAAACGACCCATGCCGAAATTCTAGAATTATTTTTTGAATTGGGAGCCAATGAAGAGCAGGCAAATTTCGAAACTGTCTATGCAATTGGGCGGGAAGGTAAAGCTTTCAAGAATTTAGGCGACAAGTCTTCCGACCTTTCTCCTCTTTTAGATGTAATTTTGGAAAAAGTGCCGGATGCGAGCTCGTGTCAAAGACGGTCTTTGACAGACTTGTCAAAGACCGTCTTTGACACCAAAATGTCTGCGCAAGTTTTTAATTTAGGTTATGATAATTTTTTGGGCAGAATGGCAGTAGCGCGAATTTATTCGGGATCTATTTTGTCTGGAAATCAAATTTTTATAAAAGGAGAAAATGGAATACGCCAAAGTAAGATAACGAAACTTTTTTCTTTTGAGGGTATAACTAGAAAGGAAGTAGATTCTGCCACTTCTGGCGATATTGTACTTTTGGCTGGAATTCCGGATATCTATATAGGGGAAACATTGTGTGAGGATGAAAATTTAGAGCCACTGCCTCATATTGCGATTGACGAACCAACTTTGTCTCTTAATTTTTTAGTAAATGATTCCCCATTCGCTGGTCGGGAAGGAAAGTTTGTGACCTCTAGACAAATTAAAGAAAGATTGGAAAAAGAGTTAGAAATAAATGTGGGATTGAGAGTCGATTTTTCCCCGGAGCAAGGCGATAAAAAATTTGGACCAAGTTTTTTTAAAGTTTATGGTCGAGGAGAACTCCATATAGCTATCCTTTTGGAGTATATGCGTCGGGAAGGTTTTGAAATGCAAGTTTCTCAGCCGGAAGTTATTATCAAGGAAAAAGATGGAATTAAGACAGAACCTTATGAAGAGTTGGTGATTGATGTTCCGATGGAATTTTCGGGTGGAGTGATAGAAAAAATTGGAAAACGACGTGGAATTATGAAAGATATGGTAGAGAAACAAAATGTGGCAAGAATCATTTTTGACATACCGACTCGTGGATTATTGGGATATCGGGGAGAATTTATTATAGATACTAAAGGTGAAGGAATTATGAGTTCAAGGGTTATTGGATTTAGAGAATACGCAGGAGAAATAAAAAAACGGGAATATGGTTCTATGATTTCGATGGTTGCTGGCAAGGCAGTGGCTTTTTCTCTTGCAAATTTACAGGAACGTGGTATTCTATATATAGAACATGGAACAAAGGTTTATGAGGGAATGGTTGTGGGTAATGTTTTGAAAGGAGATGATATGTCCGTGAATCCGACCAAAGGAAAACAACTTACCAATATGCGAGCTTCCGGAACTGACGAAGCGATAACCTTAAATCCTGTTTTTGTTTTAAATATCGAGCGAGGTTTAGAGGTTATGAATGAAGACGAATATTTAGAGATTACTCCGAAATCTGTTCGACTTCGTAAAAAATACCTAACTGAGCTTGATCGAAAAAAAAGTAAAGTAGAATAAAAATTACCTGTCCCGTACGAAATTTTTGATTACGGGGCATAAAGATAAAGATTATTAATTAAAATTTTGTACTAGGATGTCAACAATATCTTTTCAACCCAAAAAAATTACTAAAAAAATAACTTCCCAGCTTCAAGATCGCGCCTCTGATGTTGTGATGAATCGTTTTGGTTTGACGACTCTTGGAGAAAAAAAGACTCTGGAAGAGATTGGCAAGAAATATAACATTACGAGAGAGCGGGTTCGGCAAATTGAAGAGTCAGCTCTCGCTTCTATTAAAAAGTCGAGTGTGTATCGAGCAGAGCAGGCAGTTTTTGATGAACTTAAACAATTATTGCACAAACTAGGATCAATCGTTGCGGAACATGAACTACTACCTTATATATCAAAAGATAAAACAACTCAAAATCACGTTCATTTTTTCTTAACGTTGGGAGATGCTTTTAATAAGTATCGCGAAAATGATCATTTTTACACTCGTTGGAGTGTAGATAATGAGATAACCGAAAAAGTTCATGATTCTCTAAGAAAGCTTTATGCCAGCTTAAGCGATGAAGATCTTGTCTCAGAAACAGAGATGATTAGAAAGTTTCTTGATCATCTGAAAGATACGGCTCTAGAATATAGGGATGAAGAAATGGTTCGAAGATGGCTTTCTATGTCTAAAACTGTGGCTAAAAATCCTCTAGGTGAATGGGGTAAATCAAGTTCTCCCAATATTCGTGTTCGAGGGGTAAAAGATTACGCTTTTCTGGTTATGAGACGTCACGGAACGCCCTTGCATTTCAAGGAAGTTGCAGATTCTATCTCTAAAACTTTTAATAAAAAAATTCACTATGCTACTTGCCACAATGAGCTTATTAAAGATCCTCGATTTGTTTTAGTTGGTCGAGGAATGTATGCTCTTTCCGAGTGGGGCTACAAGAAAGGCATTGCTCGGGAAGTTATTGCAGATATCTTAAAAAAAGAAGGACCCTTGGGAAAGGAGGAGATAGTTCTAAAAGTGAACAAAGAAAGATATTTCAAAAAGAACACTATTTTAGTGAACCTTGCGAACGAAAAATATTTCAAAAAGAATAAAAGTGGACTTTATACCCTAGTTTAGATAAAATGGAAGTATGGCTGAGTTTTTAGATGCTATTGAAAATGGGATAATAAAATATTGGTTTTGGCTGGTGATCATTGTCCTAGTATTTTTCCTTTGGAAATATAATTTATTGAGTGGCGCCATAAAAGGTCTTTTACCTTTAATCGGTGTAATAGCGCTTGGTCGCATTGCTTGGATTTTTTGGTTGCACTATATTCAACAAGATTTTATTTCTGGTATTGATTTTGTGTTGCTTGAGATTATTCCTCCGCGCGATGTTTTGCGGAGTCCTAAAGCCATGGAACTTTTTATCACCAATGCTCTTTATCATATGAGTAATAAGGGTGGAAAAGAAGAGTATTGGCAAGGAGCTGTTTGGTTTTGGTTTTCTTTAGAGATTGCTTCGATTGAAGGACAAGTGCATTTTTACATCCGCACGCCAACGCGGGTGCGAGATTTAATTGAGACGCAAATGTACGCTCAATATCCTCAGGCCCAAATCAAAGCGGTGGAAGATTATACTTTGGCGGTTGATGAGATTTCAAAAGATAGCGCTTGGAATGGTTGGGGGTGTGAATTTAAATTAGTAAAACCTGAAGCTTTTCCTTTAAAGACCTATGTTGATTTTGGACTAGATAAAGATCCAAAAGAAGAATTTAAAGTTGATCCTGTTTCTCCAGTCGTGGAACTTTTCGGTTCACTTCAAAAAGGAGAACAAATGTGGATGCAAATTGTTATTACCCCTTCAAAGAAAACATATCATACTCACGGTACTTGGTTTGGACATCATGATTGGGTAGCAGAATCTAAACTTCAATCAATAAAGTTACAACTTCCTTACACTAATATCAAAGAGATTGGTGAATTTGATACCAGAGCCAGGATAGAAATTCGTACTCCAGACCACCTAAGGAATATCGTGAAAGCAATGAATGACAAAATTTCTAAGCTCGGCTTTGAGACTGGAATTAGGGTATTTTACACAGCAAAGAAAGAAGCATTTAATATGAGTAACCGAAGAAATCTGCGTCTAATTTTTCGTCAATACGCAAAACCTGATTGCAATCAATTGGAGCGTATAAATTCAAGTCAAGGAGACCGTTATAGTGGTATCTTTACCGCTTCAAAGAAGACAGTTATGATGTTGGCTAATAGAATGCTTAATGAATACAGAGAACGTACTTTTTTTCACGAATCTATGCGACAGAAAGTTTTTTCCCAACATTATTGGCATTGGCCTATCGACCAAGTTTTTACTTTAGATGCCATTATTAAGGCCTATGTTCATAATCAAACTTTTGTTTTGAATGTAGAAGAGTTAGCAACTATGTGGCATTTCCCAGGTCAGATATTGAAAGTTCCTACTCTAGAACGTATCGAATCCAAAGAAGCTTCTCCACCTACAAACTTACCGACATAATTTACTTGTCCCGTACTAAATTTTTGAGTAAAACCAATGATCATTTTTAATAACAATTTAAAATTTTAGTATTGGGATGCAGAACAAAAATATTTTTTATGCGTTAGGTCTAATCGTCTTTTTAGTATTTTTAATTTTTTTCTTTTTCAGCGCCCCAAAAAGTTTCCCGGTGGGAATCATAATAAATATAAATCAGGGAGAGAACTTGCGAGAGGTGTCTTTAAAATTAAAAGAGGAACAGATTATTCGCTCCAGACTTGTTTTTGAAGCTTTCGTAATTATTTATGGCGGAGAGAAGCATTTAATATCTGCTGATTATTTATTTGAAAGTAGATTATCAGTTTGGCAGATAGCTAGACGCATATCAAAGGGAGAGCGCCATTTAGCGCCAGTAAAAGTTACAATTCCAGAAGGATTTAACATTTCCGAGATAGCTCAGGTTTTTACTTCAAAATTATCTTATTTTAATCAAAATGAATTTTTATTAATGACTAAAGATTTAGAGGGTTATCTTTTTCCGGATACATATTTTTTCTTTACGACGGATGGTGAAAAAGAAGTGCTTAAATCTATGACTAAAAATTTTGAGAAAAAAATTGCTCTAATTCGTCCAGAAATTATTTCTTCCGGAAAAACCGAAGAAGAAATTATAAAAATAGCTTCAATTATTGAAAAAGAAGCAAGGGGTGATCTAGACCGAGGATTTATTTCCGGAATTTTATGGAACAGGTTAAAAATAGATATGTTGCTTCAGGTTGATGTTGCGCCGGAGACTTATAAAAAAAAAGGTTTACCCCAAAATCCAATTT
>Ga0209518_1004234_pt1 | contig 11639 bp, 13 predicted proteins | sample RifGroB1_FD_183993 | JGI IMG/M metagenome (GOLD analysis project Ga0209518, IMG submission 183993) | Groundwater microbial communities from Rifle, Colorado, USA - Groundwater B1 (SPAdes) (version 2) | ecosystem: Environmental > Aquatic > Deep subsurface > Groundwater | place: Rifle, Colorado... | reverse complement strand
CGGACAAGCGTTCCCGCGCTTGCGGCGATGGCCCTCGACTCCACGGCAAAGCCTCCGTCCGCGCAGGGGACGCGCTGTGAAGGCGCATAGACGCTGAAGCACAACTTCGGATCAGCATACCATGCTTCTCGCGGATTCCGGTCTTTGACGAAGGCGTGGCTTCGGTCTACGTCCAGTTCCATCTGCTGCTGCAGCAGGAGCTTTTCGAAAGAGGAAGACCTTTTATCATGGATAAGGACCCTGGGGCGCCGGTCTGGAATACGCCAGTATGGAAAGCTGAGACGCGGATATCGCCGGATCCTGATCGCGCGCATGTGCGGCACGTCACCACCTGGATCTTTGGCGCGAGCCCGTTTGTGACCAGTTATGATTACGTCGGAACCCTGAGCGTAGTGTTCGAATATACCTACGACCTGTTCGGAGAGCCGCAAAGCGACGGAAGTTTTCTCGTGAGATACGGCGAGTGGACCGGAAGTTCGATGGATTACCATCCCGACTTCCTCACTGTGATGCCTGATGCCTCGGTAACGGAAAGCCTGAACAAGGAGCTGGACGTGACCGTCATTGATGAAATCGTGCAGGGAAGATGAGCCCTCCATGGCTCCGCCCGCCGGCTTGCAGCGGGAGTCCTCCGTGATCAATCCGGATCAGCCCGAGCCCCAGCCGTTCGGGCAGTCCTCAATGTCTGCGGCAACGACCACCGCATGCAACAGCGTAATCAGCTGATTTGCCGCTTCACGATTCGGGATCTTGGTGCAGGTCTCGTTACCCTTGGTGTCGAAAAGGGTTCTTTTGCTGCCGTTATCGAGCTTGATCTCGGCAATTCCGTCCATGACACGGTAACGTTCACCTGGCACCCCTTCCGGCAACTTGATGCAGTATTCTTCGGCCAGCGGTTCGTCCTTGATGGCGAGATTCGTGCTCTCGACAAGGGCATTCCACTTGGCAAGCTCGAGTGCTCCGTACGCCTCTTTTCCACAGGCGTTTCGTCCCGTCACGAAATGCCCGGCAACGCCGACTTTCGTTTTGGCGAAATTCGCGATCATCTCGATTTCCTGCCATCCTTCGGCATATCGTGCCCGGGTCTCTGTGGATGGAGGAACTTCGGGTTCCGGAGCTGACGCTCCCGCGCTCTGGCCGGAGCCGTCATTCGAGGGACCGCAGGCGCTTACAAGCACAAGGAGCAGGCCAGTGAGATTGATTCGGCGCATGTGCTGGTTTTCTCCTCAAAAAAGAGGGTCATCAGGTTCGCACTGCCTGCCGAGTGTGCAAAAAAAAAGCCGGTCCGGCAGGATGCCGAACCGGCTCTGATGGCGATATCAGCCGTTGCTTAGTGGATGTTCAGTGCTGGATTGATTCGACACATCTGTGCGGAAGTGTCGCAAACCGGCGCACCATCGGAAGACATGAAGCCGGAGATGCCAGTGCAATCGTACCGAATGATCCGTTCACCGCAAACGTAACGGGCCTGATCGAGTGCCTCGTATGCTTTCGTTTGATTCTGGATAATCGCCGCAATGTTCCCGACCACCAGGGGTTTCACCTTGCTGCACGCGTCCGTGGTGACGTACTGCGAGGAACTGGGCGGGATCACGTCGTAATTTGTAGTGACGTAAGCGCAATCGGTGTCTGCGGAACATTTCTGCATTTCCGGATACAAAGCTTCAATGGCTTCCACCGCGTCCTCGCAGGCGTCCGGGAATGGAAGCGTATAGTATTTGTCCGCCAGCTCACGAATTGCTTTGTGCAAAGCTTCCGCCTGTTCGACTGTCGCAGTTTGAAAGCAGAAGTTCGTTCCGCTCGCGCGAACTAATCCTACGTCGCCATTGGACATCGAAATGGTCACGGTGTCCTCTGACGCGAGGGCGTCGACTTCGTTGCAGGATTCGGCGCGATTCAGGTCGATTCCACCGACCGCTGCGATCACGGCGGCATCGATCATCTTCAGCTCGTCATCAGAGATTCTACCGCTTTTTCTCTGACCCGCCGGTCCAGGCCCGACCTCGAATGTTCCATCTGCCGTTACCAGGAAGCCATACTGGCCTACACAGTACTCATCGCTCTCCTCAACGCACTTTGATGAGAGGACCACCTTATAGGCTGGTCCCTGCGCGGCCTGTGGCGCCGGTGGCGAAAATGGGACTGGATTCTTGCTGTTTTTGCTGCACGCTGACATTCCGATCACCGCGCTGCACGCGACGATAGCTATCATGCTTCTGTTCATAGGACCCCCTTCGTAAACCTGTTTGAGTGCTCATTGACGACGCTGATGCTTTCAAGCACTGCGCCGATGGGCCGCGTGGTGTGCAATCCATATGCCGTGTTGTCGCCGTGAATCGATCGCGGTAATGTGATGAGAGATGCGCATCCAACATTCTTTTGTTTCCGCGACAGTATTGATTTTGACTCTCTGTGTATCCGTTCTTTTCAATGCGTGCTCGACAGCCTCGCGAAGTAAGGAAGTCAATCGGACTCGTGCGATTACGCAGTTCGTGCCCTATTCCGTTCACTTTCGAAGGACGCCGACCAAAGGAGCTGATCCTTACGCCGGTCCGGGCGGGAACGATTACGTCGCGGAGAAGTTGCCCGATGCACGTTTCGATTGTGAGCCACTTCAATCGCTTTTCAAGGATATCGATCTGGACGGAGTGCGTAAGTGCCTCGCATCGATATCGAACCAGGTGGATGTTCTCTATCGATTAAGTCGCGACTCTGCGCCGGCCTTCACTCTCGACGAAAACGAGAGTGTTCCGGAGTGTCTGAAGAAGGGTCTGAAGGAAATTCCGGTTCCGCGCGAAATATTCTTCGAAACGGTCGAGGAATCCAGACCGGTCTGTTACGCGGGCAGGCTGAACATAGAGGAGGACGAACTTTTCTGGGTGAAGTTGCCCATCGCCAGAAAGGCCCTTCGTCTGAGTTTTCCTTTGGATGCGCCTCCGAATTCCGATGCGGAAACCGTTCTCCTGCTCTTCTCCTGGGCGATTACACCTTTTTGGAATGATACGCCGCGGAGCATTCCGTCAGTGTTCGTGCCGGATGCGGTTTGTGATGCTTGCCTCGGTTCGAAGAATCGGCTGGATCCTTCGGCTCCTCCCCCGAGGCTATGGCCGTATTGAGGTCAACCTCGAGCGGCCTATTGCTTGCCCGGCATTGCCGGGGTAAGTAGTTATCATGTCCACTTGGATCATCATCAGTTGGGTACTGGTCGCAATTCTCACCGCCATCAACATCGTCGTTTTCCTGCAGCTCAAAAAAGCAAGTGAGCAGATGATGAAAATGGCTTTTCCGGGCGCCAAGAACATGAACGAGGCGGTTGCCGGCATGCAGCAGATGATGAAAGGCATGCAAGGGCGCGGAGGACGCGGCCCCGGATTTCCAGCAGGTCCCGCTCGCGGCGGCGCTTCAGACCCTCAGCTCAAAGCGGCCATGGATATGCTTCAGCAAATGCAAAAGGGCGGCAAGAAGCGCTGAACGTGGAAAACTAGCGTCGTCGCCAGCGTTTTCGGCGGTCGAGTTTTTTCCGCGCATAATTCAAGCGATAGGCCTCGAGCAATCTGCTGAAAGCGGATCGGAGCTCAACGGCTGTTTCGGCTGGCTCTCCCGCGGCATTCAGGGCTTCAGCAATTGTTTCGATGGTGGAGAGGCACTCGCTTCTGGGCTCGCGGCGAAGCTCCCCATACTGTGAGTGGATTTTCGGATTAAGAATCGCTCGTCTCAATTTCAGGAGCCACGGATTGCGCCACCACAGGGCTTTCGCCTGGGACCACGTGCCATCGAGAATGACGATGCCTTCAAGCGATTTCAAGGCCGCAGCTTGGGATTTGGTATCAAGCGGCTCGGCGTTGTTCGAGACAAGTTCAAGTCCATCGGTACCCATGGGAACGCCCTTGATACCACTGCCAAGGTAGAGCACTGCCCAGCGTGACGGGTCCGCCTCTCTGCCCAGTGCTGAGCGAAGGTTCGGCCAGGAGAGTCCGATTTTAAGCGTAGAGTTGGGAAGCGCTAGATGGGCAAGACGCGCGGTCCCCAGAAGTTTGTCGGGTTCCTGCGGATGTTGCAGGATCAGAACGTGTTTCTGTGTTTGAAGCTTCGGCAGCCCCTCGCACACGCAGAGATTCTTCGGTTTGAGACAGAGTTCGCAGGTTTCGGAAGTATTGTCTGGGTGCACAACAGCTATTTAGCTGCGTTTCACCGGATCAGTCCAGGGGGAATCCACTCTTCTCCGAGCGGCGAAACAATCCAGTGTCCAAGCAGGCGAACGCCGAGATCCCTGGCGGTCTGCCCCACTCTGATTGTGAGTTCCCGGTCCTGCTGCGAAGGCATCGTGGTGCCGGATGGATGGTTATGGAAGAGAATGAACCCCGCCGGTCTCAGGGCCAGGACTCTCGCGAAGAGCTCGGCGGGGTCCATGTTCACATGTGTTCTTACCCCTCTCTCGACCACGCACAGGTCACCCAACTCGCCTGAGCGGTATAGTGCGACGAACCCCAGCCATTCGCGGGCGTGGAGACGCAATGGTTCGGGTATTCGCTGGAGCGCTGCGTGCGCGAACGCGGGAAGTGCCTCATCATCATGATTTGGACAGTGTGCTTTCGCCTGGCTGCGCCGGGTTCCGCTTCGAAATATGGCGTAGCGTCTGCCCAGTTCAAAAGCAGCCAGAAGTCTTGCGCGACTTGCGGGTCCAAGACCCGGGATGTCCGTCAGGGCGCCGCTGCCAGCTGATTCCATCGCCGTGAAAAATGCTCGCTCCTCCTCGAGCATGGAAAGGCCGCGTCCAGGGCGCGCCAGGATTTCGGACGACAGTTCTGAAGCGCCGCGATTACGGATGCCGGTTCCTAGTACGACCGTAATGCATTCCCGAAGGCTCAGCGCCTCCGGGCCAACAGTGAGGCAGCGCTCGCGTGAAAAAGCGTGATTGTTTCCGTTCAGCATGAGCGTTCCGTGGCAAAACCTGGACCTGTCGAGGACGAAAGTGGATGCGGCTTCACAGAAAAGGGCGAGTGTCGGTCCGCGTGACGGACTTGCCTGGGGAATCTATTTCCGTTCCAGGTTCAGCTCGATGAACGTGGTGTACGTGGCGCGAACCTTCGCTTCGATCACCCGAGACTTGAAACCCGGAGCGGAGACGCGGAAGGTAAGTTTCCGATCCAGGAATTCGGGCCCTTCCGCTCTGATCATCGGCTGGATGTAGGATTTGTAACTTGAACCGGTGAAAAAGAAGCGAAGATATTCGGGGTTGTTTTCGGCTTTTGACCGACCTCGGGAATAGAGTTCCAGTGGATGTCCGACTTTCACCAGGGATTTCTTGAACGGATTCCATGCATAATTTTCATCAGAGAAACGGATCTTCACATCGGAAGGCTTCAGTTTTGAATCGGGAGGAATCCGGATGCTCAGGTCGACGATGAAACCCGTGAGCTTCTTCAAGAGCCGTTCGTCTCTTTGCTCCGGTGCTCCTGCCAGATGATTTACGATGTGGGAAAAAGTGGGATGGTCGCAGTTTGTATCGCGTGCGCAGCGCTTGGGAAGCTGAGCTATCCCGGGGAAGTGCCTGAGCTCGGGGGTGAGGGAGAGATGAACCGCATTGACGACTTGCAGGTTCGCCAGCCCGGTCTCCTGGAACTCCTCAAAGCGCAGCGTTTCGCCATCGATATAAGGCTGGTTGGCTGTGGCAAAAATGAAATCAAAGCGGGAGGACGGCAGGGGGACGGCCGTGTCGTCTTCGTACTCGGTCGCGCCCAGTGCAAAGGGAGCTAGAGGCCGGAGCTTCCCCACGATTCCGCCGATGGAAAGCGGACGAATCTGGTGGCGAATTCTTAGGAGCGCTTCCTGAAACTCGGGCCGGCTCGCCGCGAGACGAATGGCGAAGATCGTCTCACTCCCAAAAGACATTTCACGGAGTTCCTTGGCCCCGAGTGCGAATGGAAATGGCAGATGAAAACGGGTGGCCCAATCCTTCAGCATGTGCGAGAACGTCGCGATCTTCGCGCCCCAGAACGGAGTTCCGAGCGTGATGAATCCGTCGACATGGGGTGCCAGCTCGGGATGGAATTCGGGCGTGGCCCCAAAAGCGTTCCAGAGCCATAGCAATCCGACCACGCCTCCTTGTGAATGCATCACGAGGGAGATTTTATCGCCGAGGACGATAGGAGTACTGCGCGAAAAGTGTGCTGCCATGGCAGTCCCGAGGTCCTTGGCGAAATCGAGGGTCGTGCGCTGATCGTCGCCGGTTTCGTATTCGAAACGGACAAACTCATACGAGAAAGCCGGGTCCAGGCTGGGCATTACATCTTTGAGGACGGTCTCGGTTGTCTTGAACTGCTTCGCGCTGGCGCCGATTCCATGAATCAAAAACACGACATGGCGAGATTGGGCCAGACTCTCGGCTGACGCTAGAAATGAACTCGCAAGCAAGAGTAATGCGGTGATCCCGGAGCGGTGGAATAACGATCTCAAGGTTTTCAGCCTCACTGGGGAAAGTTTAATTCAAACCGCTGAAATCGTAGCAAATTTGACGCCTTGTGTCAAAGCTATTCTAGGCTTAGAATGAGAATATGAGAATTCTGGGGCGGGTTTTGGGTGTTTGGGTGGGGGTAGCGGTTTCGGGGGCTCAGGCCTTTTCTGCATCGGGTGACGTGTATCGCGCGGGTGTTCTTCAGGTTCAGGAAATGAAATCCAAAATCATGCTCAGCTCCTCCGGGGGCCCTCATGACCGCCCAAACACGGGCCGGAATTACATCATGGCTCGGGGTTGCCCGGGCAGGATTCTTGTCTTTTCGTCAAATGGAAACGAGGGAAAGAAAACCAGCAACAGTACTGGTTCGCGCGCCTTCGTTTTTCTGCCTTGCACTTCCGAGCCGACCCTCGAGAAACGGGCCGACGATCGTATTGTGATGAAGATGGGCTCCGGTCATGAAGTGGTTTTTTCTCCTGTGACCGGACGTATAGAAAGCATCAGCGGCGCGACATTTGAGGAAAAGCCTGTTCCGACGATGAAGAATGAAGGCGGGATCCGAATCAAGCCCACCAGTGGCATGATCATCGACGGTGGATGGCTGATGGGTGAGAACCCCTTCAGCAAGATGAACAGGAGCTCGACGCTGCTTGGGCCCAAGGGGGCAAGCTGTGCGGTCTCAAACAGCAAATTTCTTCAGATCACCGGCACGAAGTACGACAGGGAATATCAGTTCATCGGGAAAGGTTCCAATCAGGTGCTGAAAAGGAATCTCAAATCGGCATGCCCGAAAATGAATTTCTATCCTTGGGATCTGCTCGAGGCGCAGAGGTCCGCTTCGCCTGCCCAGGCAGCCTCGCGCGTTGACGCCGCGAAGTAGGCTTACTCGCAAATCGTTTTGCAGCTTTCGTCGCAAACTGATTCGCCGTTCACAATGCGGCAAACGTCGTAACAGAGTTCCTGGCAGACGCATTCATTGAGGGTTTTACAGTCCGCATTGATGTTGATGATGCCGTTTTCGGTGTTCGCGTTACCATTGGCCATCGCAGAGCCGATTGAGATGTAAAACACGGAGACGATGAAGAAGAGTTGCTGTTTCATAAATACCTCGTTTGATACGTTTGAATCCGTTCCTGAGGTGTGAATACGCCTGGGTGCCGGAACCATCCAGCAGGTTCGCTTCGCGTAACCGGAATCTGATTACAAATTGTTATCGGGCGTATCGAGACTCTAGACAACCGGCTGATGTTCAGGCGGGGACCATGTTTTGCGCCCGATCCGCGCGTATTCGGGTTTAGCCCAAAACAGAAGGTAGAGAAGAGTTGAGAGCAAATAGATCGCCGAGGTGCACAGAATCGAGACGGTGAATCCGTGACGCTCGATGAGTCGGCCGCCGATTGTTGTTCCCAGAATCCATGCGCCGTTCCATCCGAGGCTCGCAAGGGAGTTGACCGTCGCCTGCTCCGATTGAGTGATGAGTTCGAGCTGAAATGCGCGGGCGAGGGGGTGACTCATGTTCATCAGGGCACCGCGCACCATCACCGCCAAAAAAGCGATCCGCACATCAAAGGTCAATGCGAGTGTGATCATGAAAGGGATCGAGATGAGCTGCGATGCCGCGACCGTCCTCATCAGTCCGAAACGTTCGCCGAGCACCGGGGAAAGAAGGACGCCGGCGACCGTGCATGCGCTTGTGACCGCGAAAACAATTCCCACGCCGGTTGTGTCGAGGTGGAACCGGGTTTTCAAATACACGTTCAAAAAAGGAATCGTGATTCCCGCTCCTATTCCGATCAACGCGTCTGGCAGAATCATGCGAAGGTAGAGCGCTAGCCGGTCGTTCGAAAGGGCTTTGATTTTCCAGGCGCTGAACAGGCGCCGTTCAGGAACTGTCGAGGTCAAGGCCAGGTAAGGGAGTAGTGCGAGGCTGACGAATCCCACGCCGACCCAGAGCGCGAGTTGAATTCCTTCGATCGGGTTTCCGCTTGAGAGCTTTGGAATCCATCCGGCAAGCATTGCTCCAATGATCCCCGCCAGTATCTCCGTTGCGAAGGAAAGCCCGAAAGCATAGACGCGCTCGGACTGCGCGGTATTCCGCATGATGAACGGACCTGCGGCAACCAGGTGAACCGCCGTTGCGGAGCCCATCAGGAACGCAGCGGAAAGAAGCATGGCAACGGTCTTCAAAGATGCGAGAGCGCCCAGCGCGAGCGTGGCGACCAGTACCGATCCGATTAACAATCTGCGCACGTCGACACGATCATACAGCGCGGCCACAGGTACGGCGGACGCGGCCATTCCCAGGGCGATCGCGCCCTGAACGTCGCCCATCATGGATTTTGAAAATCCGGCTGAATCAAAAAGCAAGTTCAGGAGGACATTGAAAAACGCGCCACCGAGCCCGAAGAGCAGGTTCGCCAGAAGAAACAGGCGGACGTCCTTCCTGAACAGGCGAATCTGCTGAAGGTAGTTGCGGATCAAAATCATAGAATGTGCTTAAGGCTATCGCGGAGAGAGACACAGAAGCAACCATCGTTGATGCTCTGCAAATGTCCGATTTTGTCGATTCCGCCCGGAGCACGGCCTTGAAATCACGATCAGTCGACATTTGCATAGTGCGCAAAAAAACCAATTAATAGAACCGCTGCACCGACACGACCTTGCCTTGAATCGGGTTTTCCGCCCCGCGTGGAATATCGATTGGTGAAAACCGGGGGTTCGCAGGTAAAAGTCGCGCTTTTCCCGCTCGCTTATCCAGGCGTTTCACGGTCGCCTCGCCCTCGATCATCGCGACCACGATTTCTCCGTTTTCCGCATGACCCTGTTTTCGGACAATCACGTAATCGCCATCCAGTATCCCGGCTTCAATCATGCTGTCGCCACGCACCTTCAACGCAAAAAGATCTCCGCTCCAGCGCGCCGGGATGGGAATCGACCCTTGTCGGTCCTGAATGACTTCGATCGGCTTGCCGGCCGGCACCACGCCGAGAATGGGAACGTCCAGAGATCCTCCGCGATGGGCCAGGCGAAGCCCGCGTGAGCTGTGGTCGGAATCCTGTTCGAGAAAACCTTTCCGAACCAGGGTCCGCACGTGATCTTGGACGGTGCCTACGGCGCTATAGCCGAGTTGGCGCGCCAGTTCGCGAAAAGTAGGCGGGCGGCCTGAATGGGCGACCTCCTCTTCGATCGCAGCCAGGACGCGTGCCTGGGGCTCCGTGAGGGGATTTTGCGGCAAGACTTGCGGAGATCGGCGCGAGTCGGATACCATACAGATGTATGGTATACCCGCCTACCCCCCTGTCGTCAACCATTCCGACCGCTTTTCCGAAAGGCGCGCTGGTCGAAGTTTCCGGTGTTTCTGGTGCCGGTAAGACGGAAGTGATCCTGCGACTGCTGGCGGAAAATGCGGCACCCCAATCCGGGATTGCCCCAAGAATTGCTTGGATCGAGGAAGCTTCGACGATTTATCCCTGCGCGTTTCCGCAGTTCGGTATCGCGCTCGACCGGGTGCTTTTTGTGGATTGTGAAAACGCGAAAGACGCTCTCTGGGCGGCCCATCAGGTGATCCGAAGCCAGGTGTTCGGCGCTGTCATACTGGCGAGATCGGGATCGTTTCGGATATCAGAAACCGATTTACGCCGGTTGCAGTTGGTGGCGGAAAAAAACCAGACGGCGGTCTTTCTGATTTCCGAAAGACCCATGCGCGAGGCCTGGCCGGTTTCACTTCAGCTTGAGGTGAGTCGATGCGGGGATTCGCAAAACCCTGCGATCAGAGTCCTGAGATCACGTGGAGGAGGTTCCGAATGGCTGCCCAGCCTGAAAAACGGATCGCGTGCCTCCTGATCGGAAGCACGCTGCCAGAGGGTTCTCTCGAAGCTTTGGCTGAGGCATCCATGCGGTGGAGTCCGCAGGTCGCGCTTCGCTCCGGCGAGGCCGTTTTCATCGAGATCGGCGGAAGCAGGAATCTCTTCTCGGAAGAAAGTTTCATCGCGAAGATGAGGGTGCTCGCGAGCCGCTTTGATGCGCATTCGGTGCGGATCGCCATCGCGGATACCGCTGGTGCGGCGCTTGCGCTTGCCAGGCACTCAGTTCCCCGGATTGATTCACTTCCGCTTGAATCGTTTGTGGATTTCCTGAACCCGTTTGCCACGCTCGATCCGGATCTGAAAAGACCCCTGGAGAAGATGCTTCACGCCCTTCGTTCGCTCGGGCTATCGAAGATCGGCGAGTTCACGTCCATTCCCGTTTCCGAGATCACTCCGCGATTCGGCAAGCAGGCCTGTGAGATCCATGCTGCTGTTCGCGGCCGGATGGAACCAGCGTGGGAAGGGTTTCATCCACCTGAACGGATTCTGGAAACGATTGAAGCCGTGGCCGGCGGACAGAACGGCGAAATCTGTGCGGATCTCGAAAGTCTGATCTTCATCCTGAAAGCCCCCGTGGATCGTGCGATGGCAAGGCTTCGGGGTCGCGCGCAGCGTGCGGCTCGCGTTTCAGTCACGTTTGAACTTGAGCTCTGGTCGACAATTGAAAGCCCCGAGCGGGAGTTCTCCGTTTCATTGGCACTGCCCCAGGGGGCCTCGGCCGGTCTTCTTCCCATCCTGCAGGAACGCTTGATGCGGTCCCTTGAAAAAGAACCGCTCGGATCTCCCGTCCGGAAGATCCGGTTTGAAGTGTTGGAAACCGTTCCAGGACGCGATGCCCAGCGGGATTTCTTTTCCAGGAAAGAGGAAGAGGACGAGAATTGGGATGCGCTTGTCGCGCGCCTCTCCGAGCGTTTCGGGAAAGAACGCGTTTTTGTCGCGGAAACGGTTTCCCGTTACCTTCCGGAAAAGGCGTATGCCCATGCGGACCTCCATTCGCGGGCTGCGCGCTCTCAGAAGGCCGCAGGGCCGCAGCTTCATCTGCGACCTTCAAGGATCTTGAAATCTCCGGAACGGCTGCTGCGCTCAGGACGCACTCTTGGGCTGCCTCACCCTGACGGAAAGACGCTTCGGGCAAACTGGCAAGCAACGACCTGGGAAGGCCCTGAACGACTTTCAGGTGAGTGGTGGAGTGAGGAGGACCGGTTCGAGCGCGATTATTACCGGGTCACGTCGGAACGTGGCGAGCAACTCTGGGTGTATGTGAGCGGGGAGGCGGTTTATTTGCATGGCTACTTCGATTAAGTACGCCGAACTGCGCT
>Ga0209518_1004230_pt1 | contig 11643 bp, 12 predicted proteins | sample RifGroB1_FD_183993 | JGI IMG/M metagenome (GOLD analysis project Ga0209518, IMG submission 183993) | Groundwater microbial communities from Rifle, Colorado, USA - Groundwater B1 (SPAdes) (version 2) | ecosystem: Environmental > Aquatic > Deep subsurface > Groundwater | place: Rifle, Colorado... | reverse complement strand
AATAATGCAAAATGAATATATAATCCTCCTGTAGCTTCATTTAGCCCGGGTGGTGGAATGGTATACACGCACGACTTAAAATCGTGTGGCGAAAGCCTTGTGGGTTCGAGTCCCACCCCGGGCACCATATAGGAAAAGTCAAAGGGTTTCAGTTCGCATTGCTTCACGCTACAATTAATAGATATTCAATTTTGAGGAAGAAAAATTTTTAATCCTATGAAATTATACAAAAAACTTGGTCGATTTTTTTGAAATAAAACTAATTTTTAAATAATAAAATATGTCAATAACTAAAAAAGGGTTGCTCATTGGTTTATGTATTGGGATAATTTTTGGAATTTATAGCAATATAACTAATTGTCACACCTCTCCTGGTGGACCAAGTGGATGTGATAATTCATTACAACTTTTAATCGCAATGTTTGAATTTTGTCTATGGATTGTTCCCGTTCTATTGCTCAACTGGATTCCAGGATTTGTTGATTCCACGATTGGTTTTAAAATTATTTTGTTTATCATCCCAGTCGTCGTGTTTAGTTTAATCGGATTATTTAGTGGGTTTGCCATAAATAAAGTAAAAAAACACAACACTCAGAGAGGGTCCTTTATAAATTAAAATTTTAAAAAACTAATTTTGTTTTTTAATGCCGCCAAAGAATAACTTAAAATTGTCAGTGATGCGTATCCGCCGCCTTTCCGAATTTTCGCGGGGGGAATTCCTCACCATCGTAGGCGGCGAAATGCGTTCGGACTAATTCAAGAATACTGCACTTATATTATCATGTTAATTACTTCGCACTTACTCGCAACTCTATTGGCCAGCAGGGGTCTTTCTCTGAATAATGTAGAGATTTACGTTGCATTGATTGCTGGCGTTGGAATAGACATAGACCATGTTTTTGTTAATGGGAAATGGGTTCAAGATGCTAAGAATTTCTTTCTTGGACGACAGATTATTTCAGATGGAAACCAGCATACTTGGCTACAAGAATTTCTCTTTGGCTCTGCGGTGGGAATAGCTGGTGGGTTACTTGTACATAGTTTCTTTCCGACGATAAGGTGGTGGATCTCTCCGTTTTTTCTTTTATTCCATATTCTCATGGATTCCATAGAGAAGTATGATCACTGGCCCTTAGCTCCTTTTAGTAGATATAAATATCGTGGGTTTGTCCCATTTGGCACTCGCATAGAGCTTGCCATATCATCAATTGGTTTACTAGTTTACTTTATATTTATTATTTGGTTATAATTAATGGCATGAAACAGGTCGGCAAAATTACCCATTATTACGGCAAAATCGAGGTAGCCATTATTGAGCTATCTGATTCCCTATCGGTGGGTGACCAAATCAAAATTGAACATAAGAACGGCTCGGGCTTCGGTCAGGTAGTAGACTCGATGCAAGTTGAGCATGCCCAGGTGAATAATGCTACAAAGGGCGATGCCGTCGGCATTAAGGTCATAGATAAAGCCGAAGAGGGCGATATAGTTTTTAAGGAATAGCCGTTGCTAAGCATAGCTAAGTCAAGAATAAGACTCTTGAGAGTACGCTGTCTTTTCCTGCTGAAAAAGACCTCTGCTTGTTACTTGCCCCGATGGGCTTGTTTTTTATTACACAAGAGCGTATAAAAATATTGCTGTTGTTTTACAACCTTTCTGGTGGCCTGCGGGCATAACCGGAAACTACTCTGCGGGGTAGTTGTCGTCTCGACTGCGGTCGAGGAGGTGTGGAATGAGCGATAACGAGAAAGATGGTAAGAGCACGTTGCTGGACCTCATTAGAGGAGAAAAATCTTGGCTAGCGCTGAAAATCTTAGGGCAAGCCTCTCCCGCTGAGTGCGTGGAGATTTCAATTAGAGCTTTTAAAGAAGCTTGCGTGCATCATGACGATGAGTCGAGCCTTCAATGGTTCACTTGGCTGATGCAAGCTATTAAGGAAGACGATGAGGCCAATTATAAACTGGCTGAATCGGCTAATTATGACGAGAGGGAAGTTGTTAAAAAAGAAGCAGAAATTCGAGTAGCTTGTAGACAAGCTTCTTTAGCTATTGAATTATATTCTGCTATACCCAAGTTCAAGCTCGGAGCTCCTAGATACAAAGATGAACAACCTAGCAGACACCCCACTCTCCAGAAGACCCAAGCATCTATTTTTGAGACTATCCTTGGTGGATGGAAATATGCGGAGACCAATGAACTCGCTGACGAATTTTTTATGGCTCTATATAGGATTGATGAAAACATTATGTTCTATGGTCAAGAGAGGGACTCTATAAATAATGCTATAAGGAAAATTACGGATTATAGATTTCCTATAACGCGTCTTGTATACACACTGCGCAAACATCCAGGTCTTTATACGGATATACTCGGGCATGCCTGGGTCAATCATTGTAGCAGTAATAGGTTCATGGCTAGCGGATCCGAATTAAAGCAAATTCTAGAAGCTGTCAGTTTCTTATATGAGGCCACTCCAGCGGCAACAAAATTTATTGGTGAAGTTGGTAATAGAATTCTCGTAATCGATCGGCAATTACGAGATGCAGTTACTCTCGTATTCAATGTCAGAGGTCGCCAAGAGACTGATCTCCATCGTCACTTTGAAAAAGCTAGAGCCGGAATTCTTAATGTGAGGAAAAACTGGCCGATTCCAGTCAGAATTACGCTTCAAGGTGAACTTGTAGACCCATTCGACAAAAGTGTTTTACAAAAACGTACTGAAGATATCTAGTTTTAGTACGATGAAGGCTCCGTTCAGTCGGAGCTTTTTTATTATTCCTTGTTGTGAAAACGGCTATGGACTTCTTTGAGCTGTTTGTCGGTCACGTGAGTATAGATTTGTGTAGTTGTAACAGATGAATGGCCCAATAGTGACTGAACCGACCGTATATCGGCACCATTGCGAAGAAGATCGGTGGCGAAACTATGGCGCAATTTATGAGGACTCACACTCTTACCCATAATCCCAGCTTTTATGGCGCACTTCTTAACTATCCTTTGAATTGTGCGGGGAGTTAATCTTAAATTGGATTCTTTGGAATAATTTCCAGTTTTGGGAATTCTAATAAACAGAGCTTCATCAACATCTGATCTTTTATCTAAATATATCTGTAAACTTTCTTTAGCCTCGGGTGATAGAAAGACTAATCTTATCTTTGATCCCTTGCCCATGACCGATAGCTCCCCTCTTTTTGTATCTATCTCATCGCGATTAATCGAACACAGTTCCGAGACGCGCATGCCAGTACTAAAGAGTGTGTGTAAAATAGCTCGATCACGCATCGCTACCAAAGATTGACCTTCTGGAGCTTCAAGTAGTCTATTGAGCTCATTCCTTTCAAGAAAAGTTACTTCTCTATCTTCTTGTTTCCCCAGTTCAACCTTTTCGGCCGAGACGCATTTGATGCCACGCTTAGCCATGTATTTCAGGAAATTACGTAGGGCAATGATGTGATAATTCTGAGTAACTTTCTTCAGTGACTGGCCATCGTGATCGCGTAAACGATTAAGATGCAGGCGATATTGGCGTATAGTCTCTTCGCTCATATCTTCTACGTTCTTTATTTTTGCAAATCCAATAAATCTTTGGAGGTATCGTCCATAATTCTCAAGAGTTTTAGGCGCCCTGTTTTTTTCAATCTCCAGATACTCTAGATACTGAATATTCGCCTTGCGTATATCGTTAGCCATAATAATTGAATTATACAGCTTCTTGTCTGGGTCGCATAATATGTTTGATTGACATAGCCACGGAGAATGGTAGAATCATAGTAGTACATTGAATCGGAGGCGTCGTGCCGCAGAAGCAAAGAATTAGTGGCAAAAGACTGATTGATTCTTTGAGGGTTGCTGGTTTTCCCGATAAACATATTGCTAAGTTAATGGATCGTAGAACCCAGTTGCTCATACTTGCCGTTTTGGAAGATAAGGTGATTATTCGTAGGGTCGGTTCAACGATTGTATGGCCAGGGCACAGTGATCCAGGTGTTAGAGAAAGAGCCGAAGAGGAGACGATTAGAGGGGCCATGTCTCGTTCGCGCGGGGCTCCACCCTATCGACCATGGGGATAATTTCCCATCTCAATATTGTCCGCCGGCATGGCGGACTTTCTTTAATATTCATGACATTTGCAAAACCCAAAAATCCATGGTAAGATATCCCTACAATATGTTAAATAGCAAACAGAAAATAAAAGTCATAGAGAAGGTCAAGATCCACGAAAAAGATACTGGATCAGCCGAAGCTCAGGTAGCTTTGTTTAGCGCTGAGATTGAGAGTTTAACCAAGCATCTCAAAAAGCACCAGAAGGATAATAGCTCCAGACTGGGGTTGCTTAAGATGGTTGCCAAGCGTAAGAGGCTCTTGGATTATCTCAAAAGGGACGCGCCTAAAAGGCATGCTACTTTGATCAAAAAGCTTGGGTTGGATAAATAACCAAATTGCGTGAATAAAATATCTGCACCTCAAAGAAAACAGCACCGAGTCGGTATTTTTGTGGACGTCCAAAATATGTATCACTCGGCCAAAAACCTCTACAAGGCTAGAGTTAATTTTAAGGAATTATTAAGACTTGTTGCTGGTGGCCGTCAGCTCTCTAGGGCGATTGCCTATGTTATCAAATCTGATACCGATGAGGAGCGTGCATTCTTTGGAGCTCTAGAGAAGTCTGGATATGAGCTTAAGATGAAAGATCTCCAGATATTCCCAGGCGGTATGAAAAAGGGAGATTGGGATGTGGGATTGGCGGTTGATGCCATCGGGCTCTCTCGCCTTTTAGACGTCGTTGTGATTGTTTCTGGTGACGGAGATTTTGAACCATTAGTCGAGTATCTTCAGTATAGTGGCTTAATTGTTGAAGTGGCCGGATTCAAGAGAAGCTCCAGCGCTAAGATTATTGAAACGGCAAATAATTTCATTGATTTAGAGGAAGCAAAGGATAGAATACTTTTAAAATAATAATCGCATAAAGAGTGAGGAGGGTACGGGCAAATAAGGGGCTTTGGCCTGACTAAACAAAATTTTGCTTAGTCAGGCCAGAATCCAGTTCTCGTCCTCTTCTCTTTGTTGCTTAGGTATGGAAGTAAAAAAATATCAGGAAGAGTTTGCCGGAAAAACTCTATCCGTGGAGATCGGCCGATTAGCAAATCAGGCTAATGGTTCTTGCTATGTTCAATATGGCGAGACAGCACTTTTGGTTACGGCAACAATGTCGGACAAAACTGAGGATGCCGACTTCTTTCCGCTGTCCGTAGATTTTGAAGAGAAATATTACGCGGCTGGGAAAATTAAGAGTTCTAAGTGGATTAAAAGAGAGGGTCGGCCTACTGAAGAGGCAATCCTTTCGGGTAGATTGATTGATCGTGCTCTTAGGCCACGTTTTAATCAAAACACCAGAAACAAGGTTCAGGTTGTAGCTACGGTCTTATCTTTTGATGGTATCAACGATCCGGATATGTTGGCTCTTTTTGGCTCATCGTTAGCCCTTATGATCTCAGATATTCCATTCAATGGTCCAGTGGCCGCTGTTAGAATTGGCAGGAATGACGGCAAATTAGTATTTAATCCGACCTATCAGGAAAGACCGACATCCGATTTCGACATAGTTGTTGCCGGTACTAGCAATAAGATAAATATGATTGAGGCTGGGGCAAAAATTATCCCTGAGGCCGATGTGGTGGATGCTATTTCCAAGGGTTTCTCTGAGCTGAAAAAGTTAACTGACTTTCAAAACAAGATAGCTGCTGATGTTGCTCCCAAAAAGAAAGAGTTAGCCACGGCCGTTCTAGACGAAGCTTTGGTTAAAATGGTCCGGGATTTTGTCACTCCTAAACTAGAGAAAGTATTATATACACCTCATAAATTAGAATACGTTGAGGGATTGAAGCGTACTGAAGAAGAAATGAAGGAATATTTATCAAAAGAGTTTGAAGCTCATCCTGAATTAGCTAAAAAGATAAAAGAGGCTTCTCTTATATTTGAACGAGAGATAGATCGAATCGTTCATAAAAATATTCTTAGCGACGAGAAAAGGCCCGATGGCAGAAAAACCGATGAGTTGAGGGCTCTTAGCGCTGACGTGGGTATACTCCCCCGCTCTCATGGCACCGGCTTATTCAATCGTGGCACAACCCAGGCATTATCGATTCTGACTTTGGCTTCGCCAGGTATGGAGCAATGGGTTGAGACAATGGAGATTGAGCTTATGAAGAAGAGATTCATGCATCACTATGTTTTTCCACCATTTAGTGTTGGCGAGGTAGGCCGTATGGGTGGTGGTGGCCGTCGAGAGATCGGTCATGGAGCATTAGCTGAGAGGGCGCTCGAGCCCATTATTCCAGACAGGGAATTATTCCCCTACACGATCAGAGTTGTATCAGAAATCTTATCTTCCAATGGATCTTCATCTATGGCGTCGGTTTGCGGATCATCTTTGGCCTTGATGGATGGTGGAGTGCCGATTAAAACTCCAGCAGCCGGCATTGCCATGGGATTAATGTTTGATGAGACTGGTGATAAATACAAAATCTTAACCGATATTCAGGGACCAGAAGATCATCATGGCGACATGGATCTAAAGGTTGCTGGCACTAAAGATGGTGTCACGGCCATGCAAATGGATGTAAAGATAGAGGGCATAAATACTGAAATACTTGAAAAAGCTATGGCTCAAGCCAAGAAAGCAAGGCTAGAGATATTAAGTGTAATAACTGGCGCTCTCGCTACTCCTCGGGCTGAATTATCTAAATTTGCTCCTAGAGTTAAGATAATTAAAGTTGATCCAAGTAAAATCGGAGCGATTATTGGACCACAGGGCAAAGTTATCAATGAGATTATTGCTCAGACGGGTGTAGCTATTGATATTGAAGATGATGGTTCGGTATTCATAACTTCTGACTCCCCCGAGGCCATGGTTAATGCTATGGCTATGATTGAGGATATTACTTATGAAGCTAAGGCCGGAGATGAATTTGAGGGCCGAGTTTCAAGAATATTGGATTTTGGTGCAATGGTTGAATATAAATCTGGTAAAGAAGGATTAGTCCATGTTTCCGAAATCGGGGAAGGTTTTATCAAGAAGCCATCTGATGTTTTGAAATTAGGGCAATCTGTACGAGTCAAAGTTAAGAATATAGATGACATGGGCAGAATTAATCTAACCATGAAAGGCATCTCTAAGGATAAGTAACTATTGATCTTGGCCGAACTATGTGGCCAGGATACGACAAAAACTTCGCTCGGTCGCCCTGAATGGCACGACGTAAATGCCTGCTGGCATTTCGCCTCTTACTCGGACCAGTCGTCCTCCGTAAGTCCATTCAAAACGACCGAGTTTTGTTTTTGTTCAAAAGCGATAACCAGAGGCCAGCATTCAACTTTAGAGAGGCTTGCGCAGCGTGGCGACGCGAGCACGAGGAAAATCTCAGCAGAGATTATTCCGTACTCTCACAAAGTTGAATGCTGGCTACGCGGCAAGTTGTTTACAGATTGCAATGATAATAAAATTAATTTGTGATAGTATATATTTAACAACGTCAACTAGTCTCATTCCCTAAATCAAAACCTCATAGATGTCTTGATGATGAGTCTGAGACATTACGAAATGGCAGATCAAGGCCAAAAAACTATCACGATCGATGATTTAGTTAATGAACTGTCTACTTCTCCGGCCAAACCAGCCTCGGGAAATATTTCTCAATCAGCTCCAATTTCGAGCATCCCACCTCCTGTTCAGCAAAGACAGAGTATGCCCCCATCTGCTAGTATACCTACGCAGTCATCGATGAGATCTTCTCCTGTGTCCCAACCTCAAAATAATCCCCCATCAAGCATATCTCAAGGATCAGTTCCCAGGCCCCCTATGCCCAATCAGTCAGCGCCTATCCCTGCTATAAATACACAGCAAAGGCCACCAGTACCACAGTCTCAAAATATGCCTCCAAAACCAGTTATTCCTGCTACCATGCCACCAATAAGTCCTAAGCCTTCCACTGTTCAGCCACAGCCGATGCCAGCGCCTACTATCTCTCAGGGAGTTAAAGAATATCAATCTTCGATCAGAACCATGTCTGGTGATATAAGTAGTCTAAAATCTGGACAGCAGTTATCGGGTATTCCTATGCCCAGAAAAATTGAAGATAAGCCAGTAGTTCAGCCATCTCCAGCTATTAAGCCACTTACGCCAAACGTACCAGCGCAGAATGCCCCATGGGCTAAAATTGAGATGGGTCAATTAGAAAAATCAGCTACTTTAAACAATCAATCTTCGGCGTCACAAGCTTCCGGACAGAATAGTAATAAGCCCTTGCCTCCTCCCCTACCAATCACAATTCCCGAGAGAAAGGCTGGAATTAACAGAAATGTTATGTTCTTAGGTATTGCCGTGATAGCTCTTATCGTCGTCGGCGCCTATTGGTTTTTTATTCTGCGTACGCCAAGCGAACCAATAGCTGAGATACCTACACCTACACCAGTTATATCTGAAACTCCAACACCCACTCCAACACCGACTTTAGGCTCTATTATTACTGGTCAGCCAATGGTCGTGGAATTGCCTGCTAGTGGTGATTCTCAGGTGGCATTTAAAAATACTCTAAAATCTTCTAGTATCTCTGCTGGTAAAATACAGTCTATCCAGCCATCTATAAAAAACGGAGAAGCTATTACTACGCTCAAACCTGACGCCCTATTAGACAAGCTATTAGTTGCCTATCCGATCTCCATTAAACCTATCTTGGCTGAACAAGATTCTTATTTCTATTATTTTGGCCAGAGCGAAGCATTTAATACCAAGGGAGTTTTAACTCCAGGTACTTCAATCAGCCAAAGATTAGTTGTTATATCAGAAGTTAATAATTCTACCTTGGCCATAGAGTCGATGAAAGCATGGGAGACAACGATGCCGACAGATCTCAATCTATTCTTTGATCTTGGTTATAAAAAAGGTGCTAAGGCAACCTTTTTAGACAATATATACAAGGGCAATTCTATACGCTATATTAACTTCCCTTGGCCAGATAGGAGTATTGATTATTCTTTTATCAGGGCATCGAACGGAAAGAGCTATCTAGTAATGTCTAACTCTAGACAGGCCATGTACTCAGCTATTGATCGATTAATATTGCGTTAATTAGTTTACTGATATAAAAGCGGCGCCATGCACGGCGCCGCTTTTATATAGACCGGTGTCATCATGGTGACAAACATTCAAATGACACTGGTGACACATTTCTGTCACCAGTGTCACCTATCCTGTCACCATCTGTCACCACTTATCAACTCGTTGTCACCAGTGTCACCATATGCAGTTATATGGCTTAAGACTTGATTAAATTGAGGTGACACGGATGGTGACACCTTAATGACACCATGTCACTTATCCACTTTTATTTTGACCCCTGTCACCATGGAGTTATAATTAGATTGTTACGTAGTTCTTTTCTATAGTTCTTCGCTAACGACTTGAGTACAATGGGTCGTTGGCATTTTCTGATAAGGCGTAGATCTCACACATCACAAATATTTTAAAAGGGAGCATCTGCGCCTTTTTGTTTTCTTAAATTCGGATTTGATATTGGTTATCTGATATAATATAATAACTCATTGAAGAAATTTATATGACCAAAGAAGAGTTACAAAAATTGGATGATGATTTAGCCAAAGAAGAGAAATTGCTAGTCAACCAGCTTAATGTTATTGCTAACGTTGATCCTAGCTCTAAAACTAGCTTTACAACGCGTGTTCCTAATTATGACGACGGAGACCACGATGAAGATGATTATGCACATGAGGCGGCTGATTTTGAACGTAACAGTGCCATTGAGAGAGAGCTAGAAGGACGTCTGAGAGAAATTCGTAAAACTCGCGAGAAGATAAAAACAGACGACTACGGCAAGTGCGATAATTGTTCTCTTAAGATTGAAGATGGCAGGCTAAAAGTTTTGCCTATTGCTAATCTTTGTATGTCTTGTGCTAAAAATAATAAGTAAAAAGTGTCTGTTCGGCTATTTTCAGCCGCTATAAACGGCATAGATGCTCAGTTGATTGAAGTGGAGGTCGATTCTTCTTCTGGCCTTCACTCTTTTAATATCGTTGGATTGCCAGATAAAGCCGTCGAGGAATCAAAGGACAGAATAGCCTCGGCTATTAGAAATTCAAATCTAACTCCCCCATCGTCAAAGAACAAGAAAATCATTATTAATCTAGCGCCAGCAGATATTAAAAAAGAAGGCCCATCTTACGATCTACCAATCGCCGTTGGCTATCTCCTTGAGACCGGCCAGGTCAAGTTTGATCCTAAAAATATTCTTTTTGCGGGAGAACTTGCTCTTGATGGATCAATTAAGCATATCAATGGTGCCCTAGCTATGGCTATAATAGCCAGAAATAAGGGTTTTTCCGAACTAATTATCCCCCACTCTAATGTTAAGGAAGCGGCTGTCATAGCTGGCCTAAATGTTATTGGCGTCAAATCTATTAACGAGGTTATTAGCCACCTAGATAGGACTCGAATTATTGAACCAACCCAATACATAATCGAGAACAACGAAGAGATAGAAGAAACCTCAATTTTTTTCATTAAAGGACAGAACGGAGCCAAAAGAGCTCTAATGATAGCCGCGGCTGGTGCTCATAATATTCTAATGTCAGGACCACCTGGGTCTGGAAAAACAATCCTAGCAAAGTCTCTCATGGGTCTATTGCCACCTTTAACATTTGAAGAAGCCATTGAGGTGGCTAAAATATACAGTGCTCTCGGATTGATAAAGAATGCCCCACTCTCATTCAAGCGACCATTTAGAAGTCCTCATCACACGGCTTCGGTTCCGGCCGTGGTTGGCGGTGGCAATTCCCCTCGTCCTGGCGAAATCAGCCTAGCCCACAGAGGTGTTTTATTTATGGACGAGTTGCCGGAGTTTCCGAGAAACGTACTAGAGAGTCTGAGGCAACCATTAGAGGATGGGACTATCGCAGTCTCTAGGGTCGCAGGAACTATGGTTTTGCCTGCAAAATTTATGCTAGTAGCCGCGATGAATCCATGTCCTTGTGGTAATTATGGTGATGACAGGAAGCCTTGTATTTGTCTACCAATATCAGTTTTGAAATATAGGAAAAAAGTATCAGGTCCCCTTTTGGATAGAATTGATATTCAAATTAATGTTCCGCGCGGAACTCTTGACGATGCAAATCAAAAAACTGGCGATGCTACTGTCGTAAGTGACATAAAATCTAAAATAATAAAGGCAAGAGAGATGCAGAATGCTAGGTTTATAAGTAGTGGCATATACTCAAATTCTGAGATGGATTTTAAAAATATCGATAAATTGGCCAATCTAGACCCAAAGGCTGAGAATCTATTGCGCCATGTTTTAACTACAAAGGGGCTTTCACTAAGGTCTTATCATAAGATCAAAAAGCTATCTCGTACTATTGCTGACCTAGAACAATCTGAGGTTGTTGGCGAGAATCATGTCGCCGAGGCCATCAGTTTGCGTGTTAATGAGCACATGTTCTCAGAGTCAATGTAATTGTTCCGTGCGGAACTAATATCAAAACCCGCCATTGACAAATACCACGTAAGTGGTATTTTAGTTTAGGTTCTTTTAAGGAGAAGTAGAATATGGCAGAAGTTCAGACAGGATTCTT
>Ga0209518_1004229_pt1 | contig 11645 bp, 10 predicted proteins | sample RifGroB1_FD_183993 | JGI IMG/M metagenome (GOLD analysis project Ga0209518, IMG submission 183993) | Groundwater microbial communities from Rifle, Colorado, USA - Groundwater B1 (SPAdes) (version 2) | ecosystem: Environmental > Aquatic > Deep subsurface > Groundwater | place: Rifle, Colorado... | reverse complement strand
TCTGGTCTTTGTAGTTTTTGGTTTGGGATTTGGAGTGCGTCTTTACAAAATTGGAAGTCCCATTGCCGATTGGCACTCTTGGCGGCAAGCGGATACGGCGTCAGTTGCGAGAATTTATGTTGATGAAGATATTAATCTTCTTTATCCCAAGTATTATGATATTTCGAGCATCCAAACTGGTATTTTTAATCCGAGAGGTCTAAGGTTTGTCGAATTTCCCATTTACAGTGTAATACATGCTGTTCTTGCTAAGAATTTTGCTTTTCTGGATTTTGTCGTCTGGGGAAGGCTAGTTTCCATTTCTGCCGCGCTTGTTTCGGCTTATTTTCTTTTTCTTATTGACAAAAACTTGATGGGTAAATGGGGTGGACTTTTGACTGCTTCCTTTTTTCTTTTTCTCCCGTATAACATTTATTTTTCTAGAGTAATTTTGCCCGAACCTTTGGCGGTTGCCTTAGGTCTTGCGGCGCTTTGGTTTTTTATAGTCTATATTCAAAAAAACCAAAAATTGCCTCTTTTTGCCGCAGGTGTCTTTTTTGCTCTTTCTACTCTTATTAAACCGTTTACTTTTTTCTATAGTCTGCCCCTTCTCTATCTAGCCGTTAAAAAATATGGGTTTAAAAGTTTATTTAAGAGGAGGGAGCTGCTTCTTTTTGCTGATCTTGCCATTGTTCCCTTTTTTCTCTGGCGTATTTGGATTAATAACTATCCGGCCGGTATTCCCCACTTTAGTTGGGCTTTTAACGGTGACGATATTCGTTTTAAACCCTCATTCTGGCGCTGGGTTTTTGGTGAGAGAATTGGCCATTTAATCCTCGGATCTTGGGGTTTAATTCCTTTTTCTTTTGGAATTTTAAAGTTTGATAAGAAAAATCTCTTTAATCACCTTTTTTTCTTGGGTATGCTTTTTTATGTCACGGTTTTTGCCACAGCCAGTGTGCGCCACGATTATTATCAAATATTTCTAGTTCCAGTAATTGCCTTACTTTTAGCTCAGGGCAGTATTTATCTTTGGGATTTTGGGACAAGCAGAATTTTGACGCGCCTTTTTCTTGTTTTTTCAATTTTGGTAATGCTGATTACCGGTTGGTTGCAAGTTAGAGAATTTTATAAAATTAATCACCCAGAAATTATTGCTGCTGGCGAGGCTTTGGATAGAATTGCTCCTAAAGATGCTTTGGTTATTGCTCCTTATAGCGGCGATACCGCCTTTTTGTATCAAACTCGGCGCTTCGGTTGGCCAGTTGTAGAAACAACAATACTTGAGCATATTAAACAGGGGGCAGATTTTTTTGTTACGGTGAATTTTGCTGACCCCGATACTAAATATGTTAAAGAAAAATTCAGGGTAGTCGAGGAAACTAGTCAGTATTTGATTGCCGATTTGCGAGAGGAAAACACCAAATGAAAATTTTAATGCTGACGCCCTATTTACCTTTTCCCCTTTTCTCTGGAGGCCAAACCCGGTCCTATAATCTCATCAAAAGCTTGTCTGACAAGCACGAGATCACCCTTTTTTCGCTGATCAAGGACGATGTAGAAAAAAAACATATTCCCGAACTTGAGAAATATTGCAAAAAAGTTTCTGTTTTTAAAAGGTCAAAGACACCCTGGACATTGAGGAATATTTTTCTGACCGCCTTTGGTCCTTATCCTTTTTTGGTGATGAGAAATTATTCTCCTGCTGAAAGAAGAGCCGTCAAGAAGGAGCTTTCTGGTGGCGGTTATGATTTAATCCACGCCGAGACTTTTTACACTATGCCCCACATTCCAAGCACCAGTGTGCCAATTTTGCTGGTGGAGCAGACAATAGAATATTTGGTTTATAAGCACTATGCGGGAGAGCAGGCACCATTTTTAATCCAGCCGATTCTTTGGGTTGATGTTGCTTTGAAACTTAAATTTTGGGAAACCCACTTTTGGAAAAAGGCCCAAAGAGTTGTCGCGATGTCAAAATCTGACAGTCGCTTGATGAAAGAGCTGGTTCCGAACTTAAAAATAGATATTGTCCCTAATGGCATAGATGTTGGTCATTTCTCGGCCAAAAAAAGGCAAGAAGAAAAATATTCCAAGATTTTGTATGTTGGTAATTTTGCTTGGCTGCAAAATGCAGAGGCGGTTGAAGTTTTGGTAAATGAGGTTTGGCCACAAATTAAAAAGGAAGTTCCCGACTGCAAGCTTTGGATTGTGGGTAAGAATATTACCGGTAAAGTAAAAAACTATGCTTCAGAAGATATTGAAATAACTGAAGGCCTGCCCGACATTCGTGATGCTTATTTGACTTCTAATCTTTTGGTTGTGCCCATTAAAGGTCCGGGCGGCACACGTTTGAAGATTTTGGAAGCCATGGCTTCAGGACTTCCAGTTGTCACTACTCCGGTGGGTGCAGAGGGTTTGGGAATTACCAACGGTAAACAGGCTTTAATTAGTGATGATTTTGGAGAACTAGCTAAATTGGCAGTTAGGCTGATTAAGAATAAAAAGTTGGCTAAACAACTGGGTCTATCGGCAAAAGAATTTGCAGAGAAAAACTACTCTTGGTCAAAAAGTGCGGCAGCTCTTGATAAGATTTACAAGGACTTGGTCATTGCAAGCTTTGCTTATAAGGAGGTTTGTGACAAAAATTAAACTCTCGATTGTTATTTTGAGTTATAACACAAAAGATTTACTAGTTGCGTGCCTTGGGTCTTTGGAAAAGGTTGTTAAAGAAGTTGATTTTGAGACTATTGTGGTTGATAACGGCTCAAGTGATGATTCAGTTGAGGCAATCGAAAAATTGAAAATTAAAAATTTTAAATTAAAAATTATTCGCAATCGTGCGAATTTAGGCTTTGCTGCTGGCAACAATATTGCCAAGAATTTTTGTCGCGGCGAATATGTATTATTTCTGAACTCGGATACTTTGATTAAGGAAAGTACCCTCAGAGAAACAATTAAATATATGGAACAAAATCTTGGAGTTGGGGCAATGACTTGCAAGATTATTCTGCCTTCCGGCAAGTTTGACAGAGACGCAAGGCGTTCGTTTCCTACACCCTGGATAGCATTCACTCACTTTTCTGGCCTTGATAGAATTTTTCCGAAATCGAAACTTTTTGCTAGGTATTGGTATGGATATATATCTCCCAACAGTGAACACGAAGTGGACGTCCTAGAGGGAGCATTTTTTTTAACTCGTAGGAAAGTCTTGGACGAGGTTGACTGGTTTGATGAAACCTACTTTTTGGATGGTGAGGATATTGATTTGAGTTGGAGAATTAAAGAGGCAGGTTACAAAATAATTTATTACCCTAAAGTTTCTATAATTCATATTAAGAAAGCTTCTAAGAAAAAACCAGTCAAAGAGAATAAAAAAAGATTTACCATGGCGGGGGTCAATTCTATGGAAATTTTTTACAAAAAAAGACTTTGGCAGAAATATCCGATTTTCATAAACGTATTGGTTTTGGCAGCCATTAAAATGCTAAAAATTGGCAGATACTTTAAGTTATTACTCCCATGAGAATTGTCATTGACGCTAGACTCTATGGGCTAGAGAATGCTGGATTGGGCAGATACACGATGAATTTAGTTCAGGAATTAGCAAAGTTGGATAAGGAAAATGAGTATGTTGTTTTGCTTAGGAAGAAGTACTTTAATGAGTTGAAGTTGCCTCGAAATTGGCAAAAGATAGAAGCTGATTTTAGACATTATAGTTTAACCGAACAACTTAAGCTCCCGAAAATGATTAAAAATATAAAACCTGATTTAGTGCATTTTCCCCATTTTAATATTCCTTTATTCTTTCGGGGAAAATATGTCGTGACCATTCACGATATTGTTATGCACAGAAATTGGGGACGGCAGGCAACAACACTGCCCTTGTCGGTTTATTTAATTAAGAGATTGGTCTACAGGGTGGTGTTTGATAATGCAGTCAAAAAGGCAGTTAGAATAATTGTTCCAACTAATTTTGTAAAAGAAGAACTAATTAATTTCTACGGACTAAGTTCGGATAAGGTTATCGTTACTTATGAAGGAGTTAATTTATGAAAAATCCGTATTTTGTCTACGTTGGTAATGCCTATCCCCATAAAAATTTAAAAAGAGCGGCTGAGGCCAGTCCGATAACTTTAGCGATTGCTTCTTCTAGAAATGTATTTACTAAAAGGTTGGAAGCACTTGGGGGTAATCTTAATTTTTTAGGGTTTGTTCCAGATAAAAAACTTAAAGAGATGTATAAGAATTCGGTAGCTTTTGTTTACCCCAGCCTTTACGAAGGTTTTGGATTGCCTGGTCTTGAAGCAATGGCAGCTGGAACTTTGGTTTTAGCTTCAGATATACCGGTTTTTAAGGAAGTTTATCAGGAGAACGCTCTTTATTTTGATCCCAATAGTGTTGATTCAATTAAGCAAACTATGGAAAAAGTTTTACAGATGAATTCTAAAGAAAGGCGCAAATTAATTTCCAGGGGGCAAAAATTTGTCAGAAGATATTCCTGGGCTAAGATGGCCAAAGAAACTCTTCAAGTGTACAATGGGGCACTTTAATGCGGGTGGCTTTGGTGTACGACCGGGTGAATAAATGGGGCGGGGCGGAGAGGGTTTTACTTGCCCTCCATGAGATTTTCCCTCAAGCGCCTCTTTATACATCGGTTTATGATGCCCAGAATGCCCCTTGGGCGAAGGTTTTTCCCAAGATTCACACTTCTTTTTTGTCTGGCGGAGCCAAATCCCGCTTTGCGGGACAAGACTGGATTTGTTCACATCATGAATGGCTAGCACCACTGATGCCCCTGGCTTTTGAGAGTTTTGACTTCAGCAAATACGACTTGGTTATTTCGGTTACCAGTGAGGCAGCTAAAGGGATAATTACCCAGCCTGAAACAAAACATATTTGTTATTGTCTAACACCAACCCGCTATCTTTGGAGCGGGTACGATTTTTATTTTCAGAATAAAATCTTGCGCTTTTTTTCTAGGCCCATTGTTTCTTATTTAAGAAATTGGGATAAAGTTGCGGCTGAAAGACCAGACCAAATAGTAGCCATTTCAACCGCAGTTCAGAAAAGAATTAAAAAGTATTACGGACGAGAGGCTAAACTGGTTTATCCGCCGGCCGGGAAGTTCCAAATATCAAGCACTAAACCTCAAACAAATTATTTTCTTGTTGTTAGCCGGCTGGTGCCTTATAAGCGAGTTGATTTAGTGATTAGGGTTTTTAATGAGCTTGGTTTACCGCTAGTGATTGTGGGAACCGGAAGCGAGGAGAGAAGCTTAAAGAAAATGGCAAGAAAAAACATTAAATTTGTCGGTCAATTGACAGATAGACAACTGGCCAATTACTATAGAAGGAGTCGGGCTTTAATTTTCGCCCAAGAAGAGGATTTTGGCCTAGTGGCAGTTGAGGCGCAAAGTTTTGGGATACCCGTAATTGCTTACCGGGCAGGTGGAGCTCTAGATAGCATTCGAGACGGTAGAACAGGCATTTTTTTTGATAAGCAGGAAAAGGAAGACTTGATAAAAGCGGTCAAAAAGTTTGAGGAGTTGAAATTTAACGCTAAAATAATAAAAGAGAATGCTCAAAAATTTTCTCAAAAAAAGTTTGAAAGCAGGTTCAAGGAGATTATTAAAAAGAACCTCTGAAAATTATGAGGATCATCTTTATGCCTTGATATTGGCGGGGGGCGGTGGGACTAGGCTTTGGCCTAAATCCAGAGATAAAACTCCAAAACAGTTCTTAAAGCTTTTTAAAAATGAAACCTTGACGCAAATAACGGTCAAGCGTTTCAGAAAAATTCTGCCTTATGAACGGATTTTTATAGTTACCGTCTCTGAAGAGTATAAAAAGGAGATTTTAAAGGAGATTCCCAATTTTCGTTCTCAAAATATTATTGTTGAGCCCGCCCGGCGAGAAACTGGGCCGGCCCATGGACTAGGTGCGCTTTATATTCAACAAAAAGATAGGGATGCGGTTATTATTACTGAATCTGCTGATCGTTTAGTTTCACCTCTTGGGCTTTATCTCAAAACCCTGACAGCAGCAGCAAAAATAGCTTATGAAGAGGAAGGAATGGTAGCTATTGGAGTTAAGCCTAGGTACCCCCAGCCGGGCTATGGGCACATTAAAAGAGGGCAAAAACTTACCCCCGTGAACGGGGTAAAATTTTTTAAGCTTGAGAAGTTTGTAGAGAAGCCTCCTTTGGTTCTTGCCAAAAAATATACGGCTTCGGGAAATTACTACTGGAATGCAGGCCAGTTTGTCTGGAAGGCAAGTGTGCTTTTGGATGCACTTGCTAAGTATGCACCAGATATCAAGGTTCAGTTGGATGAAATTGCTAAAGGGAAGTCACTTGCCACTTCTTATGAAAATATGCCCAAGATTGCTATCGATTATGCCGTTGCCGAAAAAGCCAAAAATTTTAAGCTTGCTGTTGCCGATTTTTTCTGGACAGACATTGGTGATTGGAAAGAAGTTTGGGAAAACTTACCCAAAGACAACCTGGGTAATGTGATAATTGATGGCGAGGAGCCTGGGGGCAGAGTAATTAACCTGGACTCTTCAGACGCCCTAGTTCACACAGATGGTCGGCTGATAGCCGTGGTTGACGTTGATAATATTGTGATTGTTGATACCAAAGACGCTCTATTGGTTTGTTCAAAGAGTAAAGCCCAAAATGTCAAGAAGATAGTCGAGGAATTGAAAAAAGAGAAGGATTCAAAACTTCTGTAAAATGTTTTTCCATGCAACAAAAAGGTTAATAGATATTGTCGGCTCGGTCTTCTTGTTGATTATTTTTTCTCCTCTTTTGGTTATTTCCGCGGTTGCTATTAAATTAACTTCTCCGGGGCCGATTTTAGCGGATACCCCTAAGCGTGTGGGTCGTGATGGCAAACTTTTTTATCCCTATAAATTCCGCTCCATGATTGTCAATGCCTATACTCTTCTTAAAACCGACCCGCGCTTTAAGAAAGCTTATGAAGAGCAACAAAAAAGCGGAAAGTATAAAATTATGAAGGATCCGAGGGTTACACCCGTTGGTAAAATTATTCGAAAACACTCAATTGACGAGATTCCACAACTTTTCAATGTCCTTAAGGGGGAAATGAGTATTGTGGGACCTAGGCCTTATTATTCGGAGGAGCTGGAGAAGCAGCAAAAGATATACCCCAAAACCAAAGAATTGGTTAAGGAAGTTTTGAAGGTTAAACCCGGAATTACTGGCTTTTGGCAGGTCTCGGGCCGGAGCGACGTTAACTTTGACAAGAGAATAGAAATGGATGCCTACTATGCTAGGAAAAGGTCGATATTTCTTGATATTTTAGTACTTCTTAAAACCCCTTGGACAATGATTTCAGGGAAAGGTGCTGTATAATTTATACAATGGAAGAAGGCGAGATAAAAATACCCCAGATTAATCCGGATAATGGCACTCCAAAACCGGGTTTTTTGGCGAGACCGAAGGCCTTTTTGAAGCGGAGAAAAAAGTTAATCATCGGTTTTTTTGCCATTGTGATAATTTTTCTCTTAATTTTGATAGTTCCAACAATCCTGGTATATAGGGACGCCAGGGGGTTATTAACTTCAGTTAGTAATCTAGAAAAAGCAGTTAAGGAGGAACAAAATATTGTTCGGGTGAAAGAAGAAATTCAAAATGTCAGACAGGGGCTTCTGCGGGTTAAAAGGTCATATAAATTTTTGGTTTGGACAAAGCCAATTCCCCTTTTGGGGGGTTATTATCGAGACGGAGAGGCCGCTCTTAACGCTGGGGTGAGCGGTATGGAGGCGGCGGATGTAATTATGACGGCCGTTGAGCCCTATGCCGATATTATTGGTTTTACGGGTAGTTCGGTGACAGCTAAAAGTGGTGAAGAGAGCGCTAATGACAGAATTGAATTTATCGTTGAGAGCATAAAGGATATTATCCCCAAGTTGGATGAGATTTATCAGAAAGTTAAAGTTGTTCAGACGGAGATTAATAAAATCAGCCCCAGCCGCTACCCTGTCCGCTTTGCCGGCCGCGAAGTTAGAAGCAAGGTAGTGAGTGGTATTTCCCTGGTTGATGAAGCAGCAGAAGCGGTGGCGAATAGTAAACCTCTCTTGGAAATGGCCCCCTACTTCCTGGGGATAGACGGAGAGAGAACTTATTTACTTATTTTCCAGAACGATAAGGAACTGCGGCCAACTGGCGGCTTTATTACGGCTTATGCCTTTATGACCGTTAATAAAGGCAAGGTTCAGCCGGGGGCGTCCAATGATATTTATAATCTTGATTTAAAGTATAAGCCAACTATCCCCGCTCCCCAGCCAATTATTGATTATATTAAAGGTCCTTATATTCTCTCGAAAAACTTAAGATTAAGAGACATGAATTGGTCTGGTGATTTTAAAGAAAGTATGGATTTGTTTATTACCGAGGCAAAGAAGGTTGGAATTAATGATGTCGATGGCGTTGTGGCGGTTGACACGCAGGTGGTGGTTAATATTTTAGGTGTTTTGGGGCAAATTGGGGTTCCTGGATTTGGCAACTTTAGTACCGAGATTGTTGTCGAATGTAATTGCCCGCAAGTGATCCATGAGCTTGAAAGCTTTGCCGACAATGAAGGAGCGGTTATTTGGGATCCTTTGACCGGGAAGATTCTTCAAGCTCCGCGAGGGTATGGAAACAGGAAGGAAATTGTTGGTCCCTTGATGAATTCGATATTGAGTAACGCCCTGGGGCAACCTAAGGAAAAGCTCCCCGATTTGTTCCAAGCAGGCTGGAGATCTTTGACTGAAAAACACGTGCTTTTCTATATGTTTGACAAAAAAGCACAAGAAGCAGTTGAAGCCTTTAACATTGCTGGCAGAGTTAAGAACTTTGAGGGTGATTATCTTTATATTAATGATGCTAACTTGGGAGGTCGGAAATCTAATCTTTATGTCACCCAGGAAGTGAATCAGGAGATAAAAGTTGCCAAGGACGGCAGTGTGGAAAAAACTTTAGTTATTACTTATAACAACCCGCAAGCGCAAGACGGCTGGCTAAATAGTGTCCTTCCCAATTGGACAAGGATTTATGTTCCTAAAGGCTCTCAATTGCTTGAAGTTGATGGTTTTGAAGACAAAGGCGAAGTCTATGAAGAGCTGGGAAAAACCGTTTTCTCGGGCGGGTTTAGATTAAGGCCCCAAGGATTAAAAAAGATCACTGTGAAGTACAAATTACCATTTAAAGTAAAAAATAATTATGACCTCTTGGTTCAAAAACAGCCTGGGCTTGATTCTCCGCTTTATACAATTGAATTGGGTAAACAGTCGGAGGAGGTTTTTCTTAAAACAGACAAAGAGTTTCACTTTCGCATATAGCTACGGTGACAAGGTTTTATTCTTCAGAAGGAATAATTTTAGCCAGGAGGAATTTTGGCGAGGCTGATAGAATTTTGGTGGTTTTTTCAAGAGGTCAGGGCAAGATTTCTTTGATTGCGAAAGGAATAAGGCAATTAAAAAGCAAGAAACGCGGGTCATTGGAAGTTTTCAGCCACATTAATTTTCAAGCTACGAAAACAAAAAGCATCGATATTTTGACAGAAGTGGAAATAAAAAATTCCTTTTTGTCCCTGCGAAAAGATTTAAAGAAGGTTGCCATGGCCTACTATTTTGTGGAAGTGATAGGCAGATCTTTGGGAGAGAATCAAAAAAGCGAGAAAGTCTTTGATATTCTACTAGAATCTTTTGAGGAATTGAAAGTTCGGGAGACCCAGCTGCGTGATTTAAAAGAGAAATTTATTTACAGAGTTTTGGTAGCACTGGGTTTTTGGCCTAAAGGGGAGAAATTAGAAAATGCAGACTTGATTTTGGAGGAGGTTTTGGAGAGAAGAGTGAACTCCGCGCGGGTAGGCAAGAAGCTTTTTTCTTAATGCTTTGATTAGAAGTGATTTGAGGTTATAATTATTAAAATGGACAGTAAACTAGAAAAAGTGGTGGCGCTTGCCAAAAGGCGCGGCTTTATTTACCCCGGGAGCGAGATTTATGGGGGTTTGGCTGGATTTTGGGATTATGGTCCTCTTGGGGTGGAATTAAAAAACAATATTAAGCGGCAGTGGTGGCAGAAGATGGTTTATGAGCGCGAGGATGTCGTTGGTTTGGATGCGGCTATTATTATGAATCCTGAAGTTTGGAAGGCCTCGGGACACTTGGAGGCTTTTACGGACCCCTTGGTTGAGTGTAAAGTTTGTCACAAGCGTTTCCGGGCCGATCACGAAGAGGTTTTAAAAGCTCACGAAAAGGAACACAAAAATACCAGTTGGACGCAGCCCAAGACCTTCAATTTGATGACCGAGGTCTATCTTGGGGTGACTGAACCGAAGGAGAAGGCATATTTGCGTGGAGAAATAACCCAAGGGGTTTTTGTAAATTTTAGCAATGTAGTTGATTCCACGCGGGTGAAAATTCCCTTTGGGATAGCTCAAATTGGCAAGGCTTTCAGGAACGAGATTACTCCGGGGAATTTTACCTACCGCAGCCGTGAATTTGAACAGATGGAACTTGAATATTTTATTAAACCGGACGAGAAAGAGTCTAAAAAAACATTTGATTATTGGAAAGAAGAAAGGCTTAAGTGGTATGTGGGATTGGGTATGGACAAAAAGAAGTTGAGGTTCCGCGAGCACGCGGCGGATGAACGGGCCCACTACGCGCGTTTTGCCGAGGACATTGAGTATCAAGCTCCTTTCGGTTGGAGCGAATTTGAAGGAATTCACCACCGTGGAGACTGGGATTTAGGGAGGCATAAACTTGTCTATAAAAGTGATGACGGCGAGAAATACACCCCTTGGGTGATTGAGACTTCTGGCGGAGTTGACCGCGCGGCTCTTTTCTTTCTACTTGATGCTTATCATGAAGACGAAGGCAGATTGGTTTTGAAACTTCACCCGCGCCTGGCGCCCTATAAAGTAGCCGTTTTTCCGCTTTTAGCAAATAAACCCGAGCTGGTGGAAAAAGCGAAGCTGGTTTTTGACAAGCTCAAACTCTCGTTCCACGCGACATGGGATGATCGGGGTAATATCGGCAAGCGCTACTTTTCTCAAGACGAAATTGGCACCCCTTGGTGCATCACTGTCGATTTTGATAGTCTTAAGGATAATACGGTAACCGTGAGAGACAGAGATACGGCAAAACAAGAAAGAATAGATATTGACAAGCTCTCTTCTCATCTTCAAACTAAGTTAGGGTAATGAAAAAGTACTGGCCGATTATCTTGTTTTTAGTTGGGATTCTGGTTCTCGGCGGGGTTTATTTTCTGGTTATCCGGGGACGCGGGGGGTCGGTGGAAGACGAAGACGCCTCGGTACCCGAATTACCCCTCGAAATGCGTCCTTTTACCTCTCTCACCCCTTCCGAAGACGGCCACTGGCTAAAATTGATAATCAAAGAGATTAAAGTCGAAGGGGCGGCTTCTTTAGATTATGAGCTTCTCTATAAAGTCGGGGACGGCAGGACGCAGGGGGTGCCGGGCAATGTCAAGATCAGCGGAAGTTCTCTGGAAAGGGATTTGCTTCTGGGCTCCGAGTCTTCGGGAAAATTTAGGTATGACGAAGGCGTTCAGGAAGGAAGTCTGACGCTGCGCTTCAGAAACGATAAAGGCAAACTGGTAGGCAAATTATCGACGGATTTTCATTTACAAACGGG
>Ga0209518_1004228_pt1 | contig 11647 bp, 7 predicted proteins | sample RifGroB1_FD_183993 | JGI IMG/M metagenome (GOLD analysis project Ga0209518, IMG submission 183993) | Groundwater microbial communities from Rifle, Colorado, USA - Groundwater B1 (SPAdes) (version 2) | ecosystem: Environmental > Aquatic > Deep subsurface > Groundwater | place: Rifle, Colorado... | reverse complement strand
AAGATAAGAAGACCTGTTTGTTATCCCCGCCTGTTTATAGAGATCGTCTATATTTTTCTCTACATTAGAGATAGCTTTGGAGAATTGGGACCTTAGTTTATCGGTTGGGGCTGTTTTGGCTTTTTCCAATAGATTCCACCGGCTTCTTCTTAATTCATTGACCATATTGACCGCCAAAGGTTCTTTACCGGTAATATTTCTCATTCCCCCCATGAATCCAAGAGCAATATCCTCACCAATCTTATTTGAAGCGATATTGAATTTCTGTTGTTGTATGGGTGTTTTAGGTTTAAGGAAGTTTTCAAAGAAGTCTTTTTTAGATTGAGGAGGTTCTACAGTTGCTTCCCTTACAAAATTAGAAAGTAGGCCTTTGGCCACCCCACCAGTAGCTTGAGAAATCTTATAAGGAATAGTTAAAGGTTTGGGAATGAACTTAGGGGCTTCCTTTTGGGGATAGGCTGAACTAATCCCTTTTTGGGCAATAGAATTTAAAGTCTGGGGAAGTGCCGAGAGTTTCTTCTTATATCCTTCTAAGAGTGTATTAAAGTTTAGTGCCATAAATTATATTTCAGTAGAACAATTTCTTATACTAAGAATCCATTGTCTCCAATCTTCATAATCTCTAGTGTGTTTAGCCACATTACATCTCCTACAACAAGGCAAACAATTATCTAAGAGGTATCCTTTATTACTATCTTTTCTATCTACTCCATTCCAATAGCCTTCGTAAGGAGCTAATCCACAATATGCACAAGGAGATTGAATAAGAAAAGAATAATCTTTGAAGGTTAGTTGATTTTCGATATTTCTTCTTTGTGATCCTCGCTTATGGTCATAATACCTACCCTTAACAGATTTATGATATTTTTGACTTATTAATCTTCTTTGTTCTCTATGATTTTCTCTATATATTTTCCAATGAAGACGAAGATTATCGGGGTGTTCTTGTTTCCACTTACAACTTAATTCTTTATGTTTTAAAGGATTTTTTATTCTCCATTTATTCCAATTAGTATTTTTTTTTTAGAGTTTTCCATGATTAAGATAGACCGGAGAGCGTTTGATTCCTTTTTCTTGGGTCTTCATAGATGGCTGCTGTTGAACCTTGCGGCCTTTGTGCACCCGGATTTAACATTGTACTTAGAATTGAAGATACGTCAGCTTGAGGGTTCTGGTAGAGCTGTATCTGGGCTATCTGGCCTAGTATGTTATTGTTGTATTCTCTGGCCGCCTGTTGGTACTGCATGGCTGTCTGTTGAATATCAGCCATCCTCTGTTGCAGGGCTGCGCTGGCTGCTTTGACTGCTGTTGCTCTCTGCTCACCGTTATATCTGAGATCAGTCCTTATCCTGTCTACCAATCCTCTATACTGGTTTTGGATTTGCGTAACCTGTGAATCGAAATCCTGATTCCTTTCCATAAGCCACTGGTCTACCTGTTGTTTTCTCTTAACTAATTGGGTTCCTAATTCTCCTGATACCTGTCCGTATTGGGTCATGGGCTTAGTTAGCATCTCACCGGCAGCACTGCTTGAGAGGATACCTAATGCCCTTAGAATGTTCCTATTGGTTCTTTGGGTATCTTGGGCCGTTGAGAGGGCTTTACCTTTTTCTTTGAGTGTGGCGCTCTCTGCATCTGTTTTAGCTGTGGTTGCTTCAGTCCCTACCCTGCCCCTCATAGTATTTATGTCTGAGAGGGTACTTGCTTCTTCCTGCTGGTACTGGCCTATCTGCTGGTTTCCCAATTCTTCCTGACGGGAGTATTCGTTCATGGCAGCTTCTAACTCTGCTTTAGCTTGGTTACTGGCGGCACCTCCTGCCTGGTTCTGCCAGTCGTTTATTCCGTTATCCTGTTGGGGAACCTGTTGAGGTAGACCTTGAATTTGCTGGGAACCAGCATTGTTATTAGTAGGATTAGTTCCCGATAAAGTAGGACTATAAGGAGGATTGACCGGACTTTGAGGAGGTTGGTATTGGTTTTGGGTACCTAAAGTAGAACCAGTATTAGCTTGAGGCTGTGGCCCGAATAAATTACTTCCACCTTGATAAGTGGTTGGTCTACCTAATGCTTGGGCTGCCTGTTCCGTAAATCCAAAGTCAGGTAAAGCAATATTCGTTCCAGGTATTTTCCATGATCCTGGATGTGACCCGCTTAGTAATGTAGAAAACATTGATGCCATATTTGCTTTAGTTTGTTATAATATAGTAAATGTTAATAAAGCTTGTTCTGACGCCATTTCTATTTATATTATTTTTTATATTTACTTCTCTGGCTATTCCTGACGGACAAGGTTATTGGCTTCTTATTCCTATTTTTATGTTTATGTTCTCTATTGCTGTCTTATTTATCCGTTGGCTAGATAAACATTCCAAATCTTCTTAACCCAGTATTGACTCTCTCTTATATTGCCCCTTCTGGGGTTTCAAGAGCTAAAACATTCCTTCCTTCTCTCCCTCCCTCCTCTGGATAGCTCCTCAGACAGCCCTATAAATAAAAGTCTTAATCAAGAACCTAACTTATATTCAGTGAGGGCTCGCCCTCTTGATCTATCCGTCGTCGGTCGGTCGGTCAGGCCAACTGTAGAGTCTCTTTATTTCCGAATATCTCTTTCGAGTGAGACTGGCCCGTTGGCGGTCTCGAATTTCAATTCAGGTTTATAGCCTGATCCAGGGAGAGCTTTTATAGTGTCGGCGGCCGCCTAACTATGGAATGCTCTTAGCTCCGGGGGATTTCTCTCCCCCTAGATCAAACTATAACTATCTCAAAGCTGGAGGCTCGGAGATACTGATGGCGATACGCTTGGCGATAATGATGGGCTCTTACTTGGACTCACGGAGACACTAGGCGAAACAGAAGGACTCAAGCTAGGCGAAAGTGACGGACTCAAACTTGGAGATAAGCTAGGACTCAAAGATACTGATGGACTCACGGAAGGACTCAAGGACGGACTAAGTGAAACCGATGGGCTTACCGAAGGTGAAGCTGACGGGCTTATAGAGACGCTAGGCGAGACCGAAGGGGAGGCTGAAGGACTCAAAGATACCGAAGGCGATACTGAAGGTGAGAGAGACGGTGAAAGTGAAGGTGAAGCTGACGGTGAAACTGATGTAGCTGTAAATGTAACTGCTGTATCATAAACAACAGTAATATTACAGGTACCACTCGTAACTACCGTGAGGCCTTTATTAAATCTTATACCTTTAAGGTATGTATCTTCGGGAGCGTCAGTAGCAATAATTCCTATAGAATCACCTGAAGCCGTAGTGGAATCATAAACTGTAACCGTAGCGCCATTGGTATTCACACAAATTCCGATAAGAATTCCATAGGTATCAGCAAGATAAGTAGTCTGGGCTACTGTAATATTCTTATATCCGTGTCCTTCAAGTTCATTCATAAAAAAAAGACACCTCTTGGGTGTCTGCAACGATAACGTTGATAACTGAAAAAGATTAAAACACCAAATAATAAGTAAGTCAAGAAAAATATCAACTTACAATATCCGATGTTTTCGCAAATCTGATTCCTTTAGGTTTGGCTATCATTTGTGTCTGAAGTAGAGTGAAGTGTGCTCCTGAAGAACCGTTGGTGAAGGATAACTGGTAGGCTTTAGCTTCAGCAAGACCCAAGTTCTTTTTTACCCGAAGGACAATATCATCTGAAGAAGTGATCGCCCCTGTCCCGTAAGAAACACCGAATAAGAATCTTGCTATAAGGTAGTGTCCGAAGTTTATCGTAGGTGAGACGGTAGAGATGTTCATTATTGTGGCAGTTTCCAGCCCGTCCCTTAGAATGGTCATTGTGACCGATCCTACAGGCTCACGTAAGACTACAGATAGGTCTTTGAGCTTCTTGTACCTTGTAAGCCCTTCCTTGAAATCTTCGGCTTTTAGCTTGAATGTTCCTTGAATAGCTGAGCCGAAATCATCGCTACCAGTTAAAATTTCCTTGACATATCCTGAATAGTCATCCCCGTAAAGCACATGAGTCGTTCCGTCAGTCTCTATATAGTTCAGCCAGCAGTTAGCTCTTATATTAGTCCATTTATACCAAGCCAGCCTCTCACGGTCATAAATAAGAGCTTCACTATTCCACGTCCCCCCGGAGGGTGTGTAAGCGAAGATGACTACATTTATATTAGACTTAGTAGCATATACGGCTGAAATATTTTTCATGTATTCTGACTGAATAGACTGAAAGATTGAACGGACACGGGCAGATATCTCGTTCGTGCGAAGGACGTCAAAAGCAAAGCCCGGTTCATTCCCTATGGAGAATATTCCTCTACGTGAAGCAAAGAAGATATCATTCTCAACTGCTACTATCGAACGTGGAGCAATACACCCTACAGCAGCGTTAATTTGAGTAGTTTGTGGTAGTCCTGAAGTCGTAAATTGAAACTGGTAGATTGCATCTTCTTTAAAAACAAGAAGGGTATTTTTAAATACGATTAAACCAGTTCCCCTTTGCCCGTCATTCTTGTTAATGTCTATAAACCCTCCCCCATTACTGACTGAAAAGTCATTTATCCTATCCCCTCCTCCTGAGTAGTATAAGCGTGAAGGATTATCCGGATCGCCTATAATGAATAAGGAGTCTTTATATAGTTCAATATTGGTTCCTATCGGCCCTCCTGTTGAGTTGCCTTCCGGAGGGGTAAAGACTTCGCTTGGTGAGTCTGTTCCATAATCTATCCATGAGTTGACTGCCTGCCCTTCGACATAGTGAAGGAACCTCCAGTATCCGTCTGTCCGTCCATAGATGTTGTAACCCGTAGCGCTAGCGGAGATTGTCCATCCGACAGTCATATAAACTGTTTCGGAAAGTTCTTCCTGATTTAACGTAGTAGAAGCTGCTGAAGTAGGGTCAGTCTCACCCTGTCCTGTGACTGCGGTTACCTTATATGAGAAAGTATAATTTCCTGTCCCTCCTCCTGTTCTGGTACAAGTAGGAACGGTCGGGGCACTTATAGCGGTAAATGTCTGGATGACTGATCCGTCATAATATGTGAGAGGGTCTGATCCGTTTACTAAGTAAAGCCTGTCATAAGCCATAACCGAGTCAGTATTTAGAGAGTCGGCAAGGCTTGGAGAGACACTAGGCGAGAGGGAAGGTGATAACGAAGGACTACGGGAAGGAGATAAGGAAGGAGACAAGCTCACACTTGGCGATGTAGATGGACTTATTGATGGGCTTACTGACATAGACGGGCTGATCGAGACGGAAGGAGAGAGACTGGTAATCTCCTGTAAAATAATATGATTTCCGTCTTCTTGGTATAAAAAATCTCCAGTTTCTTGTAATAAATATTCAGCCATATCATAATTTACATAGTCAGCTCAAAGGGTTGTCCTTAATATTGTTACTTTCCAACCAAAGTCAAAGCCGCTTGTACTAGGATCAACCTCACAATTAACTTTAAAAGTAGTTGCCCCTATCGTATCTACCCAAATAGTTCCTATATCGGCAGTCGGGTTTTCTCCTCCAGTTATAGTGATCTCGCTTAAAGTCGGAGTCCATGAAAGACCATGAGTAATCGTAGCTGAAGTCGCCCCATTGAGAATCGTTCCTGTACCTGTGGCTTCGGTTATAAAGCCGGTATTATTCCTGACGTTTAGATTGCTGAAAGTAGCCCCGCCTGAAGTGGAAACATCTATAGGAGTGTCTGTATCATAAATATTATTGCCTTCAATTTTGATATTGGCCGTATCTACCCCTGACCCAGTTGAAAGAAACCTGATGCCTGTAGTTTGAGTATCAGAAGCCCCCTGATCGTCCCAAATCTCATTACCCTGAATGGTAATCCCGTCATAAAGGCCGTTAGTCTGATTAGTGAGGTTGATTGCCCGGCTGGTATTATTGTAAATCCTGTTTCCCTGGATAATAATATTCATTCCTTCGCTTCCGGCTGTAGATTGTAAATCTATACCGTCACCTTCATTTAACCTAATGATATTATCCGTAATCGTTATATTCCTTAAAGTCGTCCCGCCTGTATTGTTTATGCCGTCACCTTTACATTTCTCAATAATATTTCCCTGAATAATAATATTTTTGGCCGTATTTAAAGCTATTCCACCACTATTTGAAGATAGCTGATGCCTTCTAAAAGTATTACCGATTATTTTAATATCGCTGACTGTAAATAAATCCGTATCTATAGCAGCGTCATTGACTATATATAAAGCCCCGTTGGAAGAACCACCAGTCGTACCTTCCCCGTCAAAAACATTATCTATGAAAGTTATCCTCTGCAGAGCTACGGCAGCCAAAAAAGCGTCATCATGGAAACTGTAGAACCTGCATTGTCTAACAGTACAATCTGTCGCCTTACGGATAGAACAGGAAGCGGTATTGCCTGTCGTAATCACGTTATCAGCCAGACAATTAGTCGTATCAGTAGTTATTTCCTTAGTCGTGGTATTAAAAGAGCAGGAAACTCCGATAAAACCCCAATCTCCGTTGGTTATATGAACATTCCTGATGACACACCTGGAACCTGTAAAAACTATTCCTGTCGCCCAATAACCTGAACCTCCCTGTGTTCCTGCCGGTAAAGTGATGGATAAATCCTCAACTACCATGTCGTTATTGGTTTGTAAATCCATAGCCACTGCTATATAGCGTGTTCCAGTTGTGGGACTAGAAGGCATAGTAGTTAAATTTAAAATAGTTTTATTTATCCCTTCACCTTTTAGAGTGACTTTGTCCTTCATTATTACTCCGCCATATAAAGTAGGAGACCAAAATGCAGCCAAATCAGCATTTCCGAGTTCATAAGTTCCTTCCTTAAGATAAACTATTCCGCCTCCGGCAGTAGCCACTGCAGTTATAGCCTGGTTTATCTGGACTTCATCGTTTGCACCATCACAAACATAATCAGCCCCATCACTTGTACTTACTGTTACTATAGTTTTTTGAGCGAGTAGATTGGAAAGGGTTATTTTCTTAGTAACAGGACTTCCCGATGGGTCATCAACGATAGGTAATATATCGCTAATTAAAGGAGAAGTTAGTTCAGTTAATTGTGTAATTTTTAAATCTGCCATAATTATTCTGTATATTCAAAAGGAGATGGAGTAAAGTTAGAAGTCCATCTCTCAATTCCTAATGAAAATCTGAACTCATCAATCCAGCCGAATAAACATTGAGTAGTAGCAGAAATGTTATATCCAATCGAAAAAGCAGCTTGAGCAAAGTTATAATCTACAGTCCAAGTGCTGCCGATTTGAATACCATCTTCATATAGTTTTACATTTCTTGCTCCTGCCCCAGCACCATTACCAACTATCGCAACATGATGCCAAACATCCAAAGTTGTACCACTCGCAGATATAATTTTTACAGAAGAAGGAGCATATAGACCGAGTTTATTATCAGCTTCATAAAAAACACTAAAATTAACATTACTTCCTCCATGAGAACACAAAGCATTTGATGCGTCCGCAGTATCTATCATTACCCACCAATCAATCGTAAAAGCCTGAGTTCCTATAGCCAAATCTGCGTCAGTAGGTAAAGTTGCACCATCTCCATCACCATCACATAACAAGCTGGCTGTCCCGAATTTATATTGGGCTGTATCCAGTTGACCATTTCCCAGAGCTGTTGGACTATGGCCTTCTGTATCAGTGAAAGTAGTTGATCCGTCAACTCCGTTGAAATGTAATAAGTATTTAGTAGATGCATCTTCCACTGATGGACTTACGGAAGGCGAGAAACTCGGACTAAGAGATGGAGAAATACTCACACTCGGTGAGATTGAAACACTAGGTGAAACTGATGGCGATAAGCTAGGACTTAAAGATGGCGAAAGTGAAACACTTGGACTGACACTGGGACTAAGTGAAGGTGATAAACTTGGAGAAAGCGAAACACTAGGGCTTACTGACGGACTTAATGAAGGTGATAAACTAGGCGATAAGGAAGGAGAAAGTGAAACACTTGGAGAAACGCTTGGGCTGATTGAGGGTGATAAGGACGGACTCACAGAAACAGAAGGGCTTACCGAAGGACTGACTGAAGGTGATAAGCTGACACTAGGAGAGACTGATGGCGACTTTGAAGGACTCAAAGATACCGAAGGACTTACCGATACCGAGGGTGAGATTGAGCTAGAAGGCGAAATACTCGGTGAGATTGAAGTAACAGCATAAGTTTTACCAGATATATTATCCCAATCCTCCGTAGATGTATTAAACTTCTGTAAGTTAGACTGGCATATTCTTAGAAGCTCCCTTGTTCCCCGTGAGTTGTAGTAAGCAAATAATCCTGAAACCCGATCTCCGCTTTCGTTCCCATAATAGGCTTGACCATCACGGGGGCATTGTATCTTTCCATCTTCTACTAACATTATGTCAGTAGCTTCGGCCAGTTCATCGGGGCGTATCTGGGTGTTTGAAACAAGGGTGTTAAGGCCACGAATCCACTTTCCCTGTTTAGAGATTAGAAGTTCTTGTTTTTTCTTGGGTCTTTGATATTGTCTCATTCATTCAATATGTGCCTATCCCGGTTGAGGTTGTTGCACTCTCAATGGGATACATAGTAATTAACTGGTTTACTGCGGGAGCGTTGTCCTGACCTATTACCTCTGCGATTAATTGTTCTGCCTCTATTCTCCTCTTGTCTGCGAGGTCCCCTTCATCTTCCCCATCGTAAATCTCAGCTAAAGCTAAATAAGCAATTATTCTCGTATTGGGACAAATGACGTACTCTGAAGCCAGGGTAATTTCCGGGGGTTCCCAGTAAAATGAGTAGGTTATCGTATCAGTAGCAGCCGGGGCAGGGTTTATGTGCATCTTCCATAAGTCGTTAGCACTGTCAAACCACTCATAAACTATCTGTACGGAGTTAGATTGGTTGTAAAGGTTCTTGTAGGTGTTGAAATCAATTATTGTATGTCTCATTGACTCCAATGTTTTGACTGTATCGGAGGTTTTGGCGACAAATACTTCAGTCAAGCCCTTAAATCTCATGGGATAAGTTGATGAACCTATCGTGTAGTCGTTTACTGCTGAACCTACTGTGGTCTGGTCGGGTTTAAGATAGAACTTCCAGAACTTCCTGCGGGCAAAGTCCTGATTAGCCCGTGATACTGCCCTAATTCTATTAGCATCAGTATTAGTAGAACTCTCCCCCCTAAGGTCGGAGATAATCTCTAAAACATCTGAAACTAAAGTACGAATATTAGTCATAAAAAAACAGACACATATAAGTGCCTGCGTTAAAACGATAGCCAGCTAGTTATAATTCAGGTCTCGAAGTAAGTCAAACTAAAAAGCTACCCATGTTGTTCCATTGTAGACTTCTCTGGCACCCAAAATAACATTAAATCCCCACTCACCGGGAGCAGGAGAGCCGGGCCTATTATCCGTACTCCATGTAGCCATTCTTGTAGGACTGGCCTGTATAATGATATTTTCCTCTTTTAATAAGGTCAGCCCGTTCATAAAGTAATCAAGAGCAACAGAGGGTGAAACTGACGGACTTAAACTCGGAGACAATGAAGGAGATAAGCTAACCGAAGGCGAAACGGACGGAGATATACTGGGTGAGAGAGATACGCTGGGACTCACACTGGGGCTTATGCTTGGACTTATAGAGGGACTTAAACTAATACTTGGAGATATGCTAGGAGATAGAGACGGAGAGAGACTGATTGACGGTGAAACGGACGGGCTGATACTTGGTGACAGGCTGGGGCTTATACTTACGCTTGGGGAGACGCTGGGTGAAATAGAAGGAGACAAACTTGGAGACAGGCTTACGCTGGGACTTACAGAGGGAGAGATAGAGGGACTAAGACTGGGAGATAGAGACGGACTAAGGCTGGGACTTAAACTAGGTGACAAAGAGACGGATGGTGAAATTGAAACACTGGGGGAGACTGAGGGTGAGAGGGATGGACTTAAACTTGGACTTAAACTGACGCTAGGCGATACTGATGGAGAGATGCTTGGAGAAAGCGAAGGTGACACGCTCACGCTCGGTGAAACAGACGGGCTAACGCTAGGCGATAAACTTGGAGAAAGGGATGGAGACAATGATGGAGATAAACTAACGCTAGGACTGACCGATACACTAGGACTTACCGACATTGAGGGAGAAACTGATACTGAAGGACTGATACTTGGAGAAATTGAAGGGGATATTGACGGAGAGAGAGAAGGTGATGTAGAACCTATATTTTCCGGGCCGATTAACCTAACTTCTCCATATACATTAGTGTCTGCCTGACCCGATCTATTATGTGTCAAGGTCACTCTCCAATATCTATGTGAGGAAGCAGTGAAAGCCACTTTATACACTCTCATTTCTGCTGGAGTTGACGCACCGGAAAACGTCTGATCGCCACCCGCCTCGGTCCAGTCACTATCATTATCACTATATTCAACCAATACGCCTGTACCGGCATAAAAACCCCCAATAGTAGTAGCATTCACCCAACATTCAGCTACGGGTTTTGCGGTTGCTAAATCAATTCTGATAACTGCATTAGCATCATCATTTGATCCAAATACTTCAGCAGATGAATAAGACATACCTGTTTTTCCGTCCGTTGCTTCCAATCCACCAGTATCGGCGTACGAACCCCAAGTAACACCAGATGTGGTATATGAAGCACCCTCTGATTGACAGAGATAAGATTGTTGATTTGCTGTAGGACTGGAAATCGTATAAGTGTATCCAGTAACCCAAGATGGGCTACCAGTTAAAGTTCCATCGTGACCATTTCCCGAAGAATCTCCTGCCGTAGTATCTGCCCCTTCGTCAAAATGATATAAAGCCATAGTATTTGCATCGTCAACAAATTTAGATTGGGGAACGGCCACATAAGGTGTGGTGTACCTTGCAGAATTAGATATTCTAACTTCATCAATGACGGCTTTAAGTGAAGAGGCTCCTGAATAAGCTCCAATTAAGAAAGCGGTAGTAGCATCATCCGTAGGGGCTGAGGAAAAATCACCTTCAGCCACCCTTTGCCCGTCTAAATAAAGATAACCGTCATTTCCGCTTCTAACCCATGCCAAATGATGCCAAGCATCATCTCTAATGTTTTCGACTAAATAAGTTTTTTGGGACGCATCCACATAAGCGGAAGGTGATCCTGCAGCTTCTGCACCATTCCCCCAACGTAACATATATCTATAGGGATTGGCGCATTTCCCCATGATAGCCGTATCACTATTACTGTCTGTGCTATTTGCTTTAATGAAGCATTCTAAAGTAAAATCACCGGAAAAGTTAAAATCAGTCGAACCAGGTATAGTTATATATTGGTTTGCTGATTGTGAAAAAGAAACAGCGTAATCTGCCATTATATTATTTGAAAGCCATAAATAATTACGACCTCTGTTGCATGAACTTTTATCGCCATAATAAAAGGACGCCACGTGCGTCCTGCAAATTGATAGACGAACTTATTAAAGCACTAAAAGTTAAGTAAGTCTATTTTTATCTTCATGTTGACGAGTTCATAATTTAACTCCCGACAGATTTAAGGTCTTGTAATTGTTTTTCAGTCCAACCACGAATAGGCCAGAATTTTTCCAATAACCAAGATACTTTATGAATCTGCGTAGGATGTTGACTTTTCCAAAACTTATTTCTAATGTAATCCTTTGTTTTTTTAACCTCTCGACCTGAC
>Ga0209518_1004227_pt1 | contig 11653 bp, 10 predicted proteins | sample RifGroB1_FD_183993 | JGI IMG/M metagenome (GOLD analysis project Ga0209518, IMG submission 183993) | Groundwater microbial communities from Rifle, Colorado, USA - Groundwater B1 (SPAdes) (version 2) | ecosystem: Environmental > Aquatic > Deep subsurface > Groundwater | place: Rifle, Colorado... | reverse complement strand
TTGCTCCAACTGCATTAGCTAACGATTTGAATATTCTATTTGCAGCGTAACCTGCGGCTATTGCAGCTAACGGACCCATAACATAATCAGGAATCCCTAAGATAGCTCCTGAGTTAGATTCTGGATTTCCTGCTTCTGGAACTATAATTTTTCCTGCATTATCCCCTGTTGTTGCTAATCCACCTATTGTTTTTTTTGGAAGAGTAAAATGTTCAAACAATGCTGAGCCCCCCATTTTGAGAAGAAAATCATAATATCCAGATAGAGAATTACTTTCTGGATCATCCTTTGAAGTATCCTCTTTAGGAGTAGCACAACAATATTGGGTAGTTGAAGGTCCCCCACAATGATTTGCAATGTACGTTGATCCTGAAAGATCAATTGGACATTGTGTCTTTGCGTAAGTACTTTTTAATGTTCCATAATCTTTACAAACCCCAACATAATCTTTTCCCCCACTAGAAAATCCAGAAGTACAATCATTTAAATTACTTCCAGAATCGCCTGCACTTACACTTGTTATTCCTCCAATAAGCCAAGTAAAAGCAAATATCCCAATTACCAAAATAAAGATTTGCGTCATCGCAACCATTCCTTTTCTAAATTTCTTTTCTTTTGATTTCATTCTTAATTATTTTTTAACCTCTTGCTATATAATCTTTCCACGTCGTAAATACTGATTTTGTAGTTTGGATAATTTTCCCATTTGATTTTAGATAATCCCCACTTGCACCACCTGAAAGAAGTTTCTCAGCAATGATTTGCAAATCCCCAGGTTGTTTTAAATAATTTAATTTTGGACCACAATCTCCAATAGTGATACATCTATTGTTCATTTCATTTGCCCAAATGGGATTAATTGTACGCTCTCCTGGATCAGCTCCAGAAATACAAGCTGAACCACTCTTAATCTCATATCCTCTTGCAACACTTTTTGTAATTTCATAATCGCAAGAAATTGATGCAAGAGAACAAATTGCGTCTCCATTTCCTTCACCTGCCCAAAAATCAAATCCGGGAGAATTTAATGGATAACAAGCACCACTTGCTCCCCCTCCAACCTTTTGAGAACCTAATGAATAATCTGTTCCAACCCATGTACACTTTCTAACTGATCTTTCCATACAATCTTTTTCTGTTGTTTGCTCATAACAACTTTGCCATAAGTTTTGGGTACAAGCGGCATTTTTTATTCCATTAATAGAATCTTGAACACAAACCTTTTGTCTTCCATCATAACAATTTTCTATGCTAATCTCTCCATTGTAACAACTTAATCTTTCATAAATTGAACCAGGAAGATTTTCTGTTAAAATATTTGGAGTTGAAGTTTTGCCATTGTATAAATAACTTCCATTGTTGTTTTTATCAGTAATATTTGAAGTGCCTGGAGCTAGACCACACCAAGATTCTCCATGTTGATATTTAACTCCATTAAAAGTGCATCCCAAATCTTTACATATATAATTTCCAACATTTGGAACTGAAGTTTCTCCTCTTTTATATGCCGAACAAGTGCTTCCAAGTGGATAATTACAATTTCCACAACTAAGAGAATTTGCATTGTTCCCAATTGCATTACATGAATCTTCCTTAGAAACAATCTTTGACCAATAATCTTTATCCTTGATTTTATTAAAGTCATAAACATTCGCTAAATTGCCACAAGAGTCAACGAAATAAACCTCATCTTGTCCTGGAACACATGTAGTTTCTTCGGTTGGACCGCAGTTTGTTCCAAGAGTTTCATCTGAGCATAAGATCCCCTCAAAAAAGTCTACGTTTGAATTTTGAGAATCACCTTTCATACTACCACATTCTGTTTTTGTTAAAAGCTTACAAGTCTTTGCACTTTCTTTTTCAAAGGTACAGGCCCCTTTGATATCCCCTCCGGCATTTGCTGCACACTGGACTTCCGATGTTATTGATGGATTAAAATTAGTTTGGGTGCCATAATCTGAGGCCATTTTTTTACATCTTGTCTGTGTTGCAATAAATGCTCCATCTCCAACAATACAACATCCCTCATTACATTGTGGAACCTCTGTTGCGGCCCTTGGATCCCAAACCCCGCCGCCATTATTACAAACATTTTTAGAAATTGGTCCTTCGCAAAGTCCTTCCTGACTATCTATACAAGTTCCTACTGAACAAAAATTTGTAGATTCACAAGAAGTCGGAGCTGTTTCAAATGAAGTATCACATTCAACAATAGGGGCATTCTGGCAAAACTGACCTGTCTTTAATTTCTCACAACAAACATTACTTTCTGCAGAAACAAAACTCATTGAAAAAAGAATTAACGTTAAAACTAATATAGATGTTAAAAAAATTAAAGAAATTATTCTTTTTTTCATTTTAAGAGAACGCCACCCCCAAAGGCTGAACTAAACTTCTTGAAGCAAATTGAAATTTATCTCCTGTTTCAGTGTCAATTATAATATAGATATTTGTTCCATCACTTTGCATGTTCTTTTTAATATTAAATTTTGGATAATAACTCATGAATAACATAGGCTCACTTCCCCCATACACCGCTTCCCATGAAACGATCATTCTTGAAATTGAGGCAAGTTCATAAAGATTATTGTCCAAAACTGCTTCAAATGATTCATACTTCTGGGTTGAGTCTTTCGAAAGAGTTAACGTTGAATTACTTTGTATAATGACCTTTTTTGGAAGAAGATCGACGCTGAATTCTCCTTTATTAGAAGAAATTTGATATCCTTTATATTGATAATCTGCTTTCATTGAATCAAAACATTCATTAACTTTTTGTATAAGACTATTTTTTAATTCACTTTCAATGTGAAATATTAAGGGTGCAACTTGAATTACACAAGGAGTGTAATATTCATTCGTGTAACATAAATATTCTATTTGCTCACCTTTGTAAGTTATGTTTGCCCCAGGAGTTATACTTCCTCCTTGAGAACTAAGAGTCTCTACATTCTGACGCAAAGTATCTTCTATACAATTTTGAAAATAAATTTTTGGATTTTCTTCAAGAGAATTTGATGTTGAAATAATATTTGGGTAAAAAAAGTATATTAATACTCCTGCAACAACGATAACCAAAGCAAGAATCACAAAGATTGTAACTTGACCTTTTGTATTTTCTTTACTTCCTAATGGCGCCCCTTTCATTTCTTTTTAAGGATATTTCTATTTATAAATATTTCAATTAGAATTGAAAAATTTTGGGCAAATTTTCCGAGCAGAAAAACAAAATTTTATTAAATTTAATCTTCAGTTTCAACTCTCGGAGCCAAAAGAAAACTAAGACTTAAATGCTCACTTGAAAAATCAATTCTTAATGGATGATCCCTTGCAAATCTTAAAGTTGTTTTGGGAAATTGTTTTCCTGCTTTTGTAAATTTTTGTAAATATTCTAAACTATAACGAGAAAGACAATCTTCGGCCTCGATTTCAACTTCATCTGAAGAAAATTCTGACCTTGCAGAATTTGTTTCCTTGGCCTCAATTATGAACTTTTTTTCTTCGATAATAAAAGAACAAGCGTCGGAAACGACTAAACAATCTTCAATAGAACTTATTAATTCTCCAGAATCAATTATCACTTTGGAAGAAAATTCAAGATGATCCGGAAATTCCTTATCTTCCCTTTCAACTTCTATCAAATTTAAATTAAATATTCTTTTTATGTTATCTTCAATTTTTAATTCCAAGAAATTCTCCTTTTTTTCTAAAAATAGTGCACTTGTTTTAGAAGATCTTTTTAAAATTTTTTTCAAATTTTCAAGATTTACTCCTAGTACTTCTTCTCCAGACTCAAATTCTTTAAATGCACTTTTTGGAATTTTAAGAGAGACCATTGAAATATTTCCTGGGTCAATTGCAACAAGTGAAAGCCCAAATTCACTTATTTTAATCCTTACTTCGAGAACTAAATCTGAGATTAATTCTATAGCTTTTGTGAACAAGGTTGGGTCTTCTAATTTTAATTTCATATTCTTTTAATGGATGATTGTCTTTTAAGTATTTTTGTAGTGGGAAGAGTAATTATATAAATCTTTTTTGTTATCTTTTTTGATGGAAAAAGACTCTGAAATTTCGAAAGAGAAGAAGATTAAGAAAATCACTCAAATGTATTATTCTGCTCCAAAAATCCAAAAGGCAATTTTTGAATTTTCAAAAAAGAGAGAAATCTCTCCAAGATACTTTGAAGGATTTGGTAAAAGACCAGATATCTTACAGTTTAAGGGAGATGTATTTGGTCTTGCAAAAAAAGGTGCAACTTCATTTCATGCTTCTGAAGAGCTCTGGAGTGATCCTCTAAAAATAGAAACTGGGATGAGTAGAGACCAATCTGATGAGATTCGAATTGGATGGGATTTACTAATAGACGTAGATTGTGAACACGGAATAAAATATTCTAAACTTGCGGCAAAGGCAATTGTTGAAACCTTTAAACAGCATGGAATCAAAAATATGGGGATTAAATTTTCTGGTTCAAAAGGATTTCACATTATTGTTCCCTGGGGTGCTTTTCCAAAAGAGATAAATGGAATCAAAACAAAAAATCTTTTTCCCGAACTTCCAAGAAAACTTATTGCGTACACCAGAAATTATTCAGCAAGCGTTTTGAAATCAATTCTTCCTCCAGAATTTGAAAAAGAACTTGAAGGAAATTTGAAAACTGGATACCTCTGTAAAAAGTGCGGAGACTTTGCAATGGAACTTAGAAATGTTGAATTTAGATGTGATAAATGCCAAGTTTTTGAAATTAGAAAATTTAGAATGGGTACTAAAGGAAAACTTCCGACATGTTATAAATGCAAAAATGAAATGAGCTTTCGTCCATTAAAAAAATTTATAGAATGTGAAAGGTGCAAACTCAATTCTAATGAAAACCCGGAAAATTTTAGCCGTGAAGAGAAAGATATTTACTCCTTAATGGGATTGGACTTAGTATTAGTTTCTCCGAGACATTTGTTTAGAATGCCCTACTCTCTTCATGAAAAAACTTCTTTAGTGAGCGTTGTTCTAGACTATGAAGAGCTTGAAAATTTCACGTTTAAGGACGCTGATCCTTTAAGAGTTAAGATAAAAACATTCTTACCAGAAGCTGAAGAAAATGAAGCAGCAGAGTTTGTAATGCAAGCACTTGATTGGGCAAAAAGTTCTGGGGTAGATAAAGACTATTCTAAGAATGCTTCTGGAAAATATGAAAATTTTAAATCAATCAAACTTGAAAATTTAAAAGATACTCAATTTCCTCCAACAATAATTAAAATTCTCGAAGGAGTTAAAGATGGGAAAAAAAGAGCGCTCTTTGCTTTAATCAACTTTTTTAGAAGTATTGGTTTAGAAAAAGAAGAACTTGAAAAAAGAATTTTCGATTGGAACAAAAAAAATGAAACCCAATTAAAAAAAGGTTATATCACTGCTCAACTAAGTTGGAGTTATAGAAGAAAACCAATTATGCCCCCAAATTTTTCATCCGATTATTATCAGGCAATGGGAGCAATTCCAAATTCTGAAGAACTTAGATTAAAAAACCCAGTAAGTTATGCCACCGTAAAAAATCTTGAAGAGAATAAGAAAAAATAAACTCAAAAAGATTTTTCATGCTCGAGAAGATTGCTAAAAAATTAAGAAATATTTAAAAGGATGACTGTTGTAATTTAAATATGAAAAAAGGGGTTGCAATATTTACCATTTTATTTGTAATTTTAAGCCTAACCTTGGCAGGAGTTCTTGCTTTGAGTGAAACTGAAGGAGTTCAAAAAGCGTATAAATGTTTTAATGAAAAAATTGATAATCAAACTTGCTCAAAATTAGAAACGGAAGAGCAAATCTTTTCACTCCTCACTTCTGGAAAATGTAAAACGGAACTCTTGAATAATTCTTTTAATAAAACCTGTTGGCCTGATGGAGGTTGTGATTTGGAGATGACTGCTAAAGCTGCTCTTGCTCTCGATAATGCTGGAGCAAATACCGATTTACCTGTTGAATGGCTTTTAAAACAGAAAGGAGTTTCTTCTGATTTAAATTGGTACCTTGAAGTTGATAGTGAGCGACCACTTTCATGTACAGCAAGTTATGGTGGAGACCAAGACTATAGTACTTATACATTTAAAATTGGAGAAGATAAAAAAATCAATCAGAATGCCGGACTGTGCTTGACTAAAACTACAAGCGGTTATTGGTTTAAGATAGCTCCTTCTTGTTATGAAGAGGAATTTGAAATTTCATGTAATGAAAGTTTTGTTTCAACTCTTTTATTTCAAGAAAAAAATTCTTTAACTTATCACATTTCGCCAGAAGTTCATGGAGCAAATTCTGGAGGAACAACAGTTGAAAAAATTGATTCATACTGTTTTTTGAATGGGGGAAGTTGTGACATTCTTGGTTCACTTTGGAGTACAACTGTACTTAATATTCTAGGAAATAATGTTTCAGAATTTTTACCTTATCTTGAAACAACTGCTCCTAATTTTCCACAATATCTCCCAGAATCATTTTTATATATTTTAACTGGAAGTCTTCAAGATAAAACAAATCTTTTAGGGAAACAAAACCTTGCAGATAATCTTTGGAGAATTTCTGGAGGAAAAGGAAAATATTATGATACAGCACTTGCACTTTTACCTTTTCAAAATCAAGACTTAAACCAAAAAACTAAAGCTAAAATAGAATTGTTAAATCTTCAATCTCCAAGTGGATGCTGGGAGAATGACAATCTTGTTTCGACTGGATTTATTTTATATTCGCTATGGCCTAAAGGAACAAACGTGATAGACGGAGGAGATGACGTTACATGTTCTGAAGCTGGATATTCCTGTGTGACCAATTCTGCATCATGCTCTGGAACTGAGAAACCCCAATACGTATGTGAAGGAACAAAAATTTGTTGTGCTAGTTCTGGAGATGGAGGATTGAGTGAATGTGAGAGTGAAGGATATAATTGTGGATTTACCTCTCAATGTAATGGAGAGGTTTTAGGAGATTATAGTTGTGGGGATTCAACTGCTTATGTGTGTTGTGATTCAAGCACCGCAAATGATATCACTTGTACAAGCAAAAATGGAGAGATCTGTTCTTTAGATGAAGAATGTTCTATAGGCGGAAATTCTCTTTCAACTGACGATTTGAGGTATGGAGAAACTTGTTGTACCGGAGCTGGGGAATGTGTTAAAAAACAAGACATTGCTCCTTCATGTCAAAATGATCTTGACAATTCTAGGATCTGTCGAACAGTTTGTGAGTCTGGAGAAAAATCGAATGGCAGTTATACTTGTAGTGATAATACTGATTTCTGTTGTGTGAAACCTATTAAACAATCCTCTGGAAGTTACTGGTGGATATGGATTTTATTCTTTTTAGTTATCTTAGTTGTAATCGGAATAATTTATAGAGATAAAATAAGAGAATGGTTAGACGAAAGAAAAGCAAAGAAAGGAAGCGGTTCATCATCAAATAGTCGAGGAATGCCTCCAAGATTCCCCCCTGGATATTCAAGGGTAACTAGAATTACTCCACCAACTCCACGAAGAGTAATTCCTGAATCAAGACCTCCTCAAAGATTTGTTCCAAAACAAAAATCTCCAAAAGAGTTAGATGAAGTTTTGAAAAAATTAAAAGAAATTGGAAAATAAAATGGAAAAGAAAGCTTTATTCCCCATTTTATTTCTATTCACAATTTTTCTAGGAATGACTCTTGTTTCTGCGGTACAGATTGAAATTAACTCAAATTATTCTGCTGGAGAAAACTTCATCGCAAAAATTTCTGGAAATTTTTATACTCCCCTTTTAAAATCAAATATTTATATTTACAGAGAAGAATCATACATTTCTTTTGAACCTTGCTCGTTAGAAACACTTGAAGGAGATTATTATTTTTATTGCTCAATTCCTTTATACAGAGAGCCTGGAAATTATTCAATCCAGATGAAAGGAGTGAAATATTATTCTGGAGTGTCTTGGAGTGAAGAAAATATTACAAAAGAATTTGTGATTACGAATAAGAAAGCTTTTGCCAAAATTAGCCCTCCAATTTCAGTCCCTAAAGACTATTATTATAATCTTACTCTTGTAAATTTTGAAACTAAAAGAATTGATGTTGAATATGGATTAGAAGGTACAACAACAAAAATGGTTAGTCTTAAAGAAGGAGAAACAAAAAATGTAACCCTAAAAACTTTTGGAGGAGATAAATTTGAAAATATTTTGTTCACATACGGAAATGAAACCTATTCATCTCTTGTATATTCCAAATTAACTGAAATCCCCATAGAAAATCAAACTTTCCCTTTAGATGAAAATAGTGAAGAGATAATTCCTCCAGTTGAGGAAAATTCCCAAAATGAAACTAAAAGTTTCTGGGAGATTCTTTTTGGAACTCCTGCACCTAAGAACAATTCAACCACTAATGAAACAATAAATAAAATAGAAGAGAATTTATCTATCAAAAATGAATCCGTACCTCAAGAAGAAAATACTATTCAAACATGTGAAGAACTTAATTTATTAATTTGTGCTGATACAGAAGAATGCGATGGAACTCTTGTCGACGGATTGAATGCCCAATGTTGTAAGGGAAATTGCATTGTAAAAGAACCTTCGAGTTCACCTTGGACAACAGTTGGATGGGTTTTAATTGGGGTCACCGCAATCTTTTTAATTTGGTTTTTTAAGATGAAATTCTCAAGAACACAAATGACTTCTGGTGGATTTTTTAAGAAATAGAAATTTTTACTTTTTTTTAGATTTACCCTTTCCTTTCTTAGATTCTTTCTTCTCTTCTTTTATATTCTCAATTACTTTTAACTGTGGAACCTTTTGAGCTTGAGCCTGCATTTGAATTTGCATAACTCTCACAAGTTCTTCATATCTATGAAGTCTTCTAGTAATTTCATTTAAAATATCTCCAAATCCAACATTCGTTAAAATGAACTTTTCAGGCTCCACAATCTCTAGATGAGAAGGCATATATTTGAACATCAAAATTGTAAGAAGCAAAGGGTCTTCAACTTCAATTTCTATCTCTGCAAAGGTTGTGAATAAATCCTTTTGATCTTTTGCTAAAACTGGTTCATTTATTTTTTTAGTAACGATCTTAACTCCTTTCTCTTCACTTATTTCTTTTGAAAGAGCCTCTAAAGTTTGAATTAAATGCTCTTTTGGCCTTCCCATTATCTCTATGATCATGACTGCATTCATTTTGTTTTCTTCAATTTTTCCACTCATTTTTTCTTTTCCTAAATTTTAGAAGATATAATCCTAAAAGGAGCACACAAAATACAAAAAATAAGTATTTTGAATAATCTTTACCTTCTTCATTTTGAACCGAATTTGAACTTTTTATATCTTTTGGGTTAAGATTTATTGGAATTGATAAATTTACTTCTTCCTTTTTATCATCTGATTCTGAGATAAAAAGAACTTTATTGTCTTCGGAATCTTTAGATTCATCAGAATCCTCTTTAGCAATTTCATTTTGATCATCAATTGTAGAAGAAGTGTCTTCTATTTCTGAAGTTATTTTATTTGAATTATCTTCCTCTTGAGAATCACTTCCTTCTACGCAAGCAAGACCTTGATCTTTCACATCCTGCAAGTATTTTCCTGTTCCTCCAAACCCGCTGACTTTTCCTAAATCATCCAAACTCGAAAAAGGCCTTGCATCAATTATCTTTTGTGCAGTTGGAAGTCCGACATGAACAAGATTATCAAGTTCACTTAAAGAAGCAGTATTAATGTTAATTTGTCCTGAAGAACATGAAGCAGAAATGAAACTTGAAAATAATATAAATGCAAATGCAAAAAGAAGTAATTTCATCTTCATAGTAAAAGAATGTAATTTTTAAATTTTGTTGGAATTTATTCCATATATCTTTCTTTGAAATCAACATACTCTATTCCGATCTTTCTTCCATCTTTTTTTTCTTGTGCAATCCAAATCTCCGAAAAAATTCCTTTCTCTAAATACCACACACATTTTTCCTTCTCTATTTTGGAAAGAATTCCATTCACTTTTACTTCTACCCCTATTACACTATACAATCCGTCGTGGACATGCTTTATTGAAATAAAATCTGGGAAACCTGTTCCAAGAGTCATAACTTTTGAAAAAGGATTGTATTTTCTTTTAGCAATGATTAAATTTCCCTCTTCTAAATCAATATTATTATTCCATTTGTCAACAATTCTTCCTTTGCTTTCCAAATCATGCCTCACTCTTAATTCAAATCTTGCTCCTTTCGCCCTAGAAGTTCGACCTTTTTTAACTTCACTTTTCTTTTTTGAGATGGGATACCCTTCCTTCCATTCTGTTTCATACTCTTCGCTATTTGCTTTTTCAACTTCTTTCATAAATTTTTCTTTAGCATCTTTGTCTATCCTTTCCATGACTATGAAACAATTTAGAACTATTAAAAGATTGTTAGAAAATTATCTATCTGTATACTAGAACTTATATTTTACAAAGCATATTAATTAAAAAGATATAATCTAAAGTATACTTTTTACTATCCTTTTAATATTCATGTCTGACAATAATAAAGATTATGAAATGATAGAGATAATTCCCATTGTAGCCGAGATTATTGGATGAACAATATTTACAAAGGGAAAACTTTATTCATCGAATTTCCTCTTTGAATTCTCGTAAAGAAACTTTTGTTTTGAAACAACAATGAATCCAATTCCCATGATCATCAACCATAAACTTTATATAAATTCTTATTATTTTATTGATTATGAACCTTAATGAACAAAAAGAAAAATTAAGAATGGAATTATCTAAGGGTATGTTAAAAAGACTTGATTCTTTTTTCCACGATAAAGAAAAAATTCTTTATAGTTTTAAGGGTGCTTTTGCCACTCATTCAAGATGGACTGATTCAAGTGTAAGAACATCATCAAGATTTTTAAATTATGGAAAAGTCGAAGGAACTGGAACCCAGTGGGGCAGTCCGTGGTTAATTTTAACAAATCAGAGATTATTAATAGTGGGAAAAGGTATTTTTACATTAGACACTAGGGAAATTCCTTACGAACATATAAAGTCAATAGACTATGAGCAAGGGTTTCTTCAAGATAGAATTACTATTTTGGCACATAGTTCTACAGAAGCAGTTCAGTTTTATTCTGCCGATAGGAAATATACCAAAAAATTTCCTGCGCTTATTAAAGAACACATAAAGAAAAATACTAAATCAAATGATGCCTCAAAAGATGATATTCCATCCCAAATTGAAAAGTTGGCACAATTATTAGATAAAAAGATTCTTACAAAAAAAGAATTTGAAGAGAAGAAAAAAGAATTATTAAAAAAATTATAAGTAACGGAAAACTGCCCTTTGATTCTTGTTCTCGATATATCGCTGTCGCTTATTGGATAGAACGGACTTCGGATTTACTTTGATTTTTTGCCTTCGGCATCGTTGCACTAAATTTTAAAGTATATTTTACAAAGCATATTAATTAAAAAGATATAATCTAAAGTATACTTTTCATTATATACTTTACAAATGATTTTGATTTGAAGGTTATAAATCTCTTGCCTGTAAAGTTCTTCTTTTGTTTTCTTTCGCTCTTTTGATTGCTCTTTCAAGCATTTCTTCAACCCTTATTTCCAGAGCAGTTCCGACTTCCTCAGCAACAGAAGTTACTTCTTCATCACTTT
>Ga0209518_1004223_pt1 | contig 11659 bp, 13 predicted proteins | sample RifGroB1_FD_183993 | JGI IMG/M metagenome (GOLD analysis project Ga0209518, IMG submission 183993) | Groundwater microbial communities from Rifle, Colorado, USA - Groundwater B1 (SPAdes) (version 2) | ecosystem: Environmental > Aquatic > Deep subsurface > Groundwater | place: Rifle, Colorado... | reverse complement strand
TTCCTGTTCTTTGGTTATAAAACCATCTTCCCTCATTCTTCTTAATACTGCAGATGACCTGTCAATATATGCATTGGGTGTTGAGGAGTATGGTGAATAAGCGGATGGCCTTTGGGGCATACCAGCGAGAATTGATGATTCAACCAGATTAAGATCCTTAACACTTTTTCCGAAATATACTTCAGAAGCAGCTTCTACTCCCCAGGCAGTTCCACCGTACGGCGCTTCGTTTAAATACATTTGCAGTATTTCATCCTTTGAATATTTTCTTTCAATTTGAACAGCCAGTATAAACTCATTGAGTTTTCTGAATATACTTCTTTCTGAAGTTAAAAGAACGTTTTTAACCAATTGTTGAGTTAACGTTGAACCACCCTGGGCATAACCACGGGTAAATAATCTTGAAAATCCTCGAATCATACCCATTGGGTCAAATCCGCTATGAGAGTAAAAATTCTTATCTTCAATAGCGACAGTTGCCTGTTTAAGATAAAGGGGTACAGAATCTAACCCCACAGCAGTTCTTCTTTGATCAGAGTAGATATCATATAGTACTTGACTATTGCGGTCTAATATTTTTGTAGAAAACCCTTCACGTCTTATTATTTTGTCAGGTGATGGCAGATTAAATGCAAAGAGAGGTAAAACAACAAAAAGAAGCAAAAAACCTGCGATGATTGCTATAAATCCAAACTTTGCTAGTTTAACTATTTTTCTGCTTTTCTCAACTGATTGAAGTCTGTGTCTTCTCTCTCTCCACATACGATTCATATTAACATACTAAGATCCAGTTGACCACATCACTAAAAGTGGGTGTATTATCCAACTATTATGTCAACAAAAAAGTTTTGTGACATTTGCCAAAATGAAATCAAAAACGAGGGAATTATGGTATGGATTAAGTTATTAACAAGACATTATTGTTCAAAATGTTGGTTTGACAAAACCAAATGGTCCCAAATCCATAAGAAAAGTGAATAAAATTTGACAATAATCAATAAATTTAGATATAATACTCTCATTGACATTAAACGCTGAGAAGCAGTGCAGTAGTTTAACTTAAGTTGACACTAGAGATTAGGCGGTTGGTGAAAGACCTAACGAATTAAGTTAAATGAATTACCCTGTGGAGCTGTCTCGACAAAATCGAGAACGGAATGCTAGCCGTATGAATTAGCTAGAAAGTGTTGGAAACAAAGCTTTTGAATAATAAGGATTACATCTTTATAGTTTCAAATCTCGATCCAATCGAGATTTTTTGTTTGTAAAGTGTAATTGAAAAAGGGTGGTAACGACATTTTAAAAGTCCCCTTTGGATACTAGAAAAATCTGGTGTTCAAAGGGGATTTTTGTTTTTTTAGCTGGGGTGGCAGAGTGGTCAATTGCACGAGTCTGTAGAATTCGCGACCGTATGGTATACGAAGGTTCAAATCCTTCCCCCAGCACCATGTTAAACGATAATTTACAAAAGTTATTAGAAAATGAACCTCTTGTTATCAACTGGGAAAATCTTAATTTGCTTGAAAACAACAAGGGAGGTAGCATTTTCTTTGGTATTGGCCTTATGTCAAAAAAAAGGTTATCCACTGCCATACCATTTGATATATTATCTTTTTTCTTTGTATCAGAAATACTTAAAAATTCTCTAAATTTATCAAATGTTAACATAATAATTGCAGACAATCATGCAAAATCAAACAATCTATTTAGTAATAGTGATATAAACATCCTCGCTGATCAAACTTTTAATCTAATTGAGAAAATCATTAGAAATTTTGCTTTTAAGGATTTTGACATTTTCAAGGCATCTGAAATCCATCGTTTAAAATCGTTTCAGAAAATATTATCTGGCTTACCAAAAATGGAGAATGAATACCTCAGGCTTGAAATTGCCGATACTCTTTGGCTTAAACAAAACAAAGACTTAAAAATAAAATTGGGTTGGTCAATTTCTAGCGAAAAACAAGTCGGTGGAAATGACGAACGATTTTTTGATGTTGGTATATTACAAAATTGTCCAGATATCTCAATAATTCACCTTCGAGCAGGAAGAACTTTAGACCCTAATAAGCCTAAAGCGTCTCCATACTTGTCAATCGATAATGATCGAAGAATATTATTAGTTAAAGATGAAAATGTGGATCAAAAAATTAAGATAGCTTTTAATAATTGGTCGGATAAATCTTTGGGTGGATTAATATCCCACCTGCATGATATTGTGCATTGTTTTGAAAAACTACAAGGTAGATTACCTTTTAACAATCTCGAACAAAAAGTGCAATTTATTCTGGATAAAGCGGTTTTATAGTAATATACTTATATAAATATGAATTTTACGATCGAAGAAGTTTTAACAAGAGGAGTTAGTCAAGTACTGCCTAATAAAAAGGCTCTATCTGATTTAATGCATAAACGAAAAATCAAACTTTATCAAGGTTTTGACCCATCTGCACCATCATTACATCTTGGAAATTTTGTAGGTTTAATGAAATTAAGACAGTTTCAAAGATTGGGTCATAAAGTAATATTTTTAATTGGAGATTTTAGTGGAATGATTGGAGATCCAACAGACAAACTTTCCGTAAGACAAAAACTTACTAGAGAACAGGTTTTGAAAAATGCAAAGGCATGGAAAAAACAAGCATCAAAGCTGTTAGATTTTGAGGGAGAAAATCCAGCTCAAATTCTTTTTAACTCCAAATGGTTAGATAAATTAAATTTTAAGGATATTATCGAGCTTTCCTCAAATATTACAGTTCAACAATTAATTGAAAGAGATATGTTCCAAGTAAGAGTGAAAAATAAAGAACCAATTTATCTTCATGAATTTTTGTATCCAATAGTTACAGGATATGATTCGGTAGCCCTAGAGGTTGATCTTGAAATCGGCGGAAACGATCAACTCTTTAATATTATGGTTGGTAGATCACTTGAAAAAGCAGTCATAAATAAAGAGAAATATGCACTTATGACAAAATTACTAGTTGATAAAGATGGTAAAAAAATAGGGAAAACAACCGGAAATGCATTGTTTTTAGATTCTAAGCCTCAAGAATTTTACGCAGGAATTATGTCTTTTCCAGACGAAGTTTTACTTTTAGGTTTTGAATTACTCACAGAGATAAGTTTAGAAGGACTTGAGGTTAAGATTAAAAATGATCCGATGTCAGAGAAAAAACATTTGGCTTTTGAAGTTATTAAACTACTTTGGGGAGAAAAATTAGCCAAAAAGTCAGCTTTAACTTTTGAAAATAATTTTCAGAAACATGAGGTCGAATATACATCAGAAATTATAATTCAAAAGTCGCTTGCAGAAACTGTTGCTCCTTATACTAATTTAAAATCAATTAGTGATGCCAAAAGACTTATCCAACAAGGTGGATTGTCAATCAACGGAGACATGGTGACTGATATGAATTTCAAAGCTAAAATAGGTGATAGAATAAAGATAGGTAAAAAAGTTTTTGGAATTCTGGTTTGATCTTTTCCTTTATTTAGTTATGAGCAACAGGAAACAAAAGTTGATTTTTAAAATTATTATTATCATGGCAGGTATTGCCCTTCTTTTTGGTTCGTTTCTACCATTTATAGCGTACTTTTGATACTAACTTGATATAATTCAATAACTTAAAATAACATGAATTTAAAAGATCCTGTTTCAATATTACCTTTCGTCGGTCCAAGTTATCAAACTAAACTGGAAAGGTTGGGAATTTTAACGATTTCTGATTTATTACATCACATACCTAACAGATATCTGGATTTTTCAAAAATTACCAAAGTCAAAGACATTAAATCCGGCGAGACCATAACTGTGATAGGTTCTGTAACCTCAGTCAAAAATCAATACACCAAATCAGGCAGAATGATGCAAATAGGTCAAATTGAAGATGAGACAGGTAAAATTACGATAGCCTGGTTTAACCAGCCCTTTTTAACACGGATGCTTTATCCCGGAACAAAAATATCTGTATCTGGAGAAATATCCTGGTTTGCCGGAAAACCTGCTTTTTTCTCACCACAGTATGAAAAGATAAAAGAACAAAAAGAAACTGTTCATACCGGTAAAATTGTTGGTGTATATCCTCAAACGGAAGGACTAACCACCAAATGGCTGAAAGCCAGAATTAAATATACCTTGGACAGAATTGATATAAAGGAATTTCTAGAAAAAGACATTTTAAAAAAATATGATTTTTTTGAATTTAAAGATGCTATATTTCATACTCACTTTCCCAAAACTTTGGAGGACGCTAAACGGGCAAAAGACAGACTTGCTTTTAATGAACTTCTGGATCTTCAAATTAAAGCCAAACTTAGGAAGAAAAAGATTCAAAAGAAAAAAAGTGCTGTTTTAAAAATAACTGAAAATGAAATAAGTAAATTTATAATGAATTTGCCGTTTGAATTAACAGGATCTCAGAAAAAAGTGGTCAAAGAATTACTTGTTGATCTAGAAAAAAATATCCCCATGAACAGACTTTTACAAGGTGATGTTGGTAGCGGAAAAACAGTTGTAGCTGCAGTCTCAACTTTTGTTTCCTTTCTAAACGGTTATCAAAGCATAGTTTTGGCTCCCACTCAAATTCTTGCTAATCAACATTTTCAAACCTTCAATCAATTATTTGATAAGTTGAAAATTAGAATAGCGCTGATTACAGGAACAACCGAAATCAGAGATGTGGGACAAACGGATATTTACATAGGCACACATGCACTTCTTGGAAGAATCAAGGAATTCAAAAACGCAGGACTACTTGTTATAGATGAACAGCATAAATTTGGTGTCAAACAAATTGAGTTTATGCAAAAACTAAATCCGCATAGAATGACAATGACAGCAACTCCAATTCCCAGAACTATAGCTCAAACGCTTTTTTCAGATATGGATCTTTCAATTCTGGATGAAATACCCGGAAACAGGCCAAAGATTAAAACCTGGCTGATACCAAATGAAAAAAGAGATTCAGCTTACAATTGGGTTAAAGAACAAATCAAAAACAACAAATCTCAAATGTTTGTTGTTTGTCCATTAATTGAAGATTCTGAAGAAGAAACACTAAAGTCAGTTAAATCTGTTAAAAAAGAGTTGGGAAATTTAAAGTCTGTTTTTAAAAACTTAAAAGTAGGTCTTTTACACGGAAGAATGAAGGAGAACGAGAAAAATAAAGTCTTAGAAGCTTTTAAAAACAATAAAATAGACATTCTTCTGACCACCCCCGTTGTAGAAGTCGGAATTGATGTACCAAACGCAACAATTATGATTATAGAAGGTGCAGATAGATTTGGGTTGGCACAACTTCATCAATTAAGAGGAAGGGTAGGCAGAGGTGATAAAGAGTCGTATTGTTTGCTCTTTACAGAAAATGATTCTGAAAAAGTCCAAGGCAGACTTTCAGCCCTGACCAAAACAACTTCAGGTTTTGAACTTGCTGAGCTGGATCTACAACTTCGTGGAGCAGGAGAGGTTTTAGGTTTAAAACAACATGGATTTGGTAACCTAAAAATAGCAGACTGGAGCGACACCAAGCTAATACAAATATCTTCTGAGGTTGTTTCCATGTTGTAAGTTGTTATGTATTCTGATAATTTAATTTCATGAGATGGGAAACCGATGCTGATCAATTAATTGATCATCTTAAAATGCAAGTTGCTCACCAAATCGAAGCCGCAATAGAAGGAGGAGGAATTTTAGGAAAGTATTCTACAACGAAGGCTGAACGAGAATTGGATGCTGCAGCAAAAGCAGTTTTTAGAAAACCTGTATCACCATTAACTAAACAGATTGCAGAAGAAATTGCTGAAAAAAATAGGAAAGTGTCCTCTTAATAAACTCAGAAAATTAGTAATTGTAAATTTGGTACTTTTAGCCTAGAATTCTCTTATATGGCACCACTTCCAAAGAAAAAGCACAGTCATGGCAGAACTGCCAGACGCAGAAGTACTTTTACTGCATCAATTTCAGCTTTATCCAAATGCGGAAGTTGCGGTAAATTGAAAGAACCCCACAAAGCATGTCCTTCTTGCGGAAGCTATAAGTAAAAACTATACTTACCTCATGAAAAGGGCTTCCGATCCAAGACATATAAGAAGAAGAGATGTAGTCAAACTTCTTTTTGCCGAAAGTTTTACCAAACAAAGTAAACATTCCGATTTGGCTGATAAAATTTTAAAAAGTCTCAAAAAGATCGATATAATAATAACCGGTGCAGCTCCTACTTGGCCAATTGAGAAAATAAACAAAATAGATTTGGCAATTCTCAGATTTGCTATCTATGAACTTGCCTATGAAAATACTCCTCCCAAAGTAGTCATTGACGAAGCAGTTGAGTTGGGTAAGGAATATGGATCTGAAGCTTCGGGTGGTTTTATCAATGGTGTTTTAGGGTCAGTATTTAGTAAAATGGAACTTGAAACAAAATAAAATATAAAGTTAAAAAACTTTATTGAATTATGAACAAAGACGAACACAACAAAAGAAATGAAATAAAAAGACTTTTGGCCAAATACCTTGGTATTGAAGATGCTGATATACATGAAGATGATTTACTTCGTGAGGATCTGCATATGGGACCTATGGATTTAACTGATTTTTCCCAGCTATTATCTGAGCATTCATTTGAAATTAAACACAGCGATTGGGCAGAAATAGAATCTGTGGATGACATCTACGATTACTTAAATTAATTTAATAATTACATTTTATGCAAAAACCTAAAATAGATTTAATCGACTACATCTCCAACAAAGAACTTTTATTAACTGCACTTACTCATAGATCTTGGGTAAATGAAAATATTGGTAAACGTGGAACAAACGAAAGGTTAGAGTTTTTGGGTGATGCAATATTAGAATTTGTGGTTTCGGATAGATTGTTTGCTTTGTTTCCTGACAAGGAAGAAGGTTATCTTACTGCCTTGCGCGCCAACTTGGTAAATACAAAAAATTTGTCGGATTTAGCACGACAGATAGATCTGGGTAAACAAATTTATCTTTCAAAAGGAGAGGAAGATGGGGGAGGAAGAGAAAATTCCTCGTTATTGGCGGATACAGTTGAAGCTATCATCGGTGCAATATTTTTAGATGTGGGGATTGAGGGAGCATATAAATTTATTGACAGTTTGCTCTTGCATGATGTTGAAACACGATCAAAACTTCCGTTAAAAGATCCAAAAAGTTTACTTCAGGAATACGTCCAGTCCAAAAAACTTCCTGCCCCAAAATACGTGGTTGTTTCTGAAACAGGTCCTGACCATCTGAAAAGTTTTATTATTGAGGTTGTTGTTGATCATAAAGTATTAGCCCAAGGTGGAGGAAAGAGCAAGGCTGAAGCAGAACAAAACGCTGCGGCAAAGGCACTGGACGTTGTTCTTAAAGTAGGCTAGAATACTCTCTAGAAAGTTAGAATAAACAAAAAATGTCAGTATCAATTAAATTATCAAGGTATGGAGCAAAAAAGTCTCCTTTTTATAGAATTGTTGCCCAAACTACCAGAAGCAAAAGAGACGGAAAATCTTTAGCGATTCTTGGCTGGTGGAATCCTTTGAAAAAAACAAAAGAAATCAACATGGAATTGTTAAACGAGTGGAAAGGAAAAGGAGCAATTATTACGGATGGTGTTAAAAAATTATTAGCGGAAACTTTGGAGAAAAAGAAAAAATGAAAGACCTGCTGGATTTTATTATTAAAAACATTCTTCCCACAGATACTAAATATGAGATTGCCGAGGAAGTTGATAATGATATTGTAAAATTAACAATAACTACTGAAGAAAAGGATGGGGGTTTGGTTATTGGCAAGGCAGGAAAAATTATAAAAGCGATTAGAAACGTCTTAAGAATCAAGGCTACACTTGATCATAAAAAGATTATACTACAGGTAAATCCTACTTCAACAATTTAAAACTGCTATATTTAAATATTAATTGAATGGGTCTTCTCTTCTTATTTGCCCTTCCAAATCGGAGCCTGTTATATTTTCTGGGATAGTAGGTTGTAAATTGTAAAATTCGGGTAGGTTATATAAAGCCAGTTCGTTTAAAAGAGTGACTTCTTCGGGAGTAAATTCCGAAATTACAGACGTGACTGAAGGAAGTTTTTTTGGTAATTCTGAAGAATAGACGTTTAAGCTAACGTTTGCTTTGACAAGACCTAATTCGCTACTTATCTTTACCTTGGAAACCGTCATTAAAGGTAAAACTTTTTGTATTGCGTCGATAAAATTATAAACATTTGATTGATCACCTGTGATCTCAAAAGATAGTCCCAATTTGGAAACACTTTTAGCGTCAAAACTTCCACCGGACCTAATATTGGACAAAAGCAGACTGCGCTGAGCTGAGAGGGTCTTTATCTGATAAATACCATAAATAATGGCATTTTTATCAGGAAGTGCAATATTGATAAACTCCAGTCCGCTTGGTACCAAACTGTCAATTTGTCCCAAAACCTGAACTTTTTTATTCAAAACATTTTTAGCATGGGTTGTTTCTTTAATCTGATCTCTTATTTTGTTAATTCTGGATAAACCAAAACTGATAACTACTATTGTTCCCAATAAAACAACCACCAATGCTACTATCGGTTTTGCTAAAAATTTCAGGTTATTTATATTCATAATATTTAACTATTGCTGCAAATTTCTGTCTAAATCGCTTTTAACTCCATCGCTTTCAAATATTAAACTGGCCAAATAGCCGGATGTGGGGTTGAATGAAAGAGCAGACAGAAGAATTGATTTTGCACCGTTTAAATTGGTTATATTTTTGAAAAATAGAGCCAAAGGATTTGAACTGTCAGCAAAAATAGTACTTTCAAGTTTTTTGGATTCAATATTTACTTCAGCAAAAGTGATTTCAGGTGATGTTTGTGAAGACATTTCTTTAAATAGAGCTAGTTCGGCGCTCGCATCATCTTCTTGGCGTATTTCTTTTATTTTAGCTAACCTATCTTGAGCCAATACTAGTCTCTGTTCAGTTTTTTCCAGTGAGAGAACCTGTTCTTTTAATCTGTCTACATTAGTGTTTAGAGATTTCAACTGTGAACTGTAAATAATAATTCCACCAATCGCACTTATTATTAAAAGGAGAAGTATAATCACACCGACAGTTGCTAATGATATTATCATACTTTTAGTTTTATTGGTTGAAGCACTTACTACCAATTCAGAAGGTATTAGATTTATTTTCCTTTGCATTATTCCTCCTTCAGAGCTAAGCCCACAGCAATACTATATAGTGATGAATAGTTTGCCAAGCTTTTAGATGTTTCCGGGTCCATAGTTATTTTGGTAAAGGAATTACCCAATATAGTCTCAATCCCTAAAAGTTGTGTTAAATAGGGGACAACTTCTGGCATGGTTGCCACACCTCCGGTTATAATTACGGATTGTGGAGTGTCTCCTTTTTCTTCACTTTGATAGAAACTGATTGCCTTTTTGACCTCATCAACTACCAATCGAAAAACAGGATCTAACGCTGCCTTGACTTTTCCTTCCAACGCAGAAGGATTAAGACCATAGGTCTTTTTATATTCTTCCGCCTGTGAAGGTTGAATCCCCAAAGATTGTGCAACTGCTCTAGTAAAAGCTTCTCCGCCTATTGGGATTGATCGTGAGAAATAAAGCATCGAGTTTCGGCTAATCGCAATATCAGTTGACGCTGCCCCTAAGTCTACTACCAAACTCACTCCTTTAGATGGTGCCAAACTTCTACAAAGTGCAATAAGATCAGTTTCAGCAGAAATTGGAGTTAATCCCGCCAATCGTGCAATTTTGACATATTTTTCAACCAGAATTCTAGGCGCAGCAACCAAAAGAATAGATACACTATTAGTTGCTTCATTTCTTTCCAAAATACTATGTTGAACAATAGCCTCTGCAAGGGGGATTGGAATGTATTGTTCCGCCTCCCATTTTACTGCTGCGCTTACTTCTTCATCATTTAAGAGAGGAAACTTAATAACTCTGGTGAAAACTGCCGGTTCGGGGAGAGCAATATTTACCTCCCTGGAAGTTATTTTAATTTGTTTAATTAATTTCCCCAATATATCAGCCAATGCTTCATAATCTTTATCGTCAGTCATTTTATCTGGAGATGCTCCAGAATATCCCACTGCCCCTGAAGCTTTTAACACCCAGGCTACACCGTCTTTGGCAAGCTCTATAACTTTAATTGTTTTGCTTCCTATATCAAGTCCGACCATATGGGCAGTTATTTTCTAATTTCTAAAAAAACATAATTATTTTGTAATTCCGTTCGCTCCAAATACTAAGCTATTAAAAACACTTGGTATTTGAGGATGAAGCTGAAAAACTTCTATCCTACGGTTTGCATTTGCGTATGTTCCAAGCGATTCAACCCTTACTCCTTGTGACGGTAAAGTATCATTTGTCGCCGAGACATCAATACCAATTCTATGGGAATTTGTAGTGTTATACAACATCCTAATGGTGGAGTATTGCAGTACATTATTGGTAGCATAGTTACTGATGCTCAAATCATTAGGAAAATTAACAACTTTAGAAAATGCATAAGTTTGGTCACCAATGGTACAATTACCGGCTGGATTGATAAAGTTGTTATTGCGACCTACAAAGGGGTCAATTGCCATTCTACCAATCCTCAAGGTGGAGTAATCACCCGCTGTATTGGCATAGACAACCGATACTTCAACTGCAGGAGTCTGGGCAGAAGAATTTGAAGTACCAGGTTCTCCCCAGCATACTTTCATTAGTCTGGCACTGAAACATGATTCCTCCCCACAACCCAAACTTCCGTCATTATTATGTCCGACAAACCAAAATGTTGCATATTCTCCGGATTTCAGATTAAAAGGATAGGCGACACTTTCTGAACCCTGGGCAAAATCACTTATATCAGCGCTGAAAGTTGCATCGCCTATGGTTAGATTTCCAGTATCACTGCCTATAATCAATGCTCTTTCAATCCCAGCCTCAGCGGCTGAAAAGGCGCGAAGAGAATCTTCCTCTTTAGTGGTTATTGAAATATCTGTAATGGAACGGGAAACAATGAAAAGAACTACAATCAGAACAACGGCGAGAGATAATAAGACAATAAGAAGAGCTTGTCCTGAAGTATTTTGTTTTTTGTGTTTAAATCTGTATTGCATTATTTTATTCTAACAGTTCCAGAACAAAGTGTGTATTGAAAATCTACTCATAAATTTATCTTTCTTATAATGTTTCAATCTTGTCAACCACGATAGCGTCATTACAGGTACAATATTTTTTATCAGGTGAATCACAGGTTTCACCAAGTTTAACATAGCTACCTGAAACATTTACTTCCAATCCTAAATAGGGAGAGAAAAACTCAATTCTTTGCTCCGGAGAAGTTTGATTTTTGACTAGCCAAATAACATCCTGTCCTTTTTGAACATAATATTCTTCCTCACACAAATTTTTATCTACAAGTTCAGTTGATCTTCCCTCTACTATTTTTCCTAAAATTGTTTCCTCGGTAGTTTGAACGGGTAAAAGTGGTGTGGGGGTTGGATAAATAATATTATTAGTTTTTTGATTAATAGAGTTTCCCTTATTGGTAAAGTAGGAATATCCATAAACAGATAGCACACCCGTTAAAAACAATATAACTAATAAAATAAATGTCTTTAAACTTGATTTCACTTCAATTTTAATA
>Ga0209518_1004220_pt1 | contig 11666 bp, 10 predicted proteins | sample RifGroB1_FD_183993 | JGI IMG/M metagenome (GOLD analysis project Ga0209518, IMG submission 183993) | Groundwater microbial communities from Rifle, Colorado, USA - Groundwater B1 (SPAdes) (version 2) | ecosystem: Environmental > Aquatic > Deep subsurface > Groundwater | place: Rifle, Colorado... | reverse complement strand
GATTTCTTTAAAGAGCAAAGATGCTAATAAGAAAAAACCTACAAGCCAGAAGTTAACTTTTTTGTCCAAACATTTATTCAAAGCCAGTATTCCAAATAATGCCGAAAGTTCTACCCCTTCAAAAGTCCCCAGCCAGGAAACTGCCTGATGATGTGTTGCATTTAAAGCAAAAAACAAAGAACCCAAAAGAGCCGCAGGTTTGTTTTTAAGAAATTTATTTATTAAAAAATATATCGATATGCTCACTAAATAATGAAGGAGAATACTTACTATAAAAAAGTAGCTAGCATTAAGCCCAATAATTTTAAACATAGTCATCTTTGTTAAAAGGGATAGGGGGGTAAAATGTGTAAATGGTCCGCTCGCAAGCACCCCTCTTAAAAATTTACCAAGCGGCAAAGAAAGCAAATAAGTATAATGACCAAAACTGTGCCATTCATCCTGTTCAAAAAACCCATTGGGTAATTTAAAATACGACAATAATATAATCAAAAACAAAAATAGAGGTACAAAACATTTACTGTTTATTAGTCTTCTCATTTCCGGGCAAGCACAACAGCATAAGATGAGTGATATTTATCAATTGACGGCATAATCTTAGAAAATGGGAATGGTAAAGGATAAAAACCCACTCCCTGATTTTTAAGAATAGTAAAACCATATTTTTTAAGAATCAAAATTAATGCTTTATAAGTCATAACATTTATGTGAGGATTCATATAGCCGGATATTCCTTTATCATAAAATTCCGAACTCGGCCCCCTTGAAACAGAAAACCTTCTGGATAAATATGGACCTGTGTATGGTTGATTTCCCAAAAGAAGCGTAAAAATATTGTGATATCCCGCCAGATTCTCGGTGGAAATAATTAATTTACCTCGGTCTTTTAGGGCTCTTTTTACTTCCGAAAAGAAATTATCTAAATCTATCAGGTGTTCAATAACTTCGGTAGCAGTTATTACATCAAAGCTTTTACTTTTAACAGACCACTTTAAATTTAAATCAAAATTATATGTCTTTATTCCTCTTTTTTCAGACAAGACTCTCGCTTTATTAATTACCTCTACACCAAAAATATTTTTTGTACCGATAAGTTTTCCTCTTTTTAATGTTTTTTCGCCATCCCAGCAACCACAATCAAGATATACCGCTCTATCATTTTTTGGCAATAACTTATAGACAAGCCTTTCTATATCACCACTGGCTTCTCTGCCAAGCATTTTAATATATGAACTTAAGTATCCCATTTAATTAAATAGTTAATTTTCTCTTTATATAAACCCAAATGTAAGTCACAACGGATATAAATGACATGATCGGATGTAAAAACCAAGCTTTTTCTTTTGTTTTTACATAATTTATCAATGCTTCAGCAAATGGACCCGCAAAACTAATACAATAAATAACGGCATAAGCAAATTTAATTCTGGACACCCCTTCCAGCCAAGTTTTTTTCTTCTCTTTTCTGCGGTTTAAAAATTTGGAACCTATCTTTAGCCTTTTTTTAATAAAATCCCTCAAAGAATCAATGTGATAGTGATATATGCCGTATCCGGGGACTCTAGCAAACCTTCGGTAGCCTTTTTCCAAAATATAATGGGTGAAGTTAGATTCTTCAAACTTCGGTTTATACAAACCAATCTGTTCGATTACCTTTTTTCTCCATAAAAAACCATTTGCCCCTAAAGGGTAAATTGATTTTCCGGAAATACTGCATTCCAAATACCCATTTCTTTTATTAGTTATTAATTTTGACGCAAGGGCTCTTGAAAATGGATCAGCAATATGAAGCAGCATGCAATATTTATTGAAAATATTATCTCCCTTTCTCGAGTAGTATAAAGATTCAACACCAAAAAGATTAGGATTAGTAATTAACGGCTTAAGCATTTTCCTAAGCCAATCTTTTCTGACTATTTCATTATCCGAATCCATTAATACCAAAACTTTTCCTTTGCTTTTTTGAATACCTAGGGATTTTCCCGACTCTTGATCAATAAACGGATTATTAATTATTTTGGCGTTATATTTTTCTGCAATCGCAAGGGTTTTATCGGTTGAACCGCCGTCAACAACTAAAATCTCATACTCATTTAGAGGATAATTCTGTTTTCTAATTGACCGTAGACACCTTTCCAAATACCTTTCGGCATTTAGAGTAGGAATTATAAAGCTAACCATACTTAATTTTCGCTAAGTTTTTTAATCAATGACGATTTCTCCAACTCCGACAAACTCGGGTTTCTTAACAGAAGGTTATTATGCTTGATAATTACCAGCGGTGCATTCTTAATACTCATATCCAGATTTATTAGTTTAGTACCACCCGGAGCAAAGACGCTGGTGAAATTATAAAATTTGTTGATATTTTTAATTGGTTGGTCATAATAAGCATTTCCCTTATCTGTTTCCCAACTAACTCTAATATTTAAAAACGGGTAAATGCAGGAAAGAACAGTCTTCATTTCATCAAAATTTTCAATATAGGAAAACGGGTTATTTAAAAATTCGAAAGCCTTGCTAATCGTAAAATTATATTTTGATTCAACAATTTCAATCTCCGATATGGCAGGAGCATCACCCGATTGCGTTTTCATAATACTTAATTTAACAAATCTGGCGTCAATTCTATCAAAACTTTCGATTACTTTTTCACCATCCTCTCTTTTGGGACCATTTGATATATTCTTTACTTCAAACCATTGTTTCTTGTCTTGTGAAACTTCTATCTTATAACTTATTGGAACTAAAGTTCTTATCCAATTAACCCAGATAAGTTTATTGATATTCTTTATGCTCCCCAGATCAATAACAATCTCTTCATGATTATTATCGTGCCAATAAATTCGATGACCTCTCCAACTCGTATCTGCGTTGTTATCAATGACATTTGTAATTTCTTGAAATTTCCACTCGGACAAAGATTCCGCATGGACATTCCGATAATAATTAAGTCTGGAGTCAAAATATAAAATAAAATTCCCTTTCTCCTTAAGGGTAAAATCTCTCTTATTTTTGCCGGAAAAAGAATAGGGATAAGAAACACTATCATCTAAATTAACTTTAATCGGAATCTTTAATTCAACGGGGGTACCCACAAAAGGCTCTCTACTTTTTCCAACGAGAGCTTGCCTAAAATAAGAGGTCGTATCAACAAGGCCCTCTTTGCCATAATAGAAAGTGTAAAGATTCCCTATATCAATATCCTTAGTACTTAATTTATATAATAATTCATCCAGTTCGGTAAACATTTTTATATCATACCTATCAACTCCGTAATAAATTGCCAGGGCCGTCGTGTTGGGCATAGAACCAACCGAAAAAAAATCATTAAATTGCTGTCTTAGAAAAGGTTCGGCCTGGACATCAAAATAAAAAGCAGTCCCTTTTGTTACGCTTGGAACAAAAGATTTCAGATTGATGTAAAAATTTCGGGTTGGGATACTCCTATTCTTAATTATTTTCAGTTGATAATGAACTCCCAAAATCAAGTTTGTAATAACTACTCCGGATAACAAAAAAATACCCGTTTTTTTATTAACTTTGAATAAAGCATAACTCACCCCGGCAATTATCAGAGAATAACCAATAAACGGATAGTTTAAATATCTGTGGGTTGTTGCAAATATCGAATCTGGATATTGAATAAAATATCCGAATAACTGTGAAACAAAAATCAGATAACCCAAAATAATGGACGTTGCAATTACTTTATACTTTTTCCACAAATAGATTGTTAAAAATATCAATAAAATTGAAGCGTAAATTCCTGAAGCTCCAGCGATAAACGCTTCTTTTGTCCCATACCAATACAAATCCTGACTAATAAAGTGTCTATTTAATAAATATCCCAGAAATAAAAACACAGTTACTAAGTATTTTTTTGATTTTTCTAATCTAAAAAAGGAGAAAATAACCCATGTAATTACTGCAAACAACAACAGGTAAAACAGATTGAATTTGTTTGGGAAAAACCTAATAAAGCGGGATTGGAGAATATCCGGAACAAACCCGTTCCCTATTGTGGCTATAAAGCCGGTTAGAGTTTCGAGCTTCCCATGAAGAAGATTATTAATTATTATTGTTAAGGCTGATGATCCCATAGACTCTCCTTTTAAATACCTTACATAAAAAATTAGCCAAAATGGAATCTGACGCAACACTGTAAATAAAATCTTTCTTATTTTTAATTGGTAACCAGCAACTAAAATGCCTATTGCCAAGATCGGAAAAACAAGGCTATGGGAACGCACATAAACAAATTCCGTACAGGCCCAAAATAAAAATAAAGATAAAAGATAATATATTAATTTACTATTTCTTTCTTTTATTGATTTGATAAAAAAGGTAAGTGAAAGAACGGCAAGAATTAAACCCAGATTCGATTGCCAGGAATTACTGATCCGAAACATAATATCGGAGCCGACATAACCTGCAGCAAAAACCAGAGTAGCAAAAAAGGTAGCAATTTTACTTCCTATATTTCTAACATCTTTGAAAAGTTCCTTTGCTAAAAAACTGAACACAAAAACAACAATCAAATAGCTTAAGGCACCTACCAAAAAATAATAAAAGGGTTCAAGTTTAAAAAACGGAAAAAGGGGAACAAAAAAGGAAATTAAATATTTATACGGTCCGCTCCCGATTATTCCCTCACCGAAACTGCCGGCAGCTCCTTGCAAATGCTGAAGTTTAAAAATAATCGCCGAATCATCCTGCCAAAAATACATTCTTAATGTTTGTCCGTAGGCTAAAATAGCAGTTGCTATAATTACCAGAACCGGAAGCACTTTCTTAATTTTCTCTTTCATATGAAAACATATTATCATAAATTGCCATGGCTATTGGGAAATAAAATGTTTTGATCTGAAGTAACAGGGTTAATTTTTACACCTCCATAATCAATGTTGACCTCGGAATTAAATAACTCCAATTTTTCCAGATAATTATTAACTGGCACACTGTAATTTCTGAATTCAATTACCATTCGCGTTGCACCTTCCGGCACTATCCCGACAAGGTTTTTTTCTTCCCATACTCCGAAACTGGTATTCCTTTGACTTAACCTTACCCCTACCCTGTTCACTGAACTTAACGCATCCCCATCATTTCGGTAAAAGGAAGCAATAATATAGCCACCGCGTGCGGATTCAATATCCGACTCGCTTCTCAACCTATATTTAATTTCGAAACCTTTCCAGCCTTCAACAGCCAATGATGAGGATTCCCAGCGAAGTATGGGAGATTGCGTTCCTCCTCCTTTAATTATTAAACTGCTTCCCGACCAATACAAAGTTTCATCCGTGTACCACATCTTCCCGTTCTTTCTCCAGCCTTCTAAACCATTTCGAAAATCAAAAGTCTTAACCAAACGACCGGAAACTGCATTATATTTAGGAACCTTAGCAACCACAAAATTCGAATCTGGCGCCTGCCACGGATTTACAACGGCATAAACCCCTGATGACTCTACCTCCCTAAGGGCCATTGCCGAAAAGGTCTGCTCTAAAACTTCCACCGGTTTAACCCAATAGTGAACAGCTTCCCTAACGTCCCCTTTCCCCATCCACCAATAAGACTCATTTACAGCCGAGTCAAGAGAAATTACAGCATAATCAGCTCCTTCTTTCCCAAACTCATCCATTAAAAAGGCCAAATGAAAATCATATGATGATCTTTTAATACTATCCTGAAGTGGAACAGAAGAATGCGCCGCAACAATGCTTTGATCAGGAATATTTTTTATAATCCAATGGGCTAATATTTCAAAATTCCATGGTTTTGAATATTCTTGAGCAACTTTCAGAGAATCTTTCAGTTGAGCAAATGAAATAAGTACAACAAGAATAATTAATAATAAATTTCCTATTTTTCTATTTTTAACTAACTTACTTAGTTCGTATATCAGATACCCAGCAAAAATAAGCACAAGCGGGGTAATAGTCACAAAATTCCGTGTATAAAAACCGCCCGTACTGTAAAAAGTAAAAACGAAAAAAAACTGAAAAATGACCAATACTAACAACAATGATTGTTTAAAATTTTTGATTAGTCCCCAACCTATTCCTAATATTGCTAATATACTGATAACTTTTCCTATACCAATTTGGTACAAATATGAAAATGAATAAAGGAATATACTGAATGCCCCACTACCATATTTCAACATCTGATAGCTCTGTATTCCTATGAAATTCTCAAAATTTATAATTAAGTACGGATTAAGAATAACAGCTACAAAGGCCGCAGTTAATAAGGAAATCATCAAACCGACGTAGTTTGCCTTTTTCCGAAAAACCGAATAAACAAAAACTGCCAGTAACGGCAATACGGTAAAAAATTGAAATTTAACGGAAAAATACAAACCGATACTCAAACCGGCTAAAAAATAACTGAATTTATCATTTAACTTGTAAACCCAAAAAGTGGCAAGACACGAAGCAAGTAAAAAAAACGCATTGTAAATATCCGGCAAACCCAAGTGACTATTTAACACCTGGCGGAAATTAACCGCCACCAAATACATACTTATAAGGCCAACCTCTTTTGAAAATATCTTCTTGGCAAGAAAATAAGTAAGCAAACTTACTCCTACTCCGAAAAAAGCAGTTATATATCGGCTCCAAAAAAGAGCATTGATTTCCCTGTTACCCAAAATATCTAATTGAAAAATCCGCTTGTATTCATCACCTTTTATGGGAAGTTTAATCATTCCATCAATAATTTTTTCAAAATTTAATATGTAAAACTTTACCCAATAAAACGGAATAAAAACCGATTTATAAATTCCCACGTTTATCAAAGGAACCAAGGAAGGATAGTCATATCGTAACGGATCGTAATTATTATTTTTAACCATCGAGGTTGCCGCAGAGTAACCTATTCCCTCATCGGAGTGATAGGGAGGATAACCTGACCTAGCACCAACAAATCTTAATAAAAATGAAATTAATATTATCAGGATTAATATGATTTTGGTAATATTTTGTTTCATTGATTTTATTATCTCAATTTAGCTTTAATAATCACATGCGAGAAAGGCATGCCTTTACTAATTAATTTAGAGGAAATAACAAACCCATTATCATTCAACAATCTTTGCCAAGCTTTCAAACTTCTGAAATAGATCTTTCCGGAAAATAACTTGTTCTCAAAAAGAATAGGGAGAATGACATGGTCTGTAAACACCGTAAAAATAAACTTCAAAACAGGTTTTTCAATAATTTCTGCAATAACCAATACTCCTCCGGTTTTAAGTTTATCTTTGCATTTACGAATTAGCTTTTCCTGATCCCCATATGAACTAAGGTGGTGTAAAACATGTATCAAGGTTATTGCCTCGGCTTTAGGAAAATTATCTTCTAGGATATTCCCAACCTTAAAAGATGTCTTATTAAAAATCTGGGGGGAATTTTTTACTCTTTCTTTGTTAATTTCAATTCCCAAAACCCTCCTCTTTTCAGACGAAATAGCGAGAAAATTACCCAATAATCCATCGCCGCTTCCTAAGTCAACTATAAATCCATTCTTAGATACCCTTTTTTCTATTTCGTCATATGGCGCATCCCAAACTCTTATCTTGTTAAAGAATTGAGAAAATCCTCCCTTACCGTAAAGCTTAAGGGTCTTTTCCAAATTCCCAGAGATTATTTGTTCCCCGACCAGGTTAAAATAAAACTTAAAAAATATAGCGATTAGTTTAATTAAAAATTGCTTAATTACCTTCATTCTAGTAGGATATGGCTATGAGTATCAAGATATCAGTAGTTATACCTGTTTTTAACGAAGAAGACAATATTTCGATTCTTTACGATAAATTAAAAACGGTTCTCGGAAAAATCTCGGAAAATCATGAGATTGTTTTTATAAACGACGGCAGCAGTGATTCAACGGCCCGGAAATTAAGATCGCTTCGAAAAAAGGACAAAAAAGTTAAATATATTTCATTTTCCAGAAACTTTGGTCATATGTCTGCCCTTGACGCGGGACTTAAATACGCCAGCGGTGAGAAAGTTGCAATTATTGATGCTGACTTGCAGGATCCACCTGAAGTAATTACTAAGATGTATAAAAAATCTCTGGAAGGTTACAATGTTGTTTACGGAATCAAAATCAAAAGAAAAGAGGGAGTAATTAAAAGGTTTTTGTTTAACTCTTTCTATAAAACGCTTAACAAAATTTCTTCATATAAAATGCCCCTTAATACCGGAACGTTTTCAATAATCGACAACAAGGTTTCTGCGGTTCTTAGAAATCTTCCTGAAAGAAATAAGTACTTTAGTGGTCTTAGAGCTTGGGTTGGTTTTAAACAAACCGGTGTGATTTACGAAAGATGCGCCAGAATGGCGGGTAAACCGTCCTCTTTAAGAAAACTGTTCAAGCTTGCGCTCGATGGGTTTTTCTCTTTTTCGTACATACCCCTTAAGGCGGCCAGCTTTTTTGGATTTATTTTTGCCTCAATAGCCTTCGTCATGATTATTTTCGTAATAGTAGGGAGAATATTTTTCAAACTCGGAATCGTCGGCTGGGCATCGACATTGTCGGCAATACTTTTGATAGGCGGGGTACAACTCATTACTTTAGGAATAATCGGAGAATATTTAGCCAGAATTTATGATCAGGTTAAAAACAGGCCGGAGTATATAATCTCGGAAAAGGCGGGCTTAAAATAAAACTAAATCCTTTTAGCCTCAATGAAAATTGTGTGAAAGCCGGGGCCCTGATAAGATAAATCGTATTTTTTATCCAACCATCTAATATTATTGAAACAACCTCCCAATAGCCATTTGTTAACATAAAACCAAAGCATGTAAATTGGCGCAAAGATTTTTCCTTTTATTTCAAATCTTTCAACTTTAAAACCTGACTTTTTTAAAAGATCGGTAATTTTTCTAATCGAATAGTGTCTGTGACCAAAATACCAGCCGGGGTCAAGAATGTTGTTTAAAAAGTGATTGTTTGGTGTAGATAAAAGAAGCACTCCCTCTTTCTTTATTATTCTTCCCACTTCATGCAAAACTTTCATTTCGGAGAATTTTGGTACATGCTCTATCACGTCAAACAAAATAACTATATCAGAAAATGAGTCGGGCAAATCCGTCTTTAAGGCACTCCCTTTTCGAAAATCAACACTTGGAATATTTGTTTTGGCAAATCTCAAAGCCTTGTCGTTAGGTTCTATGCCTACAATTTTCTTCAGACCCGCATTGACAATCTCTTTCTCCAACCATCCGAAAGAAGATCCGATATCAACCAATACTTTACTCTTAAGCTCCAAGTTTTTAACCGATTCCAAACAAATCCTTACTCTACCGATAATTTTTACCCCGTCTGGAAATTCCATGATTAAAAATTTTTTTCAACCTCTCTGAAGTGTTTCAACATTGCCAAAATGCTTACTTTTCGGCCCACTTTCCCAAAGACTTCTTTGTCACTAATCACTCTAAATTTCTGAACAATTTTTCTTTTATTTAAAATGCTTGGCAAATGAATTATGTTCCACCAAAAAGCCGAAGTAACCATTTTTGCTTTATCGAATCTGAAATTCAGCAAATAATAGATTGTTATTGCAATTAGAATAATTAAGTGCGGAATCAATATTAAGAAAAGATTGTAAAATTCCAAATTTTTGATTAATGAGGCAACCCTGTTTTTTAAAGAATGATAATTAATACTGAATTGGTTCATGTTCTTCGACGTTGCCCCAACTTTATGAAATATTGAACCTTTGGGGGAGAATATAACTTCATACCCCGAAAGCCATACCCGCCAGCAAAAATCACTTTCTTCAAAATAGGCAAAAAAATCATCATCAAAAAGGCCGATTTTTTCAATTACCTCCCTTTTAATCAGCATGCAAGCACCCTTTGTGGCAAAAACTTTTTTTTCTTTGTCAAATACTTTTGAGTCTTTTTCCAAATAGCCTTCGTGGACCAAAAAACCGGTTTTAGTCATAAAAGAACCGGTATTATCAAGATAGCCGGGCTTTTCCATTAAATATATTTTTGGTTGAATAACGCCAATTTCTTTGTTGTTATTTAAAATTTCCACTGGTTTATCCAAAAAATCGGAATTTACCTTTGTGTCATTATTCAAAAGCAAAATATACTTCCCCCTTGCAACCTGATAACCTTGATTATTCGGCTTAGCAAAACCCAGATTATGACTATTCCTAACCACCTTTAATGATTTAAAATTTTTGTACCTGTTTAAGAATTCAATGCTGCCGTCGGAGGATCCGTTGTCGACGACAACCGCTTCCCAATTGGAGTATTTAATTTTCGTCAGGGAATCAAAACAAACCTTCAAAAAATTAAGTCCGTTAAAATTGATAATGATAATTGAAACCAAAGGAAACCTATTTTTCATATTTAATACTTCTAACTAAAGTCTTTACTAATCCGAATACGCCTACCGCGGAAATAAACCCCGCTAAAGCATAAAGCATTTCGAGAAATCTTACAAAAATAAATGAGATACCCAGAACCGGACTCTTAATAAATTTTTTCCAATTTTTTATATAAACCATTCTAAATAAAATGGTTCCTTGCACCCAAATCATTTTAGGATGCTTAGTCGCATAAAATGCACCATTTTTGGCATAGTAATATTTCTTTTGAAGATATACTTGCTGGACCTTGCTATCTTGTATTTTTTAGACAACCTGTAGGGAAGGTCATAGTCCTCCGGACCCGTCAACTTCGGATCATATCCACCAAATTCCCAAAATGCTTTTTTTTCAAAAAATCGGGGAACTTCATAAGAAAACTCACCCATATACATCTCCCTTTCAAAACTTCTAATCTTGGCAATAAAACTTTCCCCGACAGTTGTTTCTGGAATTGTTAGTGCTTTCGCCATTTCTTTTTTAATTGTATTCACACAATCCTCTATTACCCCTTTTTCCAGCTCCATATCCGCATCCAAAAAAAACAAGTAATCCCCCCTTGATTTTTTAGCCCCAAAATTTCTTTGACTGCTTCTTTCTGGGCCAAAATCGTAAACTTTTTGGGTATAACGTCGTGCTAAAAGTTTAGTCTTATCGATTGAACAATTATCAACAACGATAACTTCAATATTACGATAAGTTTGGTTTATTACGCTTTTTAAGAATCTGACAATATTCTTCTCTTCGTTCCTAGTAGTTAAAATAGCAGAAATTAAAGGATTTTTTCCCATGGTTAAACTATTGTAGTATAATTCATAGTTAGACAAATATGAAGAATGTTCCTGAAATATCGTTCGTCATTCCCGCAAAAGACGAGCAAGAGTCTTTACCCGTCCTCTATCGGAAAATAGTTGCTACTCTAAATAATATCGGCCAATCTTTTGAAATTATCATCATTGACGACGGATCAAACGACAACACTTTTCAGATAGCTAAAAATTTACATCTTAAAGACAAACGGGTAAAAGCAATAAAACTGCGGGGATGGTTTGGGAAATCAATCGCCCTACAAACAGGCTTTGAATACGCTAGTGGTAAAATCGTTTTTACACTTGATGCCGACCTTCAGGACGATCCCAAGGAAATTCCTAATTTTCTAATTAAATTAAATGAAGGTTATGATCTTGTTTCTGGCTGGAAGAAAAAAAGACACGATCCACTTGGTAAAACACTGCCCTCAAAAATCGGCAACTTCCTAACTAGACTTCTAACCGGCGTT
>Ga0209518_1004219_pt1 | contig 11667 bp, 15 predicted proteins | sample RifGroB1_FD_183993 | JGI IMG/M metagenome (GOLD analysis project Ga0209518, IMG submission 183993) | Groundwater microbial communities from Rifle, Colorado, USA - Groundwater B1 (SPAdes) (version 2) | ecosystem: Environmental > Aquatic > Deep subsurface > Groundwater | place: Rifle, Colorado... | reverse complement strand
TAGAGGACGTTGAGCTCAACTTCGTCAAGAGAGGGAAGAAATATCCGAAGCACAATCTTGCATAAAAAATAAAACAAGTCCCGCCATTCTCCCAAGCAGAGCTTCGGGGAAATCTCCCGCTCTCCAATAAGAGAGCGTTGATAGTACTTGCGCTTTGTGCGTAGGTGTGTTTTAATTGTGATAGTCAACCAGCAAACAGGAGGTCGTCATGGACCTACAGCTCTTTTTGTACTCCGCTGTAGGTACAGCGGCGATGGCATGGGTGCTTCTGTTCTGGAGCGAATGCACCTACGCTCATGCAATATGGAGGGGGAAAGATCCTAACCCCGTGACATGGATCATTTGGACCATCGGGGCATGGATTTTGGTCCGTGTCGAGTGGGTCGGATGGGAGCGGCACAAAAATTGGGCCTTCAGCGAAATCCCACCCAGGATCGGCTTTTTTGTGGTCATTGCGGTGACCACAACCCTGATCGCTCTTCTTGCCACCTTCGTCGGCAAGGGTAGAGCGCATCTAGGGGTTCGCGAAGCGGCATGCTTCGCGCTGGCAATTTTTGGTGTATCACTCTGGTATCAGTTTGACGCGCCATGGGTTGCCTTTTGGTCTGCGCTGGCTATAGATTTCGCCGGCGCATGGCCCACATTAAAGTCGGTTAGAGTTTGTCCATGGAATGAACCGCTCTTCCCGTGGAAGCTCACAGTCGCGAGCGCGGTCTTTAATGTCATTTCGCTGAGCATTCTGACAGCATTCGGTGGAGAGAGTTGGACGTCGTTGGTGTTCGGGGTGTACTACCTCGTTGCCAACTACTTCATTCTCACTCCTCTCGTCGCATACTATGGTGGTCTGAAGCATGCAACGAAGTGACCCGACGAAACGTGCTTCTTGAGCCTTAGACCCGCCGCTTGCATAAACTGTGCAGACGGCGGGCTTCCTTTTCTCACATCGCATTATAGAATGAACAACTCGGGTGTTGTGACAGAAAATGAACTCTTTTTGACTCAATATATAAATGCGATATGGATTCTGCGCTTAGCAATCTACTTTTGATAGACGAGTGTCTTTTTGATGAAAAAAGAGTACAAACATTTGCTCGTGCAATTAAAAAATCAGTTAAAGTCGGTGATATTGTCGTCGACGCTGGTACTGGAACGGGTATCATCGCGCTTCTTGCGGCAAAAGCGGGTGCCAAAAAAGTGTACGCGGTCGAATGGGATCCTGAAATTGCGCGCGTTGCGGTACAGAATATACGAGCGAATAATTTTCACAATACGATTGAGGTCGTAAATACTGATGTGAGAGAGTTCAGATTACCAGCAGGAGTTCACGCTGATGTGCTGGTGATGGAAATGTTAGATACAGGGTTCATAGCAGAACAACAAGCGGGCGCGATCATTGATCTGAAGAAGAACAGTGTTATCAGAGCAAATACGATAATTCTGCCCGAGAGAGTTACGTTTTTCATGACTGCGCTTCAGTATAATTTCGATTTTTATGGATTTAATTTACCTTCGATAATTCAAGCAAGAAATGATGGCGTCTTGCCGAGAATAAAAAAAGTGATGAGTAAAGATTACTGTTACGCTGATATTGACTTGCAAAAATTAATGTCGCGACAATTTTCCGCCAACGTGCGATTGAAAGTCACTCAATCAGGGATTCTCAATGGTATTAAATTAAGTACTGATATTTACTTATCGGGCAAAGTGTGTCATGCAACGACTGACATGAATATGCCCATCATTATCCCCATACCTCCTCGGCAAGTGAAAAGAGGTGATATGATTCCTTTGTCGGTAGAGTACGTCATGGGCAAAGGTTTTCGTGATTTTAAAATAGTAGCTTAATCTCAAAGGAGAATGTAGAGTGGGATTAATCGCGAAGATATGCAGAAAATACTAGACTCATCCTCTGTAGCAGATATGAAGGTGCCTTTTGTTGTGCGGATGCTTTTCAGACACCCTCTCGCGAAGCTCATCGCCGTTTTATTTACGGGTCTCTTTATATTTTGGATATGGATAAACATGCAGGGGCTGGAAGAGGGCTCTATAAATAATTCTTACGGTCTTCTGTATCCCATAATCTCATTAATCGGCGGCTTATATGGGATTATATCAGTTGCGCCAAAATGGGGAGGATATAGAACGGTCATGGGAAGAGGAATTCTATTTCTCTCACTTGGCTTGCTTGCAGAAGTATTCGGTCAGTGGGCTTGGAGTTATTTCACTATCATCAGTCAAATTGAAATACCGTATCCTTCTATAGCAGACGTTGGATATTTCTTGATCGTACCGTTGTACAGTTACGCGATGTATAATTTTGCGATTGCTTCAGGAGTTAGATTTTCATTGCGGAGCTACGCTGGTAAATTGCAAGCCGTCATAATACCCGCCGCGATGATAGCGGTTGCATATTTCTTATTCCTACAGTATGTGGAGATTGATCTAACCAGTCCGATACGAACATTTCTAGATTTCGGATATCCAGGGTTCGAAGCGATCGCAATTTCGATCAGTATTTTGACGTATAGTTTGTCAAGAGGAGTTCTTGGAGGCGTGATGCGCTCGAGAATTTTGTACCTCGTAGTTGCGCTTGTAGCACAGTATGTTACCGATTATACATTCCTGTTTCGTGTTGGAATAGGCGCGTACTATAATGCGGGTCCTGTCGACCTGATGTATACCATTTCGCTTACGATCATGGCGCTAGGCATCATATCGTTTAGCTATGTAGACAATCAGGACGATAATAAAGGAAAATCGACTCTCCCTAAAGTAACCACATGACTCTATGGACAAACTCACTCAAATAGCGAGCAAAATTATCAAAGAGCAAGAGCTCGTCATTGGGCCGCTCGCGTGGAGCGAGGCGAGGAAAGTCCAGGGACTGCGTGTGGATTCGCAGAAAGGTGAGGTCAATATCTCCAACGGCGACCCGAAGGCCACGGTAGATCGGCTCGTGGCGCAATACGAACGGCTTTTCGGACGTGCGTCGCATCAGGTATGCCGCGAAGCCGCCGCATCGCTCGTCGCAGGTCTCTCTCTCGCTGAAATACCCTTGAGTTTGCGCGCATAGAGTGTTACAATGCACTTCTATGGCAGTGAGGCCGCCAAGCAAGAGCATCGCAGAATATCAGGCGGAATTGAAGGCATTAGGAGAAGAAATGTACAATCATTCGCTTGAGCTCGTTCGCCTAAAGAGAGAATTAGAAATCGCAAACCGTGAGCAGGAATCGCTCCTCCATTTCATCAGCCATGAGGTCAAAGGATATCTCACAAAAAGCGAAGCCGCCTTTGCATCCATTACAGAAGGGGATTACGGGCACATTCCGGAGAAGCTGAAAACAATGTCATGGGCGGCCTTGAGCGAGGTGCGCAAGGGGGTCGCAACGGTGATGGACATCCTCGAAGCAACCAATTTCAAGAAAGGGACCGTCGCGTACGCGAAAAAGAAATTCGATCTCCGTGCGGCTATCCGCGATGTCGTGAGCCAGCTTGAGCCGACAGCGTCGGAGAAGGGGCTTTCGATCGAGCTCTCGATCGGGGAAGGCGAGTTCCTGTTTGAGGGCGATGAGGACAAGCTCAAACGGCACGTCATCCGCAATCTCATAGATAACGCTATCAAATACACCCCGAGGGGCGTAGTGAAAGTCGTGTTGACCGATGGCAGTGTTATTCGCTTCATTGTGGAGGACAACGGCATCGGCATTACCCCGGAAGATATGAAGAATCTCTTCACCGAAGGCGGCCACGGAAAAGAGTCCATAAAGACAAACGTGCACTCCACCGGCTACGGCCTCTACATCGCGAAGAAAATCATCGAAGCCCATGGCGGGCGTATCTGGGCGGAGTCCGATGGCGACGGCAAGGGCTCGGTGTTCTTCGTGGAGTTTCCGACTGCGTGAGGGGAATTTCCCATCTCGCCACACCGATAATAGATAATAGACGCGCGTCCGATTTTCCTGTGTATTGACTAGAGGATGTGTATCCTATCTTTTTCTTTGTATCACTCTTATCTTCTTTTTCCATGTGCATGACATGGAACTGCGGTCAGTAGGGGGTCGACAGTTCCTACATACTCTCGATTTGTCGTCTCAGGTCTTCAGGATTGGCAAAATGGTACCATTCTTTGCAATATTTACTTATCTGGAAATCTTGACCATCTTTTAGAGCCTGAGCAATGACCTGAGACACACTCGTATTTTCATCAGGAACATTATTCAGGAAACCAATAAATTCGGGGCGATAGCAGGCAACGTGAATGTCGCGTAAATCTTTAGGATGCCAACGATCCGGCGGAGGAAACTCAATGCCTACCACGCTAGAACCTTCTGCTTTTATCAATGCATGTGTTAATGCTGGCGTATGGTCAGTTGCTCCACTTATAGTTCCCAATACCGCTTCCTTCTCCTTCTCCTGCAATTCTGCGACTTTTAACAACTCGTTCGCATCACAAATAACGTCGGTGGCTAAGAAGATAAAAGATGTGGTGATATTTCCTTGCAGTGATAACAATCTCTTTCTAATCTCAAGTGGTCGCGGATCATGAACATAGGTTATATCTATGGAACGATAGCGGTTGCCGAACATTTTTCTAATACTTTCAGCTTTATAGCCAACTGCTAGTGTGACGTGCGCGGAACCAAAAGCGTCTATTACATTATCGAGAATGTGTGTCAAAATAGGCTTACCCTGGAACTCAAGTAGCGACTTCGGTTGTTCTTCGGTTAACTCTCCCATTCGCTTACCGCGACCCCCCGCCATTATTGCGATTTCAGTTTCCTTCATACGTACCAATTATTCTCGCCTCTTTGCTTAATTGCGACAAGAGCCCGTGCTTAAGTGCGACAAGCTCTTTCTCTGCGGGAATATATGACCCTGCCCCGTTCATTGAATTCATAGTAACCCAAATTGGCTTCCTTGGTTCTTTGTCGTCTTTGTATCTCGGTATCAAATGCCAGTGCAAATGTGGGTCGCGATTCCCCAGTAATTCGTAATTAAGCTTCCGTGGTTTGAATGCCCTATATACTGATTCCGCGACCTGTGACATTTCATTAAGAAACCGCTGCCGAGTTTCTTTACCCATCTCATGCAATTCATTTTTGTGTTGTTTTGAGAGGAAAATTGTATAGCCTCTATACAATTGTTGGTCTGCCAGTACAATATAACCTGTCTCTAACTCGGCGACAAAATAGGGATTCTTGCTTTCCTTGATTAGACGAATCCTCTCACAGATGAGGCAGGTCTTCTTGCCGCGAGCGTTTCGCATAAACTTACCCTATATTACCTGCTCGGGAAACATACGACGGAGTACGAAGGACTCCGACCAAGTCCGTCCCCAGCTCAAGTGCTAACGCAAGGTGCGCAACCTTATTTGGTTCTAACTTAGCAAGATTTCCTGGCAATGCTTGTCCAATGTATGTTCGAATTAGATTTGAAAACAAATATTCTTGCAGCATCTCCTTTTCTGCTGACCCGAGTGTTTCAAGATTTTCAACAAGCTCAATGAATAGTTGTCGCAACACCTTGTCTTTTTCTTTAAAAGAATCGGGGATCGAGTAATCGATTTCTACGCGATTATTGTATGTACGCATGGTTTGTGAATTCCAATTATAGTTATATAGAAAGGTTGATCCGATCAGATAATTCGCAGATTGTGCGGGTGTATAATACCCAGCCCCAGCGCTCCGAGGATCAATCGCCATATATTCAGAGGGCTCACCTGGTGTTGAAATTACGTTCTGCAACATCTCGTCTCCATGTGCGTAAGACATTACTGGTTCTTTTGTATTCGCAAGCAATTTCTCACTACTTTCAAGACGTTCAACGAGACTTGAATGTTCTTTACCATTAATTACGATTCGCTTGTCGATTATTTTATGAATTGCATCGTGATTCCTCAGTGTAGCTATCCTGTCTAAGTATATCAAACGCACATTTCGCCCGGGAACAAGCTGTTTTTCATCTATCGACTGAAGTGTATATCGCCACATAGCAGCAAGGTCCGTTATAAAACCTCTTAGGGCACGCTGCATTTCATCCAACTTTCCCTGTTTAAGCAATTCATCTAGGGGGGTGCCGCTTACTTTCTGTATCGCGAGAAATTTGCCTTCGTCACCTCGGTCTAAAAGACGAACCCGCGGCATACGTAAAAAAGGACGCAATCGAACGTAAGAATCATATTCGGCTTCCACTTCACCATATCCTGTAGCTTCCGGTTGCCCTGCAACCCCAGCCTTTAAAAATACTGTTTTCGTTCTGTCACCTACAGACTTGTCAAGCCTGGTGGTATATCTAGATACCTTTTTCTCTTTCCAGCCAGCGTTGTTCTCTGTCATCCAAAGATCTTAACATACGCCGTGCTCGCGCGTTATTTAAAATCCAAGCACTTCCGCTTCTCGGTCAAAGACAACGGCATCGGCATTACCCCGGAAGATATGAAGAATCTCTTCACCGAAGGCGGCCACGGAAAAGAGTCCATAAAGACAAACGTGCACTCCACCGGCTACGGCCTCTACATCGCGAAGAAAATCATCGAAGCCCATGGCGGGCGTATCTGGGCGGAGTCCGATGGGCAAGACAAGGGCGCACGCTTCATCGTTGAGTTGCCTGCGGCATAGACATACACCCTCTTTCGTTCGAGGTGATTCTTTAATTCTCTTCTTATCCACAGATTAAACATACGACAGCTTGATATTCGGACACGACCTGCTAGCATCAGACCTTAACAGCTAGTAATGAGGGTTCCAATTCGGTTCCTTCGTCGTTCCATAACGTCGCATATGCAGCAGAAAGGCGATATCGCCGTCATTTTTGATTTTAACAGGACCATATACGATCCGGATACAGGAGCCATGTTATCCGGAGCCCGTGAAGTACTCGATGCCTTGCGCACTCGGTCGGTGCCTCTCTATCTTGTCTCAAAAGCAGATGAGAGTCGCCCGCAACTTCTCGAGGAGATGGGTGTGAAAGATTTCTTCGCCGAGTCATTTTTTGTCGAACGGAAAGATCCGACGTTGTTTTTTGAGATTTTGAAACGAGCTGGCGTTCACCCAAAGCAGATGTATGTTGTCGGGGATCACCTACATAAGGAGATCCGATGTGGGAATCAATGCGGTATGCGAACTATTTGGCTCAAACGCGGTAAATTCTCGGATCTTGAACCCGCTATGGAGGCAGATCATCCGTGGCAAACTGTGAGTGATATGAGCGAAGTTTTTGGCCTTATCGAATAGCGGTCGCGCGAGCGCCGCGCTGCTGGCACAGCTAGCCGGCAGCGCGATGCCCGAGAGGCATCGTGATCTTTCACATCTGAAGAAAGGGCCGCTTCATGCGTACGCACATGCTTGATCTCGGCTTCAGTAGCCAAGATGTCGAAGAGCATCTGATAGTCACCGGCTACTGGAACACTGAATCGAAACGTGAGCGCCATGCCTGCGTGCTCACGCCTTGCGCCTACATCTTGCACGAGGAATCCCAGCTTACCGATGCCGCGAGGGCGCTCCACGCCGCAGTGATGCAACTGGAAACCACCCTTGCCGGGCTTTCGCAGCGACATCATCTCGCTCATGCCGAGTCGCGATTTCTGCGCATGGCAAAGAGCGCTTCCCACGGGCTCTTACGTCCCGGGGAAGACTCGGGTTTGGCGATTCCCCCCATGGTCAAAATCGACATGGTGAGAGATCGAAGCGGAGAGTGGTACGCAGTCGAAGTCGACACGTACAATCCCCGTGCCCTGGGTACGATCGCGCTTGTTGACGCACTGGTGAAGCGTGCCAACAAGACACCGGCATCGTGCGTGGTCTTACGGCTTGCGGCAATGCTGGGAAATGAACGCGAATGGGCGATCATCATATCCGAAAAGGAGCGATACTATGGCACTTCATACGAGGTGCTGGGGTCACTCCTTCAAAAAAACGGGGTGCGGATCAGATTCGTCAGCGAAAAAGAAGTGGCGAAAAATATATCCATGCTCAGGTGCAGAGATGGTCCGTTTCATACCTTCTTGATCCCGGAAAATATGGACCGTCACCCAGAGATCCGTACCTATCTTTTGGCGGAGTATCGTGCAGGTTTCGTTCGCACGATCTATCCCCCAAAGGCCTATCTGGGATCGAAAGCGTTCCTGCCGTTCATCGCCGCACAAAAAGGGGTGAACAATACAGTACCCCCGACAGCACTCCTGACAGATTGGGTAGAAAACTGCATATTCTCCCGACCTCGAAGTAGCGACCGTATTATCCTCAAACCCGTACACTCGTCGGGGAGCAGGGGAATCATACGGCAAGATGATCTGGATTCCTTCTACAAGACGATCAAGGAGGAGAAACAGTCAAAGAATCCTCTCTGGATCGCCCAACAAGAAGTCGCGCAGGAACCGATCGCAGTCACTGTCTTTGATGGTAAGAGCCGCGTCGTCATGCTCTACTATCTGCGCCTGACGATGTATGCAACCGCCGAAGGCATCGCCGGTCTCAAGATCACCGGTCGCCCCGAGAAAATTGTTCACGGAGCGCCCGATTGCATCCAACTTCCCGTCATCAGGACGTCGACGCGGCAGTAGTCTCGGCCGCAAATATCCTGAAGACTACACCCCCGCCTCGTGTGGGGGTGTTCTTTGAACAGATGACGGAAGCTCACCGAGGCAAAATCTGGGCGGAATCAGGGGGAGAAGGCAAGGGCTCTCGATTTATCGTAGAGCTTCCTGTTGCATAGACAATGCAGTGAGGTCTGACCTCACTGCGCTTTAGGAAAGGGTGTGGTTGAATTACGGATTTCGGAGTGCTAGTCTGGCGTGACAAGGATATGGCGAATAATTTGCAATTTGATGCGGTGATTTTCGACATGGACGGCCTCATGTTTGATACGGAGCAACTTGGACTTGAGGGTTATCGCCATGCCGCACATCAGCACGGATATAACCTGGAAAGCGCTGCTTTTCACGACATCATCGGACGAACCGTTAGTGACGCGAAGCGACTTCTCCAGGAGAAATTCGGATCTGATTTCCCCGTTGAAAAAATTCGCGAAGGTCGCCGACGATACCTCGCCGAAACACGTAACGCCTCCGGCATCCCTATCAAATCGGGGCTGATGGAACTTTTGGAATATCTCAAAAAGAAGAAAGTGCCTTTGGCCGTCGCCAGTTCAAGCTCGCGAAGAGGCGTGGAAAGGAACTTAAAAAATGTCGGGATTATCGATAATTTCAAGGTGATTGTATGTGGTGACGAGGTTACTCACGGTAAACCTCATCCCGAAATGTATCTAAAGACGGCGGACTTGCTGTCAAAGCATCCGTCAACATGCATTGTGCTGGAGGATTCGCTACCAGGAATAGAGGCGGCACATGCGGCGGGCACGATACCAATTATGATTCCCGATATGCAACAGCCAACAGAGGCCGTGCGGCGAATAGCCCATGCTATTTTTGACTCGCTCCACGATGTACGAATATACCTCGCAGGCAACTGGTCGGAATCCCCGCAAAAATAACGATTTACGAAGTCGTTATGATGGCAGTTCTTCGCAGGGGCAGTAATGGGGACTGACCTGCTCATTACTGCCATTACCGACACCGATTCATCTTGGAGTTTCCGGCACACGCAACTTGACACGAGATGTACATTTTGTACACTTCTGGCATGAGAACGATTTCAACGACGGATGCGCGCAAACGCTTGAGTGAAATTGTAGAAGCCGTGAAGATGAGCGGCAGAGCGATCGCTATTGGACGGCGTAACAAACCAGAGGTAATCATTGCACCCTATCCTAGAAATTATGATCCCGCGGTCAGCGACATCGTAAATTTTGCCGCGGCTTCAGGCACATTCGATTTTCTTTTCGACGAGCCGGACCTTTATACTGACAAGGACATCAAGTGGCGATATGGAAAGAAAGAGCATTGAGAAAGGCGACATAACCCTGGTCGTATTTCCATTTACAGACTTATCGAGCGAGAAACGTCGCCCCGCACTTGTCGTGGGTGCATCGGAAGAACACGTTGTCGTCGCGTTCATTACGACACGCTCTACGGGACCTCTACAGTGGCATGCATCACTTTCTTCTTCCGACGAAAGCGGGCTTATGTCGCACTCGACCGTACGGTGCGACAAGATCCTTTCGATCGACACGAAACTTATATCTGGCGCGATCGGAGCCGCTTCACCGGCAACAGTGAAAAAAGTTGATGCCAAGTTGCGACGACTCCTGAAGCTGTAGGTCTCGATATAGTGCGAAAGACAGTCGAAGCCCACGGCGGACGTATCTGGGCGGAGTCCGATGGGGAAGGGAAGGGTTCTAGATTCGTGGTGGAGCTGCCTACAGCATAGAAATAAGCCGTTTTCCTGTTATTATGTAGCATTATGAAACAGCTACTCACCGGGCTCCAACCCTCCGGCGCCTTGCATATCGGGAACTATTTCGGCGCACTTAAGCCGTTTGCCGATATGTACGGAGAGTATGAGAGCTTTCTCATGGTCGCCGATTATCACGCTCTAACGAGTTTGAAGAATCCTGACGAACTCCGGCAGAATGTCGCGGGAGTCGTGCGCGATTATATCGCCGTCGGCATTGATACGAAGAAGGCCGTCATTTTCCAGCAGTCGCAGGTGCCGGAGCACACGGAATTGGCGTGGATATTCGAGTGCCTCGTCACTGTTCCGTTCCTCATGCAAGCGCATGCATACAAAGACAAGGTGGCAAAAGGACTGGAACCAAATGCGGGACTTTTCAATTATCCGATGCTCATGGCGGCAGATATCCTCTTGTATGATACGGAGGTCGTGCCCGTTGGAGAGGATCAGCGCCAGCACATCGAATATGCGCGCGAAGCGGCGGTGAAATTCAATAATGCGTACGGCGAAATGTTCAAGGAGCCGAAAGAGATGATACTGAAAGGGGTTGGCGTCGTTCCCGGCACAGACGGCCAGAAAATGAGCAAGAGTTACCACAACACTATTCCGCTCTTTGGAACAAGAGACGAGATAGTGAAGGTCGTTATGAGCATCGTGACAGATTCCAAAGGCGAGAGCCCGGAAAACGTATACAACATCCACCTACTCCTTAGGTCTCGCGGAGAGCTCTCCGAACTTTATAAGGCCAACAGAGGGAATTACAAGGCGCTCAAAGAAGCGCTTATCGAAGATATAGAAAAGCTCGTTGCCCCAATGCGCGAGAAGCGCGCGAGTATTCTCGACGCGGACGTGAAGACCATTCTCAAAGAGGGAAGCGCTAAGGCTCGCGAGCAAGCCGAAAAAAAGATGCATGACGTGAAGAGGAAGGTCGGAGTTACTCTATAAAAACACAAAGCACAGATATGCACAAAACACAGATTGCACAAAACACAAATAGAGACCAAAAACACAAACTTCTCAAAGACCAAAACGAATGCGGTGTTTGTGCTTTTAATGGTTTGAGTTCTGTGTTTTATTTGTGTTCTGGTTTCTGGGTTTTGTGTTTTAAGACCTTATAAACTCGTATGGAACGAATCTACATCGGCGACCTGCGCGAACACATCGGAGAATCTGTACTCATCAAGGGGTGGATTTCCGTGCGCCGCGACCAGGGAAAACTCGTTTTTTTTGACGTGCGTGACCGTTCAGGAAGCGTCCAGGCCGTTGTTCTCTCAAAAAGCAACGCGTTGGCAGCGGCTAAAGAAATACGGCCGGAGTG
>Ga0209518_1004217_pt1 | contig 11673 bp, 11 predicted proteins | sample RifGroB1_FD_183993 | JGI IMG/M metagenome (GOLD analysis project Ga0209518, IMG submission 183993) | Groundwater microbial communities from Rifle, Colorado, USA - Groundwater B1 (SPAdes) (version 2) | ecosystem: Environmental > Aquatic > Deep subsurface > Groundwater | place: Rifle, Colorado... | reverse complement strand
ACGCCAAGGATGTCTTTTTGGTTATGAGGTCAACGGATAAACCGGTAAAAATATCTGTCTACGTTGATGACGTTAAGCAATACTTTGGAAAAGATAACCAAGACGGTGAAGTCACTATCGATGTCGATCGTCTCTATCACTTGATCACCATTCCTCAGGCTGGCAGACACATCCTCCGTCTTGAATTTATGGAGGGTGGTGTCGAAGCTTACGCTTTTACTTTTGGATAATGTAATCCAGACAGGAAAATTGTCACTCCCAAAGGGAATTAATAGTATTAATTTGGCTGTATAGTATGAACACCTTATGAATAAATACCTCATCAAATATAAAATTGCTACTTTGGCAGAATTAATAGAGAGTTTCAGTTATGAAGGTTTTCAATTTGATGCCTACGACAAGGAAAATTTTTATAACTGTGATGCCTGGGTTGCCTCAAGAACCATTGAAGCTGAAACTGCTGGTGAAGCGCGATCATTATTTATTAGCGAATTAACACCTTTGATTGAACGGTTTTCTGTAATTTCTCAATGCTCATTTAGATTGGTCGCAAATACTTATGTTATTTACAAGCTGACTAGTAACAAAGAAAAGGTGATTTATATTTATTATGTAAGGCAGACAGAACCAGTAGGACTACATTTTGATAAAGACGAAATTTCTCAGTTATCAAAATTTTCTAGCATGAGTGACACTCGATGGTGTCAGTATATGATGGATGCTTCAAATGCCACCACATTCTACACAAAATTGTCTATGTTGATTGGTGCTCTGGAGGGACTCGCTGGTCAAATAGACACTCCGAGAGGAAAGAAAACAAATAAAGAGGAACTGAAGAAGATAGTTGGTGAGGAAACCTATAATAAGTTATTTCCATATGAGACGGGATTAAGGAACCAACTTTTTCATGGAAACATAACCACTCATGGGCCGTTTGATGGATTGGTCGAAGAAATATATGATGCGATTAGGCTTTATTTGAAGCACAAATTCGGAATTGAACTTTCAGAATCAGTGGTACACCCACAAAGGAATTTCCATGATAATTTTGAGTACGCTGGAATGTGGATGCGCCTAGTTGACGACAACAATATAGACCTTAGGTTAATTGATGAGGCATTAGACGACCGTTTTGATAACTACACCAAACACGATGAGATGTTCGCCTACTGCCAAGATTCCCCAACGAACTATTAAGCTATTGCTCCGCCAACTAATTCAGCAATTTGTTGAAGCTAAACTCCTTTTGTGATCCCGGCGGGAATCCTCTCAATAAAATTTTGCTGAATTTTTATCAAGACCTGGCTCACCAAGATCGTCACGAGATGGCGTCGCAATCGTTAAATTAAAACACTCCACTCCGAAAACGTTGAAATGTGAAGGGAAATTAATCATCAATTTGATCTAATTCATTTATCCTCATGGACTAGCTTCGTAGCGATTCTTTAATTATTTTTGTTTTTATTATTTCAGAAGTACAATAGTGTTATGAAAATTACATCACTTGAAATATCTGATTATCCTCCCATCAAAAATTTAAAGATAGATAGTCTTGGGAGTGTAGTAATTATCGCGGGTACTAATGGGTCTGGAAAAACTAGGTTAAAACAAGCCATCGTTCAAACATTACAAGGAACTCCATTGATAAATATAAAAATATCGGCGACGAGAGAAGAAGAAATTAATAGTTTTGGAGGTGATTCAATTGAATCTAAAAAGGATCAGATAAATCAAACACTAGTTAATTATATAAGTAGCCGAAGGTACGGAAGAGGAAATTATGTAGGTTCTTTAGTTCAAATCGATTCGCAGAGGATTATCCAGACGGTTCAATATAATCAAATTCCCTGGCAACAGGACGATCCAGACAATCAAGAAACACCTGGGACTTTTTATTATGGTGAATTCGCAAGTAGGTGGCAGGACTTTGTTAATTATATTCACAGGAAAGCCTATGCATATGACAGAAAATTACTGGAAGAAATGAAAACAAATCCATCGCAATGCGGAAGTGAAATCATTAGTAGAAACCCTCATCCTTTTGAAAAATATAAAAGTATTTTTAAAGAATTATTGCCGGGAAAAGAATTGCAAGATATTGACCCATCAAACGTCAGAGAATTTATGTATAGAGATATCTCAGGCAATTTATTAAATTTCAGTACTCTAAGTTCTGGAGAACAAGAAATAGTAAAAATATTGTTTGACGTTGCTAGAAAAGATATTAAAGACTCTGTAATCATCATTGATGAGCCAGAACTCCATTTGCATCCAACACTTACGTTTAAACTAATAGAGAGTCTAAAAAAAATTGGTGAACATACAAATCAGTTCATTTTTTTGACTCATTCTGCAGACCTAATTTCTACATATTATTCAACAGGTGACGTCTATTTTATTGATTCTGAACAAACAGGAGCTAATCAAGCACATAAATTGAGTGATCTTGACAACAGTCATAGAGAGTTGGTCAACTTAATCGGCGAAAATCTAGGATTGTTCGCAGTTGGTAAAAAATTAGTATTTGTTGAAGGCGAAAGTTCTAGTATAGATCGGCTTACTTATCACAGCATTGCTCAAAAGTATTTATCAGATGTAAAAGTAATTCCTGTTGGTTCGGTTACGAACATTATTAATCTAAATTCTTTTGAAGAGCAAATTAGAAATTCAATTTTCGGTATAGATTTCTATATGATTAGAGATAGAGATGGTTTGTCAACTGAACAAATTAATCAAATCGAACAAAAAGGAAGAATAAAATGTCTTAAAAAAAGACATATTGAAAATTACTTTCTTGATTCAGAGATTCTATTCATTGTCTCACAAAGTCTATATTTAACAACAACCAAACCAGAACTAACAGAAGTTTATATAAAATCAAAAATAAAAGAAATAGCAACCTCATTATTAAATTTAAATTTACTTCAGAACACTAAAGAGTTTTTAGGATTAAATCACAATTTTAATATTCCAACAGTGAGAGCAATTGGAAACAAATCTCTGAATGATATTAAGTCTGAATTTATTTCAAATATAGAAATTCAATTAAATTTATTTAATTCTGATTTATCCTCACCAAAGTTACAAGAATGGATGGATTCTGAACAATCTAGACTAGAGAATTCATTAGCAAACGATTTATGGATTAATGAATTTCAAGGAAAAGACATTTTTTCTAAATTCTGTGGAGAAGTATTGAATGAAGATAAATTAAAAATAAGACAGGCGTATGTCGATTTGGCCCTTGAACACAAACCTGAAGTGTTTGAAGACATAAAAAATATTTTTGAAAGTTTTAAATAAGTTGGTTCTTAGGAAGAATATTTTTCAATTACCATTCTCGTAACCAATCATTGGTGAGGTGTTATAACGAAGTTCGGACCTATTTTCAACAAAACTTCTAGTTGATGGCTCACTAGGGAGATTTTCTTGTTTCAAGTATTTAAATAGAAAAGATGTGCTATCTTAAAGATAATACTATCAGCATAAAGTGTGAAATTTTTGTGGGTATTTGACTTCGATTGGGAAGATGTATCAAGTTTATTTGATAGGTTGTTTCATGGTAAAGACAGATTTACCAAAGAAAACGTTCAAATACTTTTTGTTGACGATGAGGTTAATGATTTCGATGTGATTAATAACTTAAAGGAAGCAGGTTGGTCCGTGATTGGAGTTGAAGATATCAAAAACGTCGACGAGGACATTGTAAAACGATCACAAATTATTTTTGTTGACTTCAAAGGAGTGGGTCGAAGTCTGTCTCAAAAAGAACAAGGTATAGGACTAATCAAACTAATTAAAAATACATATGGCAAAAAGAAAAGACTGATTCTCTATTCTGGTCACGCAAGCTTTTCTCTAGATGATAATTTTAAAGCGGCTGACGATTGGCTTTCGAAAAATTCCGATACAAGAGAGTTTATCGACAAGATAAAAGAAAATATGAGAGAGTTAAGATGATTTATCATGAAATCAGAGTTAGTGGAGAAATAATAGCCTCTAATGTCAGAAAGTTTGTAGGCTACGAAACCTTAAAAAATCTTCCACAGAAAAAGTCAAAAAGCGATTCGATACGAAGTGAAGAAAAAGAATTTGAAAATGGATTGACTATGTGGTTGGTTGTTGAAAACGAATCAGATATTATAAATAGCAACAGGCTTTTTTCTAAGACATTTTCAATTTATGAAAACATAGTTCCTCCACTTTTTGATTATTATCTTGAAAAAATTCGTGTTCATTCCCATACGCTGAGGTCAATCCAAGGCAAAATGAAACAAAAAATTGATGGACTTGCTAGTAAAAAAGACTTTCGAGCTAAAAACTACAAAAAATCAAAAGAAAAGATAGGTGTCTTAATAAATAAGAATATTGACAGGGCGGCTGACATCTTTTGTCAATTAAACAAGAGAATAGCAGAGATAGATGCTCACGTCGAAGGTTTTGATGTTTTATATTTAGGTGACAAGTTGAGAGTTTCAAAAAAAAGTCAAAACATCAAAAAGATATTGTTAAATATCGTTTCACCTTTTCTAAAAGATTTTGAAAGTAATGGAGTTGAGATAGTTTATACATTTAAAGATGAATACGCTCTGCAAAACAAAATCGAAATCGATTACAAGTTGTTTAACTTGGCATATAGTAACTTTATCGATAACGCTATTAAATACACAATGCCTAATTCAAAGATCATAGTTAATTTCACCAAGTCTCCAGATTCATTTTTTATTTCGATAACCATGACTAGCATTAGAATAGATCAAGATGAAAAAGAAAATGTATTTGACGAGGGTTACTCGGGAAGATATGCTGAAGCAGACGCGGGAGACGGAATAGGAATGTCAGTAATTAGAAAAGCACTAAGACTAACTGGAATCTCAATCCAAATTGAGTGCGATTATTCAAAATCATTTGTGGTCAATGGGCGTAAATATGTAGAAAACACATTCGTTTTTAAGGGTGAATAGTTCCCGTAACTAGCGATATCTTATATAAATTTAGTTTTGCGTTGGCGGTTCCTTTTCTTTTTGAACAGTAAACAACTTAAAAGCCCTGAGCATCGCTCCGTGCGTGGGCGGGCGCACGGGCGACTGATCCAAAAATTTCGGAAAATTTCTGCAAGGTGACCCCAAGTATACAAAACCTGAACCAAATTCTTAAAACTCTGATCGAAATTTATCACGTTGCAGACCTTGCTATAACTAGATAGGTTTATTTGATCGAATTCAACAAGCTAAAAAATTTGATTATTACCTCCGTTTAACATTAATTAACTTTTTGGCTAGAATAAGAATCTTATCGAAACAAAAATACAAAATTTTTAGTATTAAGTACCAAGAAAATGCATTAATAATAAATCCAATCAGGCAGTTGGTAATCATTCCAAATCCAAACTCCTCACTTCTGTAATTTCTAAATACCGACAACATCCCCACCAACAAAATCCAAAAGTACAAAAATTTATCTCTTGCTTTCATACCTAGTTATAACATACAGAGTGTATTCCACACATCTGTAGCTGTATGATTGAATACATGGGAATATTTAATTTCTTAAAGTACACAGCCACCGAAAGATTAATTCTTAATCAATATACTGATTTGTTTTCAATGACGCTAGGCTATGACAAGTCAGCTGCCAAAAAAATGGCAACCGAAATGATCGACACTGCAATAAAAGAGGCAAAGGATGAGAATACTTATTTCCTTCCCTCAGGTATATTGGGAGATATGATTTTGGGTGGCTACAAAGATAACAGTATTGTTGGAGTTTTAGTAAAATATGTATGCAAAACACTTCCAATAAAGAGAAAAGACGGTGTGCGAGATGAGGATATTCAATGGTGGTGGAATTTAGATGATATTTCACGAAGGATGGTAATTGAATTTGATGCTATCAGTAAGATGGCAAGTTTTATTTCAGATAGAGAAGATAACAAGTTATCGGTGAAAAAATCAGGAGAGAATTCAAGAAAGTATAGTCCAATCTATGGGGATCCAAATGATCTTTCGCATTCAAAAGGTGACGACCGACCTCTTCCATGGGAATTAAAAGACAGAATAAATATTTATATTGAGAATATGATAGGCGAAGGAATAGAGAAGTCAAGACCAAAAGTTGAAAAATCTACATCCTTTAATTCATTGATAAGAAAAGAAATTCGTAATGGAAAAATATGATGACTCAAATTAACAGAGATATCGCAAACCTAAAATAATTAATTATGAAACAAATTAAAATAATTCTTGGAATTTTGTTGATATTTTTTATTTCATATGCAATATCTCACCGAGACAAAATTGATTTATCTAAAAATCAATCTAGTCAATTAAATTCAACGAGTGCTTCGTGTACAGACAAAGTAATAAATAGTAATGATTATGTGTCGAGTGATAAATTCTTAGGCGATCTATTCCCTGTAGATCTTAAATCAAATCCATCGGCTAATAGATTTCGAACATGGATTTTGAACAATTACAAAGAAAAAGCTAATTTCGCCAGTCACTACAAATTAATTGAGTGGGGTTGTGGTACTGATTGTTTTAGTTATGTAATTATCAATGTCAAAGATGGGAAGGTATCATACTTAGAAGAAATTCATGAAGGTTATCTCTTAGGTCAATTTAACATAGACCACAATTTTCTTGTTTATAATCCAATAAATAAAGGAATGGAAAGAAAATATTTTTCTTTTACTGAAGATGAAAGTGGAGCCGGAAAATTAAATCTTATTTGTACCGAAATTTCCAATGAAGATATGTACGGTTTTCCCGAAGAATTTATCTAAAGATTGGATATACGGCTCAAGCGAGGTATGATTTATTTAAAATTTATGATTAACAAAATTACAAAAAATAAAATTATAAACGCCTTAATATCAATCTTGGTATTAATTGTTTTGTATACTGGAGCAGTTCTATCAATTGAATATATTCCACTAGGAAATGAGGATGATCAATCATGTTTTTTATTTACTGTAGATGAGGTAAATGAAACAATTCATTGCGTAACAATTGGGGAATTAATTCCAGATGTTGCCAGACCTTTTGTAAATGGGACTATTTTTGTAATTTCGTCATTCTTGTCATATAGGATTTTTAAAGATAGAGAAGATTCAGATTATTGGAAAAAATAAAATAAATATGACTGTCTGTATTGCTTCGATCTACAACAGTAACTCTATTCTAGGGGTATCTGATAGGATGATCACAGCTGGAGATATTAAGTTTGAGCCACCTCAAACAAAAATAATATCAGTCACCAACTCCATAATAATTATGACAGCTGGAGATTCTAACATTCAAACACAAATTTATGAAAGAGTTTCCCATATCGTAGGAGAAAGAATAAAACTTCATCCAGAAAAATGGATTCCTGTGATCGATGTCGCCTACCTATATAGAGATTGTTATCTTGAATTAAAAAGAGAAGCCACCGAAAAATCAGTTCTTTCCCCATATGGTTTAACGATGGATTCATTTATTTCAAAACAGAAAGAGTTGTCTGATGATTTTGTCGAGAACATCTCTTTAAGAATAAACAATTTTTCAATAGCAACAGCTGAATCAATAATAACCGGTATAGACGATGATGGTGCACATATATATGTTGTTATTAATGGCGGAATGGGTTGTTACGACAGAATCGGTTTTGCATCAGTTGGAATCGGAAGTAATCATGCACTATCTCATTTGATGTTATCAGGACACACTCCGATGACTTCAGAACCAAAAGCACTTTTAACAATTCATCAGGCAAAGAAAAAATCTGAAGTTTCTCCTGGGATAGGGGAACAAACAGATATGTTTGTTCTTGGTCCTGGTCTTGGAACGTTTAATATGCTAATTCCGATTCCTGGCCTAAATATTGTAAAAGATTTAGATGAAGTGTATAAAAAATATGTTAAAGAATTGCACAAAATTGATAGAAAGACAGAAGAAAAAATTGTTGATTATTTAGCCAAATTAAGTTCAAAGAATACTCCTCAACAAGAAATGAATCCAACTATGTTGTCTTCATCTTCATCTGCTTCACCACACGAGGAAGAATCATTAGCTGTTTCAAAGGAAACACGCAAAAAGAAGAAAGCCAAAAAAGATACTAAATAAATATATTTGTATCATCGTCTCTGATGTTGCTTCTATCGCGTGATAAAATCCTGCAGATGTTAAAACTAAGCGATATTTCATTTGTTGAAGAAACGTATTTAAACTCATTGATCCCAGGATTCAAAAAAATAAATAAACCGAATAACGAGAGTACATTGCTTGTTTCTGCACTTATTAGTTCAAAATCATTTCAGGAAACAATTTCCTATCTTAGGGAGGATACTTCACTCCCATACAAAACTCCTGAAGAGATTGAACTCTCAGCGATTAACGATTTAAAGATCGGCTATTCTGACGAACTTGAAAGTATTCGAGGTCTCGTAAACGAATTTGATCTCTGGGATGGTCTTACTAAATCAGTATTTATGATTTTGACTATTAATTGTTTTCCGCAGTTAGACCTTGACCAATTTCCGGAAATTTACTATCACAAACATAATGCAGAAATATCAGAGTACCTAAAAATATCTGAGGAGGAGTGTTTCCGTCTATCCGGAATAACATTTGGTCATATAGTTTCAAAAAATGAATTAATTGAATGGATTGATAAGAACTGGAAAGAAATTGAAAAAGGAAATAGAGAATACTTACCAACTTCACCAATTCTGAAAGATAAGTTGAAAAACATCGCTTTAATTGATGAAATTTATCAACTTTACAGAGACGGTGTTAAGCAAAACAAAATTATAGACATATTAAGCGACAAATATCCCGATCGCGATGCGGTCGGATATGACTGGATCAATAACAAACTAAATATATACAAGAAAAGAGTTGAAAAATACTCAAAGAAATTCGTCTCACTGACGTAATTGTCTATCAGTTTGTCCTTGACGAACTGATTATATTTCCCAAGGTTGTTCTATTAGGATTCCGCCATGATAACGGAATCAAAAAATGTCCCCGGAACTGGCGTAGGTCGCCAGTTACTATACTCGACTCTTAATAGAACAACTCAACAGACTGTTGATCAAAAACAAAGAGCACAGCAAACTAAAGAACGAATGAAAGGAAAACCCTTTCAAACTCGGAAAGTTCCTCCTTTGTTTTGTAAATCTCGAAAGATATTTTTCATGGCTATTCAAAACGGCAGACTTGAACGGATTTCAATTGGAAGAATTGGCTGTAATTCTTGGACTTGTCCAGTTTGCCAAATCAAAAAAGCGGTTCAGTTAAAATATAAGCTTTTTGATATCGCGTGTTTGAATAATCTCTCTCATCACATGGTTCTCACACTTGATCCAAAGAAAATACCTAAAGAATATTTGAATGACCAACACAACAGCTCCCATAAATACATAACCAAGTTATTCAATCATTTTAAGACCGTAATCAATCGAAAAAAGTTTACATATTTCAATAAAATCAAAAAGAGATATTATTCATTTGATTTAAAAAAGCAAGAAACTGTATTTAAATACCTTTGGGTTGTCCAGTTCCAGCCTCAGACGGGGGTTGCCCATCTTCATGTCCTAATAAATCAATTTTTGCCAGCGGAGGTTATTCGAAAGTTGTGGGTAAAAATTGGGGGAGGAGTCGAGGTGTGGATTGAGGGTTCAAGAAACATTGAAGCTGTAAGCCGTTATGTTACAAACTATATTGTTGAAGGAATAAGCGAGAAAGATTTTCACAAAAAGGGGAGTTTTAAGTATTTCGAGCGAAGATATTCTGTGGGTAGAGCATGCTTAAGACCGGAGAAAAACAGCAAAAGGATATTCAAGGAACTGTCTGACAACGAAATGCGCAGGAAGTTAGATACCCACAAGCTAGGTTTTATTATTGACGAATTAAAAGATCCAAATTCGGCTGATTTAGAAATAACTTTCAAGCAAGGAGAGAAGCCGAAGGTAGAGAGAAAAAACGATGACTCTTGAGCGAGCAAGGGAAATCCTAGGTTCTAAGTATGAATTCGTTTCTGACGAGAAAATTAAAGGGTGGCTAGTATATCTCGAGAATATTGCTAAAATAGCAATCAGCCAAGCTACGATTAATAACATCCTGCCCAGGACAATTTATGAAGGCAGTAATTTATCTTCGTATCTCAGACGAAAAACAGATATCTAATACCTCTCTAGCCACTCAAGAACAAGTGTGTCGTGGTTACTGTACAAAGATGGGATATGAGGTTGTCGATATCGTTACTGATGAAGCTGTTTCTGCTAAAAAAACAAATTCTCTTCGGGTTGCTGAGTTATTAAATTATTGTGATCAGAATTGTAAAAAATTTGATGTTTTAGTCGTATTTAAGATTGATAGGTTTGCAAGGTCACAAGAACACCACCATTTTTTAAGAGGACGACTGGCTAAGAAAAATATCATTTTAAGAAGTGCCACTGAAACTATTGGAGAAAAAGGATCAGACAAACTAATCGAAGGAGTAATTGCCGCGGTTAATGAATACGATAACGATGTTCGTATAGAACGAACAAAACTAGGTATGCTTAGACGTCTAGACCAAGGCTTATTTCCCTGGAACCCTCCTCTTGGGTATTATCTTCCTCAATTGTCAGGGGAGCGCTTGTCGGTAGCCAAAGAGGATGTCGCTTGCAGTGGAGCTGTTCGGGAGCTGTTCAGCCTTTACTCCTCTGGTCTTTTTAGCTTCTCCGCGCTAGCAAGTAGGCTGAACGCGAACGAAGTGCGTAACTTCCGGGGAACGAAGGTGGTATTTTACAAGCAACAAATAGTGAAGATAATAACCAACACTTTCTATATTGGTTTTACAAATAATACGATTGATAACAAACTCAGAAAAGGCTTACACACCCCACTTATTCCTCAGGAAGTATTTGAAAAGTGTCAACAAGTTAAAGAAGGCAAAAAATATTCAGTTATTCGTAAAAAAACAAATGAAAACTTTCCTCTTAAAGGATTAGTAATTGGTGACTGCGGTCATAGATTTTCTGCCGCTTTATCCACAGGCAGATGGGGGAAAAGATATGGGTACTATTTTTGCAAACGTCGTGATTCCGGAAACCATCCGTCATCCATGCTACACGAAAAATTTCTTGCCTTGCTTGATGATATTCAGCCTGAAAAAGAAATGGTTGATCTCTATTTTGAGATATTCAAAGAACAACTATCGAAGAATATCGTCTCAGGTGTTTCCGAACAAGAAGATACAGCTAAACGAATTAAAGAACTAGAAGACAAAAAACAAAGATTGATTGAAATGAGGCTTGAAGGGGATATCGACAAAGAAACATTTTCTGCAATTAAATCAGGATACGAAAAAGAACTGTTTCTTTTAGAGAACAAACGAACCGAGGCAGATGTCGATATTGATGTAAATATTGACGAACTAATTGCCTTCGGAAAAAGCTTTGTCACCAATATTCGAGAAAGATGGGAAAGTATGCCTGTGGAAGACAAAATAGTGTATCAGGGTTCGATCTTTCCCAATAAACTTGTATGGAGTGAAAATAATTGGCGAACCCCTACTATTCAGCCTCTAATCAGCAGTATAAATACCCTGAAAACTAATAATGTGATCCCGGCGGGAGTCGAACCCGCGATCTTTTGGATGAGAACCAAATGTCCTAGACCACTAGACGACGGGACCATGTCTGAA
>Ga0209518_1004210_pt1 | contig 11689 bp, 12 predicted proteins | sample RifGroB1_FD_183993 | JGI IMG/M metagenome (GOLD analysis project Ga0209518, IMG submission 183993) | Groundwater microbial communities from Rifle, Colorado, USA - Groundwater B1 (SPAdes) (version 2) | ecosystem: Environmental > Aquatic > Deep subsurface > Groundwater | place: Rifle, Colorado... | reverse complement strand
ATTATCCGAATCAATAAAAGCCAAAATGTTACCCTTTGCCAATTTAGCTCCCACTGCCTTTCCCGCCTCCCCTGTCTTAAAAAAATTCTTCACGACTTTGGTTCCATATTTATTTGCAATTTGAAGTGTTTCATCACTGCTCCCTCCATCCGCAATAATTATCTCCATTAACAAAGCATACTTTTGTTCTTTAATAGATCTCAGACATTTTTCGAGGGTCCTTGATGAATTTAGAGTCGGAATTATTACTGAAACACTCAAGGTACTTTTTTGCATTCATAGTGATTATATCCTATCCGACGATTGTTTGACGAATCTTGTTGTGCTAATATCTAAACAGTGAATATCACAAAAAAAACAATCATCATCACTGTTGGTGCAATCATCGTAATTTTGTTTTCCGGTAATTCGTACCCTGTCTTTGCGCAAAATAAAATTCCGGCTGATCATGTTGCCATAGGCTTTGAAAAGATTAAAGAAAAAATCACACTTTTTTCAAACTTTTCCAAATCCGGAAAAACCAAATATCAAATCGTATTAACAGAAAAAAGGTTGGCTGAATTAAAATACGCCGTTGACTCGGGACAAACTGACCTCGTCGAGCCAACCTCCTCCCGATATGCAACTTATGTGGGAAAATTAACTAATTATATAATTAAAAATAATCAGGTTTCTTTCCAGAAGGAATTAAATAACCTATTTAAAATGCACAAGGACGCTTTAGAAATAATGCGAAATAAATTTATTTACGACTCAGCTTGGTGGCTGATGCTTCAACAAGATATTGATACGGTTAATATATTTCAGATCAAATTAAATTCTTTGAACGCTTCGTAAAATGATAGAACCATACGTTTCGATTATTATTCCGGCAAAAGACGAAGAATTGTCTGTCGAACAACTGTATGGTCAGATTAGCAAAGAACTTATTAAGCTAAGTGTTGCTTATGAAATTATTTTCGTTGACGACGGTTCTACTGATAAAACATACGATATTTTGGCTAAACTCCATAATAACGATAAAAAAGTGAAGGTGATTAAACTTCGTGGAAACTTTGGCAAATCAGTGGCCCTGCAAACAGGATTTGAATTGGCTGCAGGTGAAATTATTCTCACCATGGATGCCGACCTCCAGGATGATCCAAAAGAAATTCCAAGTTTTCTTTCAAAAATTAACCAAGGTTATGACCTTGTTTCGGGTTGGAAAAAAGACAGGCACGACCCGCTATCAAAAACCGTTCCTTCTAAAATCGGCAATTTTGCAACCCGAATACTCACCGGAATAAAAATCCACGACTTGAACTGCGGTTTTAAGGCTTACCGAAAGGAAGTTGTTAAAAATTTAAATTTATACGGAGAACTCTACAAGTATATCCCCGTCTTGGCCGAAAAACAGAACTTTCGGGTAAGTGAAATTGTAATTACTCACCATAGCCGAAAATTTGGAAAAAGCAAATTCGGCTGGCAAAGAAATGTTAAAGGTTTTTTGGATATGCTCACTGTCGTTTTTCTTACCGGCTATTTAAGAAGACCGGCACACTTTTTTGGTACTCTGGGAATATTTTCTTTTGTTTTCGGGTTTTTCATCGGTTTGTACATTACTTTTTTAAGAATTACCACAGGATCCATCCAATACCGCTATCCGCTTCTTTTTATGGCAGTTCTGGCTATGGTTATCGGAATTCAGTTGATAACCACCGGATTATTGGCAGAAATGATTGTCAGCTATAACCAAAATAACAACTCCACCTCAAAGTATATCAAAGAAATATTAGATTAAGTCTTATTTTTTGAAGATATAAAAAGTCTATTCGGCAATATCAACTCCCACAGCCAACCAGGTGGGGAGAATTGTGGAAAAACCGGTTGGTAGGCTTTTCCGATCAAAGGTATTTTTTTATTAAAAACTAAATCAAATTTATATTTCTTAAGTAAATCGCATATTTCTACGAAGGACAAAAAATATGGAATTGGTTTTCCGTATTTAAGAAATAGTGGAGAAAAATAATTATAGACCATGTTCTGAATAATTCTCGGAACAAAAGTTGGACAATCTTCAGATAAAAGAAAATTCCCGTCTTTCCTCAAAACTCTGTAAATCTCCGATATGGATCGTGCAATATTTCTTTTGGATTCTATTCGCGATACAACGGATAAGTGATGAGCAACATTAAACATTATTACCGAATCAAACGAATTTGCAGAAAAAGGCAATTTAAGTGCATTCGCCTTATACACTGTGATTTTATTTCTAAGTTGTTTACTAATGGGTCTAAAATTATTTTCGGCAATAATTTGCGGATTTTTCATGGTTTTAAGTGTAATATCAGTTAATACAATGTGTTTTGCGTTTTTAGTATCAAAATTAATCAAACCCCCGCTACCAATTACAAGCACATCACCTTTTACATAACCTTTAGTCGCGTTTTGTAAAAGTTTTAAAGAATAAATCATTGGCAAATTCTTCTCAACGTACTTACTTCCGATATTTTCAAAATAATCTCTATGCTTATTTAATTTAGATAAAATTTCCATTATTTAAAACCTTTTATGGTCGTTTCCGGATTAAGGAGGAGGCAAGAATTAGGCAACGTGGCATAAATTCTGATATATCTAGCCTTATAAGCGGAGAGAATATAATTTAATTTGTTATTGATCAAGGATGGCTGTTTACCGACCTGAACGTCAGGAATATTCTCTTCCATGCGTTTCCAGCTTTTACTGTCCTTGGAGACTTCGATTACACCGTTTTTAAATAATTCACAATTTTTATTTAAATCAGGATTAAACGATATTATAATCCTAGCCAAAGAATATTCCTTTAATAATTCTATTTCCAAGTAATTACTATTTACAATCATGTTTTTTATTGGTAAATCAGTTTCTGTTTTATATTCATCTTTGGAATGCGCAATGTCATTTTTCCAAATTTTTGCGATAGATACTCCGTCTACTTTAACCTCATAAACCGGATTTAAAACCGTATTTACATAATCCCACGCGAATAAATAGGCAATTTCATTGCCCTGATGGGTTAATTCCAGTAAATACTCCCCATCCCTGTTAATGCCCGACCAATAACTATTTGAAAACGAAATGTTTGAATCGATATATATTTTGGGGACATTAACTGCAGTTCCTTGTATTAACGCCAGCTTACTTCCTGGTTTTGCATTTATGTTTAACCATTTTACGGCTTGCAAATATGCATTTCCGAAACTATTCCCCCAATAGGGTACGTTTTTCCTTTGGGCCCCGCTTAACCCCCCTACCAAAAAGTTAAAGTAAACGTTTTCATTAGGATGAAATTTGATCAACGAGATAATATGAGGAATAAACAGGAAAACAATCAATACTGCCGTAATTCCACCCTTCACCTTAAAGCGCCTGAAAAATGTTTGCCAAATCCAATTTGCTCCTACCCCTGAAAGCAAAGCCATGGCCGGAATATATTCCATAATTTGCCGTACACCCCCATAAATTGAGGTGTTTGGTAAAGATACTCTCAGAATAGGAACTAATAACCAAAGTAGCCAAAGGAAAAGTACAAAATTCTTTTCTTTTATTTTAAAAAGTGCATAAATCATACCAATTATGCTTAATATTAAAACTATCGGGGGAGTAGTAATAATAATCCAAAATATTGGAAATAGATTAAAACCATATGGAAGTAAATAAGATAGTTGCCCCCGGCCATTTGTCCCAATATCTAAATAATATTTAATTATATTTAGCAAATTTTGAATTGGATCCTGCCAAAGATAAGGCCAAGAGCCGAAGAAAATCACAACAACAATAACCGGAGCCAAAACAAAAATCAGAATAAATAATTTATTTTTGACTAACTTTCTAAGAGAAAACATTTCTCTATTTTTGATGTAATACATAAAAAGCCAAGGAACCAGAATAAACGGTAAAAACAGAATATTAAATTTAGTTCCAAGAGCTAATGCAAAAAAAACTATCGAAAGAAAAAGCCATTTCCAATTTAGCCCCTTAACAATTGATTTCCAAAAAGTCCAAATACATGCAGCAAAAAACGCAGTTTCCACAGGATCTTTTATATTAAAATGTGCCTCCGAAAAAAATAAAGGGTATGTAATCAAAGCTAGCCCTGAAACTATACCTGTAAAAAAGCCACCAACTTCGCATGCGAAAGCCACAACAACAAAAACGAGGAAAGCGGAACATAAAATATTGAATAAATGATAAGAGTCAATATCTCCCAAAACATTCAATTTTTGATAAAAGATATAATTTAAAAGAGCTGCCAATTCTCCGTTTATGGGGGGATGGCCACTGTCGTTTTTAAAGAAATATTGAGCCGATTGAGAAGGATCTTGATAGTAACTCTTGCTATTGCTTTTAAGTAAAGAATTATAATCGGCATCTCCTGTCAAAAAATAATTCAGGTATGCCTGACCACGAAAAAAATGAATCGGTTCATCCCATGAAATTCCATAATCCTTAATAGTAATCAATTGAACCAAAAAAAATATTAAAGAAACAACCAAGGCCAATAGGACTGTTTTTTTCACTTTATTAATGTTCGGGAATGTATCTTGTAATGCCAGGTTAATCTGCAAAATGAAAATAAAACACTAATTACGTTTTTTATTCTAAATGCGGCCGAAGATCCGGATTTTCTTTCTTCATTAAAAATATCAACCTCAACATATTTTGCCCCATTTTTAATCAAATAAACAATAGTCTCTGCCTGGAATCCGAAACCGCTCGAAAATCTTGGAACCTTTTTCAACAACTCTGTTCTATACATCGTCATACCGTTGTAATAGGCAATCGATAAACCCGTAATCCAATTGATGATGTGTGTGTAGGTTATTGAAATTACATGTCTTAACCAAGTTTTGCTTAAATGTAAATTTTTATAATAGGCAATAACAATATCTGCCCTCCCTTGACAAGAAAGAATTTTGGCCATAGATTCCACGGAGTGGTCGTTATCTCCAAAAACAATCATGGTGTATTGATTATGGGCGATCTTAACTCCGCAAAAATATGAATATCCCATTCCCATATTTTTTTTATTGTGGATCACTTTGATTTTCCTATCTTTTATTGCCAATTTATTAAGGAGCGTCCATGTTCTGTCATTACTGCCATCGTCGATAGCAATAATTTCGTAGTCTTTACAATATTTATTGGCAACAATATGAATTTTTTTTATTACTGATTCAATGTTTTTTTCTTCGTTGTAGGCAGGGATGATAAAAGATACTGTTTTTCTAATCATATTACTTTTTAGTTATACTACCTTTATGATAATATCAGAAGATAAATGATAAGGAAAGAAAAATTGTTGATATTCGGGGCAAGTGGGCTAGTTGGTTCTAGAGCAAAAGAATTATTAAATAAAAGTTTTGAAATTATTGCTCCCAAACATGAAGATGTGGATATTGAAAATTTTCGAGTTGTTGAAGATTTCATAAATAAAATTAAGCCAAAACAAATTCTTTACACCGCTGGATTTACTAAATACGACGAGGCTCCTATAAAGGCAAAGAAGTCAATGCTTTTAAATTCCGGATCAGTCCTATTTATAACCCATGTTGCATCAAAGCTTATAATTCCCTTCCATTATCTATCAACAGAGGTCGTTTTCGACGGAACCAAGAAAAAACCATACAAAGAAACCGATATTCCCAACCCCCAATCCTATATTGGAATAACCAAAAGGTTCGGTGAAATGGCAACTCTTAACGGTAGTAAAAATAACTCTGTTTTGAGACTTATTATTTGCTACTCTCCCTTCTTCTCCAAAAAAATAGATTTAGCCAGATTGGTGGTAGACAAATTAAGAAAAAAAGGGGTAATCACCGTAACCGACAACCAAGAAATTAATCCGATATACGTAGACCACCTAATCTCAGCGATAGAAATGGTTATCGTAAAACACGCTTCAGGAATATATCACCTCGGGGCTACCGATTATATAACTCCATATATTTTTGCAAACAAAATTGCAAAAATTTTTAATTTTAATAGTTCTCTGATCAAAAAGATTTCATTTGAAGTATTTTCTAAAACACGATCGGAACCGAGGCCTCAACACGAATGGCTAAATATTTGTAAATTTACAAAAGATTTTGGCAAGGGAATACTAAAAACTACAGACGAAGGCATTAGTGAATTTTATAAAAACTACAAGTAGAAATAAGCTTATTTTAGTCCAATTTCCCTAATCCTTTTTACGTTGTAGTAAATATTATCACTAAGCGAATTTGGGATATTGCCTTTTTTAAAAGCTAAAACCAAATCACGTATCGCATCTTCTATTGAATGTTTTGGTCTCCAGCCCAAATTCTTGTTTATTTTTTTCCAAGAAACCCTATATGACCTATTATCATCAGAACTGTCTTCAACAACAATTTTTACATCCCTTCCTACTATTTTTTTTACTTTTTGTGCAATTTGCAAAATGCTCAAATTTTCATTTCCTGCATTGAATATTTCCCCCGAGATCCTGGAAGACGGATATTTAAGCATTTTTAAATACAAGTCGGCCACATCTTCAATGTGAATATTTGGTCTTTGCTGTTTTCCCCCAAAAACATTTATCACACCCTTATTGATCGCCAAATTGGTTAAAATATTTACACTTAAGTCGAGTCTCATGCGAGGTGAGTATCCACAAACCGTTGACGGCCTAATAATTACCCAATCTGTAACTTTATTATCAATAATGTCAGTAATTGCTTTTTCACAAAATACTTTATAAAGACCATAGTCTGTTAAAGGTTCAAGTGGAAGACTCTCAGTAACTTCATCTTCTGTTTTGACACCGTAAACACTTGGTGTTGAGGCAAAAATCAATCTTTTTACTTTATGTTCATTAACGGCATTTAAAAAAGGAAAGAAGGATAAATAATTTATTGATTTACCTAAAGATCTGTCTATTTCGACACTCGGATCATTTGATAGACAAGCCAAATGAATTACAGCATCCATTCCCTTGACAGCTAAATTGATTGCATCTCTATCCCTAACATCACCCTTAATTTGTTGAAACTTTGGATTATTAATAAAGTCACCAAAAATATCTGCTCCTAATTTTCTACTCCTGCTAAATATATAAAGATCGAAAACCCGGACAAAATATCCGGCTTTAATCAGTTTCGGTATCAAAACTGCCCCCACATAACCGGCTCCGCCGACTACCAGAACTTTTTTAATACTTACTTTCATTTATTAACCTTTTTATAAATTTTTCCCTCAATTCTTCTCAATTTAAATCTTTCGTCTGAAACTCTATTTTTAAAAGACTCTTTTTTGTCCCATCTGACGCTAATCAATCTTCCCGTTATTTTATCTCCTTTGGGGGAAATAAGAAAACTCACCCAATCAGCAACGTCCGAAGTAGAACTACCTCCATTTTTTTTCAAATCCTTAACGGCAGTAATAAGTTCAGATCCTAAAAGCTTTTGAGAAACTTTGGTAAGCCTCCTAGTTGCTTCCGTTAAAATCTGGCCAGGGAGAAAAGCGTTGACGGTAATTCCAAATTTCTCTACCTCCACAGCCAAACCTTCAGTAAAAAAAGCTACTCCCCCTTTGGAAGTAAAATAACTGGTCGCAAAAGAAAGTGGTATATCCCCACCCACCCCTCCGCCAGAAATATTTATAATTCGTCCCCATTTTCTTTTTTTCATTAACGGAACTGCATAAGAAGAACACAGCATCGTCCCCAATAAATTAATTTCAATAGTTTTTCTGTTTTCCGAAAAAACACATTTTTCGAAAGGACCAAATGGCCAAAAAACACCAGCATTATTAACAAGGACGTCAACTCTCCCGAATTTTTTTTGGACAAACGCAAAAAGTTTCTTGATGTCACTTTCTATTGAAACATCCGCCCCAATTCCAAACACTCGTTTTCCAGAAGAATCTATTTTATTTGCAGCCCTCATTGCTTCACCGTTCTTCCTTGAACAAAGAATAACAGTATATCCATCGTCAAATAATCTTTTAGAGATAGCGTAACCTATCCCCCTACTTCCTCCAGTCACAACACACACTGTCGGTTTCATCTTGATCAAATATTCTCATAAGGGTTACGATAAGTCAAAGTGGCATATTGCATAAAGTGTTAGCATGCTCTAATATTGCAGCAAAATGTTTAGAAGTAATAAAATGTATCCTCAAAAATTACTAGGTGAAGTCAATAATCTAAAAAAACCATTTTCTTTCAAAATAATTACTGTCAAAGAACTTCGAAAAATCGTTGGTGACAGACCCAGAAAAACAAAGGTTGTAATGTGTCACGGTACTTTTGATATTGTTCATCCGGGACATATTAGACAATTAATATACGCAAAATCAAAAGGAGACATATTGGTTGTTTCAATTACCATCGATAAATATGTAACAAAAAGGCCAATTAGTCCTTATATTCCCCAAGAACTAAGGGCGCTAAATATTGCCGCTTTCGAAATAGTTGATTATGTCATAATAGATAAAAATCCCTCTCCGATTAACAATATTAAATTAATCAAGCCTGATCTTTTCGTTAAAGGTTTTGAATATTCATCAAATAAACCTTCTAAATATGAAAATGATGAACTGGACGTTATTAAAAGCTATGGTGGAAAATTGATTTTTTCCCCAGGTGATATTGTATATTCATCAAGCGATCTTTTAACAACACGGAAACCAAATTTATCTCATGAGCAACTACTTACATTGATGACCGCTGAAAAGATTGATTTCAATAAATTAAGAAAAACAATATCGGGATTTAAAAACATTAACGTTCATGTCATAGGCGATATGATTATCGACAAAATTTCATATTGCACAATTCTCGGTCCAGCTAGTAGCTCAACCGCTTTTAGTGTTCGCCTTGACAAAATTGAAACTTTTATTGGAGCCGCTGGAGTAGTAGCAAAACACCTTAAAAATTTAGGAGCAAATGTTATTTTGACATCTGTCGTTGGAAAAGATATTGAAGCCAAAAAAGCATATCTCGATCTTCGTAAAGCCGGAATCAAATTAAACTTAATAGAGGATGACACAAGACCAACAACCATCAAAAACAGATTTCATACGTCCAATAACCAAAAATTACTGCAGGTTGACACGGTAGATAATAGTTCTATCTCAAACAGCATTTTAAAAAAAATCTGTTCTAGTGTAGAAAAGACTTCCGTGCATGCAATTATTTGTTGCGATTTTCGTCATGGCATTTTTAATAGAGAAACGATTAAGCAAATTAAAAAAAGTATTCCGTCAAAAGTATTAAAAATTGCCGATAGTCAAGTCAGCAACAGATGGGGTAATATTTTAGACTTTAAGGATTTTGATTTAATCACTCCAAACGAACAAGAAGCCAGATTCGCCTTAGCCGATCAAGATACCACTATCCGACCATTGGCTGAAAAATTATATAAAGATGCATGTTGTAAATATTTAATACTAAAACTTGGGGAAAATGGATTGTTAACCTACAGAAAGAGAGGGTCTGAATTAAGAAAATATTTTTATATTGACACATTTGTAGATAAACTAGTCGATTCGGTTGGGGCAGGAGACGCTCTTTTGGCCGCAGCCACATTGACCTTGGCTGCTTCTGGTGATATTGTACAATCAGCAATTATTGGAAATATCTCAGCTGCAATCGAATGCTCAAAGTTTGGAAACTATCCAACAACAACCAATGAGTTACTGAAGGCAATTGAAAAATTAGAAAACAGATATGCAAAAAATGACTAAAAATAATAAGATTGAATATATCGAAAAATTCCTGGAAGGAATCCGCGATATTTGCAATACCGTATCACAAGAAACAATTGATCAAATCACAGAAATCTTTTTCCAAGCCTGGTTAAGGCATAATACTATATTTTTCATAGGCAATGGTGGATCAGCAGGAACAGCTATGCATTTTTCAGCTGATATAAGTAATGCTGCTGCAGAATTTGAAAATTTACCACAAATAAAATCTCAGAGTTTGGTTGAAAATATTGTTCGATACTCCGCCTTAGTAAATGATCGTGGGTGGAACAATGTATATTTAGAACAACTTAAAAATTACTTTTCTCCGGGAGATATTGTGGTCGCAATAAGTGTGCATGGTGGTTCGGGAAAAGATAAGGCCGAACCGTGGTCTCAAAATTTGACCGCCGCATTACAATATGCAAAAGACAATGGAGGAAAAACAGTTGGCCTTGCAGGGTTTGATGGAGGTGCCTTTAAAGATATCTGCGACCTGTGTCTGGTTGTTCCTTACAATACCACCCCACACGTAGAAGCGTTCCATGTTGTTATTCATCATCTTATTTTTGATGAACTAAAAAAACGTATCACTAAGGCCGCTCAATCTTTTGATACAAATGAAAAAAAATAGAGCGTTTTTCATAGATAGAGACGGGATAATAATCAAAACAATCAACAACGAAGCCCCAACAAATTCAGATGAAATGTTAATCAATAAAGGAGTTCGTAGTTTTCTGAAAATCACAAAAAAATTAGGATTTATTAATATTATTATTTCTAATCAGCCCGATATTGCTTTAAGTAAAATCACCGAAAAAGAAAAAAATGGTTTAGAAAAAAAATTTCTAAATTTAATTAAAGACAATAGCTTACCAATTGACGATATATATTATTGCCATCACCACGATAAGGCATTAAATCCAAAATATCGGATAAATTGTAACTGCAGAAAACCGAAAACTGGAATGTGGAAAATTTCTGGAAAAAAGTGGCAAATTAACTATAAAACGTCCTACACACTAGGAGATAGAGCTTCAGATATAAAAGGCGGTCATAAAATGGGAACAAAAACAATTCTTCTTGATCCAAATAACTTTCAAGAAAAATATCTCAAACTCCACAAAATAATGCCTGATTACAAAATAAGGTCTCTTAATGAAGTTCAAACTATATGCAAGCAATAATATTAGCTGCGGGGATGGGCACGAGAATGGGAAATCTTACCAAAAATGTCCCCAAACCAATGCTAAAAATTGGTGAAAAACCGATATTGGAATACATAATCAATCTTTTAGTTGTTCATAAATTTAGGGATATTGGAATTAATCTTTTTTACAAAGGCAACCAAATTCAAAAGTATTTCGGAAACGGTAGTCGTTTTGGTGCAAAAATAACGTACGTCAGGGAAAGAGCACTATCTGGCACGGCTGGTGGCGTTAAAAAGGTGGCAAATGCACTTAAAATAACGGATAATTTTTTAGTTATTTCAGGAAAGATGTTGGTCAATTTTGATTTAACAAATTTTTATAAATTTCATACAAAAATGGGTGGTATAGCTAGTTTATGTTGTTATTGGCGACCTAAAACAAAAATATTAAACAAGTCGGGAATTGTTTTATTTAATCAAGATGATTTAATTTCAAAATTTGTAGAAAGACCTCAAACCATAAAACAAATTTCTTCCCAGTGGGTAAACTCAAGTGTTTATATCTTCAGGCCTGAAATTATTAACTATATTTCAAGTTCTAAAAATCATGAAACAGTTATCGATTTAGCAAAAGATATTTTCCCAAAATTGTTACTAAATGAAAAGATATATGCGTATCCAATTAATAGAAAAAGATATTATCAATTAGGAATAGATACACCAGAAAGAATCATCCAAGCAAAAAAGGATCTTGTAAGTCGTAAATTTATTCGGTTCTGAGCCAGGACATTGTATCCACCCCAAGGACCTATT
>Ga0209518_1004208_pt1 | contig 11696 bp, 10 predicted proteins | sample RifGroB1_FD_183993 | JGI IMG/M metagenome (GOLD analysis project Ga0209518, IMG submission 183993) | Groundwater microbial communities from Rifle, Colorado, USA - Groundwater B1 (SPAdes) (version 2) | ecosystem: Environmental > Aquatic > Deep subsurface > Groundwater | place: Rifle, Colorado... | reverse complement strand
GGCATTATTGTTGCCATCGTTATCAGCCACAAAGTCTGCCCAGTCCTGAGCGCAGTGATTGCCAAAGCAAGGAACTTTTAGGTCAATGTTCCAAGTGTCCAGAATGTCCCCAGCTGACTTGATAAGTTTGCCAGCAACCTGCGTGGCCAACGTGGTGTTCATTGTCCAAGGCCCAGGCAGGCCATGAAAAGCGGCAATGCCAGCGCTGTCATTTTCTAAGGGCGCTCCGGTTGGGCCCTGACCATCAGTGGTAGTTTCGTGCTTGCTCAAGTACGGGCACAAGAGCGGCAGAATGTCGTAGTGCTCGTCGTCCAAGCAGACGAAATTACCATTTGTGTCCTCGGTCACTACACCGAACTCCGGGAGTTCGGTGCCGTTAGTAACGGCCAACTGACATTTGGGTTTTTGGCGGATAACGTAAGTAACATCATCCACGCGGTCCTCGTCCTGGAAGGACTGGGAAAGCGAGACATCAAAGAACTTGTCCAGCTTTTCTTGGGGGAAGACAGTGCCGAAATCAATACCGCTCTGTGCCATAGGCACGAAGAGAGCGTTCTCAATTCGGGCGGTGACATTCACCACATGCGCTTCAAAAGCGGCAAACATGGAAGCCCCGACCAGCACTGCCGTGACCGCACCCAGGGAAAGAAGAATTTTCTTCATAGACTTTATATAAGTTAACTTTTAATTATTAATTATTTATCCTTTATAAAAAGGTTGATTTTAATCTTAAATACCGTTGGAAATATTATTGACTTCCAACCACAAGTCACAACCGTATATCTCGTGCTCCATTGCCGAATCGGCCTTGTAAGCTTCAGGATCGGCTGGCGGGTCATTTGGCTCGGCATGTTGTGCTACATAAGCTGGCCAGTCTTGCGCGCAGTGATCGGTAAAGCAAGGCACTTTCAAATCTATATTCCACTCGTCAGCAATGTCAGAAGCGGCGGTGAGTATGCCCCACACTTTGCTATCAAACGATTTAGCCTTGGCCAAATTCCAAATGCCTGGCAAGCCATGGAAAGCATTTATGCCCGGGCCGTCGTTCTGGGTATTGTCGCCGTCTGGTGTAATTTCGTGCTTGGAAAGGTAGGGGCACAAGAGCGGGAGCATTACATAATTGGCATCGGCGCAAACAAAGTTTCCATCTGTATTCTCAGTCACCTGACCATAAGCCGAGTACTCCACCGGGTCGGTATTCTCTATCGGCAGACCGCACTTGGGCTTTTGGCGGATGATGTAGCTAACAGTATTCACCCGGCCCTCGCCCACCATCTGAATGTTATCCAAGAAAACACCAAGCGAGTTGTTGGTGCCAGCACCGGCAAACTCTATCTTGGTGGTTGGAGTAGTAGCTATAAATGGGTAAGTGTAGAGGGTCCAGCTCGTACCCGCGCCGCCGGCGGCAGTGTGGCTGGCCACTTGGCTGCCGTTCACCCGGACTAGCAAAGTGTTATCGCCCGCGGCTGTGCTGGGGCGGGGGGAGAAATAATAGGTCAAGGTATAGGCTTGGCCAACATTGGTCGGAATGTTCTGCCATAGGCGGGTTAAGGCTGGTTCGCCGTTCAAAGGATTATTGGGGCCGAACCAATCCGAGTCCATCTCGGCATATTGGTCGCCATCTTGTGCTAGCCAACCAGCGGCCACATTCTCGTGATACTCAGTGAGCGCGGGCTCGGGCCTGGTCTGATTTTGGTAAGTGTTAACATTAGTTTCCCATTCCACTGTCCAACACAAACCCTGATAGCCGTTAGGGAACAGCTGCCACTTAGCCGGATCGGTAACTTCAGGTATTTCAAAGCTACCGTTACAAACCAGGTCCGGCGTTTGTTGCGCTTGCTCCTGGAAAGAATTGGACAAAGATACGCCAAAATTCTGATCCAGCATTTCTTGAGGAAACACTGTGCCGAATTTTATTTCTTTCATAGGAACGGAAAGCGCGTTCTCGATTTTGGCAGTCACATTCACCACGTGCGCTTCAAAAGCGGCGAACATTGGCACCATAGCCAGGGCTGTGGCGACTGCGGTAGCGGAAAGAAGAATTTTCTTCATAGATTGCAAGGTTATATGAAAATTAAATCAACAAAATATCTCCTTAATTGTTATATGCGAAAACTTTTTTATTTTAAATACATCACGAGCAAACAGCACGCAACATGGGAAAACTTACTTGCGTCCTGTCTGTTCGCGGTCCACCTCGGGCGGACCGGAAAAATAGTGCTCAAAAACCCTGAGACACGTACCGCGCGCCTTAGGGCACACAACTCGGCTGTTAGAAGTTCGCTGTTACCTCCTTGTTTCCTCCTGGTAAGCCTACAAGCCGGCCTGACTTACCTAAAACTTCCCCTAATTTTTCCGAAACTGTAGGCTAACCTACTTTTCGCCTCCTAATCATCAAGCTCTACCTGACAAGCAAAAGGTAAAGCAAAAGCTTTGTGTTTACCATAACTTTAATACGAATTAGCAACTAGTCAACCTGAAGTTATCCACACTTTAAACTCATTTTTTGAACTGATTTTCCTAAATTTAATTTTGCCGCTGATTTTACCAGTAAAAGACAGCTATTAAGACACAAATCATTATTTATGCCAAACAAAAAGAGCACCGCAGACACGGGGCTCTCTTATCGCAACTGCCCTTTATCTAAATCTAAAGGTATTAGATAGGTAGTAATGAACTTTTCAGCCACTCGCACTGACTCGGTTTTAATCTTGGGTAGCCACCTGCCCCCTCCGCTAGCTCCGCCATAATCCCTAATACAAGCTGACTAAACTAACTGGTACAAAAATGTCCGGCCGGACATTTTTGTACCACTACCTATTGACCATTTAAATTAAACGGCAAACTCAATTAAAGTATGGCACCTTAAAAAAATTACTGCCATAATACACATTAACCCACTTACTTAATTTCAAACGATGTATAAATTCCGCCACCGCCTGCCTCACATCGCGTCGACTCACCCACACACTTTGCTGTAATTTAATAAATCCACTTTGCCGAAGCAATAAACGGAACTGCCGCCTACTTAACCGCTCAGATTCAGGAATATCAAAAATAATTACAGTAAAGGTTCCTTTAGGCAAATAATCAGCTTGAAGAAGTTGCTGTTTTATTAAAGCCGTTTTGCCCTTATCACTTAATGTTATTATTAAACGTCTACCTACTTTACGTTCAATTAAATAATTATATCTTTTTAAACTGCGATAAGCCTCGCGAACACGACTCTTGTTTTGTAACTGCTTAATTTCCCGTATCGAAGCTCCCCCATCTTTTACATAAGCCCAACCCCAACGCCTAATATCATACAGAGCGACTAAACTACCCACGGCCAGTTCACCTGTTTTGGAGAGCAAAAAAAGCAAAAACTTACCGGTAGATCGTTCTATTGGTCTATTAGATTTTATACTATTCCCCATATATCTATGAACTTGACTAATAGTGGTACAATTATGTCCGGCCGGACCATTATGTACCATTACAGGAATAATAGCACCAAAGTAAACAATTGTTAACTTTGGTGTCAATGGTTAACTATTGTTAACCAGAACGCTAATGGTTTACAAAGAAACAAAAAGAGGCCGAATCTGGCCTCTTTTGTATTACTAAGATTATTAGTAATCAAGTTCATTTTACCACCAAGGTTTAATCGTCGTCATCATCATTGCCACGCCCTCTATTGCCTTTATCCTTATTGGAATTGCTTTGACTTTGCACATTTTCCTCATCATCGTCATCATCATCCCCATTCCAATTGAGAATATTCAAAAACTTTTTGCCTTGGGCTTTGCCCACCGCCGCGCCATTAAAAACCTTGAGTTTACAAGCGGCTGCTAAGTAAACAGTATCAGAATCTACTTGACGATAAAGTTTACCGTTCTGCAAACCATTGCGGCAAATTTTTCCGTCTTTTTTATCATTGTCATTGTCGTCATCATCGCCTATTTTAGTGAAACTGCCGATGATAATGCGAGAACCGGTAGCATTGTTGCCCGCTACATCTTGAATTAAGCTGCCGGCAACTGTAATGATGTCGCCAGTGCTAACTGTTGGTAATGTTGTGGCCGCTGATAAAGTAATGGTTAAGTGTGTGCCAGCATCGTTCCAGGCGGCGCCACCGAGAGCGCCCGCGCCATCTAACCAAGAATGTGTATTATTCAAAGCCAGAACAGTATTGACATTGGCGGCATTGATAGTGGCTTTGTTGGTAACTTCATTGAATACTAACACAATGGTATCACCAGCATCTTTGCCATTAGCTGAACCAGTACCATAAGCAGTAGCGGAATTAAGCGTGGGGCCAGTGGTATCTGTTTGGATTCCAAAATTGCCAGTTAAAGTAACACTGCCGGTGGCATTGTTGCTGGCTAGATCTTTTATAAGAGTACCCGCAACCGTAACCGTATCGCCAACCACGATTGTGGGAATTGCCGTATCAGTGGTAAGTGCCACAGTAAGCTGCGTACCAGCATCATTCCAAGCAGCCATGCCTAAAGCAGCTGCGCCATCTAACCAAGTATGGGAATTATTAAGCACTAAGGTGCCGTTGATATTGGCGGCAGAAATAACTGGCTTGTTAGTAGCCTCGTTAAAGGTAAGTACTACAGTGTCACCAGCATTTAACCCCAGGGTACTACCAGTATCAGCTGCCACCGCCGAGGTTAATGCTGGGCCAGTGGTATCATTAGCAAAAGCACCAGTTAAATTTACCGAGCCAGTAGCGATATTGCCAACCGCATCTTGAATTAAGCTGCCAGCCACTGTAATGGTATCGCCCACTTCAACTGTTGGCAGGCTGGTGTTGGCGCTAATCACTAAAGTAAATTGCGTGCCGGCATCATTCCAGGATTGAGAACTGAATACGCTCAAACCATCTAAGAAAGAATGCCCACCGGAAAGAGTAAAGGTGGTGGCTAATTCAGCCGGGGTCAGTGCTGGCTTATTGGTGGCTTCACCAAAAGTGAAAATTATAGAATCCCCTGCTTCTTTCACATTATTACCACCGGTATCAGAAGCTACTACGCTAGTTAGAACAGGCCCGGTGGTATCGGCAGTAATAGAGGCGGTAGTGGCAGCAGTAACTGTTGGTGAGTTAGCTGAAGTGACCACACCGTCAGTAGCTAACGAAACTGTAATACTATCGGCGGGAGCGGCATCGCTCCAGGACGCGGCCGTAGAAAGGGCCACAAAGAAAGTAGTGGAGGCTGCTAAAGAATTATCAGCCGCCACCGGAATGGTGGTAACACTACCAATATTAACCGCGGTTTGAGTAGCGGCTAAAATATCTTGCTCCACTTCAAAAACTGTATCACCGTCATCGCGATAAACAGATAGGTTAGCGAGGTTGGTGCCAATAACTCCACTGGCACCACTATCATTCACGGTTACCGAAATGGACGATAGGGTTTCGCCTTCGTTGGCGCTTAAACCTATCTTAAAAAGACCAATAGGCTCACTGGAAGCTGGCGCCTTTATAGCCTCGGTAACTAAAGAAGTAGGCTGGGCGGTAATAGTAACTAGTGCCCAGACTGCAATTGAAGGCACTAGCACTGAGATGCCCGCAATTATAAGCTTTTTCTTCATATATTTTGGCTTAAGTTAGTTAATAACTGTCCCGCGGACGCGGGGCTTACAACCTATATAACGCTCCTTATTTAAGTGTGTTTCACCACTAAAATAGCGTTTAGCGTGAAGGCGATAAGTAACAAATGAAACAAATCCAGTCCGTCCATTGGCGGACTGGATTAATAGTTTTAGGCCACTCGTTCAATAGTGGCCTGTTTTCCCATGGGTCCGGTCCGTACGAAAACTTAACCAAGCTGGCTTAAGTGGCTTAGCCGGCTGGCTATATGACAACCACTTGAGACGGCCTTTGTCGCTACGCCTCAGGTAGTTACCAATATTTTCCTCCGAGTGCATACGGCGCTCGGGCTCAGGGATAGGTGAAAGGCGGCCAACGCACTCTAGCTGCTGCAACAACATTGCCTGTTGGAAATTGCGGTGAACTGTTTGTTCAGTCAACCTATTTGACCGCGTGATGAAAAAATGATTCATATAAAGCAAAAAGGTAAATTTTAAAAATTTACTTAATCTCCTCCTTAAGGGTTAAATATTGCTGAGATTAGATAAGGCCGCTTTTTCTGTTTCTGCTTATATTTTGGCTATATTACGAGCTTACACTATATATAACGCCCCCCTTAGCCGGTTGTTTCACTATTTCTTTAGCACAAAACTGGCAAATAAAAAGCCCCAAGGCAAAACCAACCAGGGGCTAAAATACTTTTTAACTAACTAGTAACCGGCCATCAGTAAAAGCGAGGTGACTGACATCATGCCTAAGGCAAAACTGAAGCCAAACAACATATACAAGCCTAAAAGCAAGACAATTGGCGGCATGGGCTCAGATGGATTATACATAAATATTAATAGTTAATATGGCTAAGCACTGATCCTATAATACAACGGCTCGGGCGGTAAAACCAGGGACTTGATTTTTCCAGGGTATCCGCTAAGCTATGGGCAAATAAAATTGTCCTTTTCCAAAAACCAAAAAATAGGGAGATAAACATATGAAGGTAGAAGTAACCATTACTTTTGCTCACACCATTGAATCATTGCCTTATACTATTGAGGCGGCTACCGGGCATAAGCCCACTATAAAACTTCTAGGAAATCACAATAACATTAATCAGCCGGTGTATTTGTGCGAATTTGATATTGATCATGAACATGATCAAAAAATACTAACCTACTTTAAAAAAGAAAACGTCAAGATTGGTGAGGTAATACCTTCACCCCCAAAAATCACCGAAGATCATTCTTCACTCCGACACCAGACCACATTTCAGCCTGCTGAATAAAAAAATTCTAGCTCTTGGCTAAGCCAAGAGCTTTTTTGTTATTAATAAAATAATATTACTGCCAAAACAATCGCTAAAATTATCCGATACCAGCCAAAGGCTGTGAAATTATTACGGGAAATGTAACCTATTAACCAGCGCACGGCCAGCAAAGCTGATAAGAATGAAACTATAAAGCCAACCGCCAGCCAGCCCCACTCATCCCTAGAAAATTGCGTGCCAGTTTTTATTAAATCCAAACCTGTCGCCGCGGCCATGGTTGGGATTGCCAGTAAAAAAGAAAACTCCACAATTGCTGTGCGCTTTAGTTTTAAAATCAAACCACCAATAATGGTGGCAGCAGCGCGGCTAACCCCGGGAATAATTGCCACTGATTGGGCCAAACCAATTAAAAACACTTGCCGATAAGTGAGGCTGGCTATGTCCCCAATAACCCCGGCTGATTCCTTGTAAAATTTTTCAAATAGAATAATAGCCAGACCGCCCGCGGCCAGGGCCCACAAAACTACAACGGCCGAGCCTAATAAATACTGCTTAATAAAAGAATAAAGAGCCAAGCCAATTATCGCTGTTGGTAAAAAAGCTACCACCACCCGTTTAAAAACAGCTGCTTGCAAGAAAAGCCGGCGCCAGTAAAGCACCACCACGGCTAAAATAGCCCCCAGTTGTACGACCACGGTAAAACTTTTCCAAAACTCTGAGGGTGGCAGCTGTAAAAGCCTCTCGGCTAATATCAAATGCCCGGTGGAGGAAATTGGTAAGAATTCGGTAACCCCCTCCACTACTCCTAAAATAACGGCATAAATAAATTCCATACTACAAATACTTAAGCAGGGCGTTGTAATTTATAAAATCAAACAGCTGGTAGGAAAATTGCAGCCATAAGCCGAATTTATCGGTTAAGATCAACACGCCCATAAATACGAGCAAGGCCCCACCCATAATGGAAATGATAGGTAAATATTTGCCCAGCTTATGTAAATAATTAGCAGATGCCCCGATTGCCCAAGCCACCAGTAAAAACGGCAAGGCCATGCCTAGGGAAAATACGAATAACAACCCTGCTCCTGATAAAGCTGTAGCTGTGTGGGAAGCTAACAGTAAAACCGAGGCTAAGATGGGGCCAATGCAAGGCGTCCAACCAAAAGCAAAAGTTGCACCAAACAGGAATGAAGCACCTCGGTGCCCTGGTTTTAAGAATCGCTCTAAATTAAATCGGTGTTCAGCTAAAAGCGCCGGTAATTTTATAAGACCCATCAAGTACAAACCAAAAAACACCACCACTATTCCGCCCAAACGCGCTAGTAATAATCTGTTGGCCCCTAACCAAGAGCCGAGTGAGCCAAAAACACTGCCTAAAATTATAAAAACCAGACTGAAGCCAACAACATAATAAAGGCTGTTGATAATAACCCGCTGTCTCAGGCTGGCTGGCAATTGTGGTTTTTGCAATTCACCCAAAGACACCCCACTGATAAAAGCGATGTAACCAGGTACCAGCGGCAAAGTGCAAGGGGCGAGAAACATCAGCACCCCGGCAATAAAAGCCGGAGCGATGAGGGCTGCCACGCTTAAGCCAAAATCCATATTGGTTATTATACCTTATTTTTAATTGTTACTTTTCTAGAAAAGTAACCCAAAAGTCGCCGCCACGGTCTACGAGCTAGGTAGTGCTCGTCGTGTTCACTGGCTAACGCTATGCACAGCTACCGCAGCACGCGATTAGCCGGATGTTCCCACGTCTTCCGCTCTACACTAGCTCTACGACAGGACGGCCTTAGGAGCCTGAGTGAGGACCTCAGAACTTGCGTGTTTCAGGTCGCTCCGCATAGCAAGTTCGTTTGGCCTCACTAGGCGCACTCCTCCATAGCGTGCCAGGGGTGGGAGTGCAGAGGGTAGGGGGCGGGCATCGCAACTCTGAGCCCCCACCCTCTGCGACAAAACTTCTAGAGAAGTAACAAATACATTATTACTGAGCTGGTTCTATGGCTGGTTCAGGCTCAACTATGACAGTAGGTTCAGCTACACCAGCTGAACCGGCAGATGAACTACCCGAACCTGTAGCACCTGGTTCAATCATGGGCACGGCCGGCCCGCCTGCCGGCGAGGCAGGCATTATCCTAATCGGCCCGTCAATTGGGTAACTGCTTTGCAAGTATTCTTTGACCAAGGGTACCACCACTTGCTTTGGCAGGTAAGCATAGGCTTCCGTAGGCGGATTCAGAACAGGGAAAACCAAAGCGGGCAAGAATAATTCCTGATTTTCATTGTTCAAGTAAGTCCAGTAGTGCATGTAGCCTACTTGAGGCGTGCCTAACTGCAATTCTGTTTTTTGCATGCCATTATCAGTTTCTGGGTACATCAACGGCACGGGGTAGCCCGGATTGCCGGCAGTGACATACTTGAGCAAGGTATCAAAATCAGTTTCAGCCTCATAGGAAGAAGATTGGTATTGTTGGCTGATTAGATTCCAAACATCGGACACGCGGTTGTAACGCACATTAATATTTACACCCATACCCGCCTGGCTGCCGCCGGATTCATACACTGGCTGGCCATTTACGAGAAATGGATAAATGATAGTTATTACATCCGGCACATAAGCCTGAGATTTATCAGCTGCTTGATTGTAGTACACTCGCCATTCATTTTGGACAAAAGGTTGGCCATAGTTGGCAGTGCTAATACCATGATCATTTAACCAACTATTGGCTAAACTAATTAGTTCAGTATCAGTTGGTACATTTTCCGGGGTTAACTGCAAACTCTTATAGCAGGCCTCGTCGCGGCAATCATTGAATGGCTGGGGCCAGCGGCGCCAATTAGAAAAAATATTGACGTTGCCCTCCACAAAATCAATAGTGACGGCATAACCAAATTCCTTATCTTCCATGAAAGTGATTTGAGAAAGGTTAGCCCCGGCAAAACTATCCAATTTGATATTGCCAGTGTCAAAATTCCGCAAAAACCCAGCACTAACCAGCTGGCCGGAATTTTTAACGCGCTTAAAAACATTCACTTGAGCCGGTAGATCGCTGATTTTTTCACCACTGTAAGTATAAGTGTAGGAGGGGTAGGGATAGATCATGGCTCGATCGCCGCCGCCTAAACCAGCTGGCGCCGCGCTAATAGTAGGTGTCTCATTAAAACTAACGGCTGAAGAGTCAGCTTGAGCTGCCAGAGGTGCAACCGGCGCAGCTATTTTTTCTGCACTACCTACACCTAAGCCAGCAGTTGGATTAACTCCAGAAGTAGTTGCTAATAATGAACCAAAGGAGCCAGCGGGCAGGCGTGAAACACTGGGTGTGAAAGTGCCAGTTGGCGCTTTAAAGCGGCGTAAAACCCCGGGCATACTGGATACTAAGATAAGGACAAAGGCTATAACTGCGACGCCGGTCAACATAAAAGGCTGACGCATGAATGAAGCAAGTTTTAACCAAACTGATAAATTGTTATTTTCTGGATTGATAGACATAAGTTCTTGTTCCTTGGCGTTAAGTTTAAGTTTTAGAGTAGCCACAAAGGCGGCTGACGGTTTAATATCTGGCTTGGCCTGAATAAGCTTTAAGACCAGCGGGGCTAATTCCGCTTCCCGGCTCTTTAGCTCAGGCTCCAGCTCATAAAGCTCTTGCAAAATTGTGCGAATAGTCTCAGACATAAAACTAATTTAAGCTCCCAAAAATTAATAAGAGAGTAGCGGCGGAAACACTGGAGCGTAACTGCTTTAAAGCGCGTGAGGCTGCCATTTTCAAAGCCCCTTCACTTTTGCCGGTAAGCTCAGCTATTTCTTGATAAGACAGACCTTGCCAAAGGCGCATGATTATAAGCTCGCGAGTATCCGGCTCCAATGATTTAAGATAAGTTTGCACTTCTTGTAAGGCCAGACTAACCTCAGTTTCCGCGGCCACATTCTGCCCTGAAGCCAAATTGAACACTTGTTCAATATCAACCTCCTGCTTGGTAGTGCGATAATGATCTATCACCGTATTTTGGGCAATGCGGTAAAGCCAGGAAGAAAAATTGCCTCGAGCCACATCATAATCTGCGATATGCTCCAGCGCTTTCATGAAAGTAAAAGAAGTTAAATCCTCAGCCGTTTCTTGATGGAGGGTCTTAAAATAAACAAAACGATAAATCTTCTCTATATAGCGTTCATAGAGCAGGGTAAACTGCGTTAACTCGCCTGTTTGGCAGGCGGCAATGGCTTGTCGTTCGGCTTGATCCATGGGAATTATATTAGCTTTCCCATTTTAGCCTGAAACAGCCGTCTGTAAAAGAGCGAAGCTTTAAACCAGATAATGACCAAAAAGGTCGTAGAATCGATCAATTAGCCAACTCACAAAATTAAACAATTAATTATTAGATAGCGGCTGTCCTCCTTAGCTGTCTATATATGTACAACGAAGCCGCATTGCTTTAGTAACAATTACACTCTACTAGGAGATAACCCGAGAACCGCTGATACAATAGACTGAAATGAGCGTTTAATCTATAATAGAACCCTATGACAAAACTATTTCTATCAGCACGCTGGTTAACTCTAATTGCACTTATAATGCTCCTGGGAGCAGCTTGTACTCCAATAAGCCAACCACCTGCCAGAAGCCAACCGTCTGCTAGTGAACCCACACCAGTCTCAACCGAGCAAACAAACAATCAGGCTACTATCAATAACACCCCTCAACCAACCGGGGCTGCCTTAGACTTAAGTAATAAAGGTCTTACCAAACTACCTTCGTATGTACTGGATCGTACTGACCTGACAAGCCTTGATATTTCTTATAACAAATTAACCGGTGCCTTGCCAGGCGAAATAAGATTTTTGAAAAATCTTAA
>Ga0209518_1004204_pt1 | contig 11705 bp, 10 predicted proteins | sample RifGroB1_FD_183993 | JGI IMG/M metagenome (GOLD analysis project Ga0209518, IMG submission 183993) | Groundwater microbial communities from Rifle, Colorado, USA - Groundwater B1 (SPAdes) (version 2) | ecosystem: Environmental > Aquatic > Deep subsurface > Groundwater | place: Rifle, Colorado... | reverse complement strand
TGGCGTATTGGTTGGCGGAATCTGAGTGGGCGTTGGCGTATTTGGTCCGGTGGTCGGCGTAGGTGTTGGTGTTCTAGTGGGTGTTGCTGTTGGACTCAAAGTTCCTGAAACAGTCATGTTCAGGTTTCGTGTAGCAGATAGTATGTCTGTTCCACTGCCAAATACGGCAATATTCGCATCGCTGTTTCTCTTGGTGATATCGGGATCAATGAATACGGCGATAGTAGACTGGGGAGTAGTTACGCCGACGGCTCGAAATTGAACGGTCGCTATGAGTTCATTCGTCATGATAACGCCATCGAGATCGTTTGGATCGATGAGAGCAGCAATGTCAACGCGGCCTTTACCTGAACCAGCGGGATAATTATTGTTAAAGAAGTTTGCAAACTTATCATTTTGAAATGAGGTGAATACGGTGCTTGCGGTATTTGGCGTAACGCTGACTACTTGGAAGAAAGGATTGTCATATTCAAGTACCGCATCAACACCTGAAATAGCCTGCCCACTACTGTTTGCACGGATTTCAACGTTAAACGTGCTTCCATTATTTACCGTCGTTGATGCGGTAGATAAGTCTATTGAAGGTTCCGATTGAGAAGCGTTCGTGGTAAATGTTATGCCGGTTGTTTGATTAGCATTTAGATTATTCTGGCATTGTGGAACAGCTTCAATACAGGTATTGTCATTACCGCATGCTTCAGTTGCTTGTCGGCATCCGAGTGCGGTGAGCAATGTGGGACTCGCATTCACATCTGCACTATTTATTCTAAAGATAATATCGGAAGAGTTTGTTGGTTGCCCAACAGTAAAGGTAATCGTTGCAATTTTTGTCGTTTGTCCTGCGGGTGCTGACCTCAGGGGCGTGAAAGGAACAGAATTTGATCCTGCTCCACACAATATACGCAAAGATCCTGTTGGTTGATGTGTCGTTTCATTAACTTCTACCCCACGAAACCATGCGTCACCCAGATAGTTATTTGCATCGAACGGATTCTCATTAACCCCACAATAGAGATCAGTGGTTAAATGCATACCTATTCCGGTGAGGGGATCTTGCGATGCAGGTGTGGGATCATAATTTATAGAGAGTATGTTGCCCGGATAATCAATAGTCATCAGTGCCATTTCGACTTGATTAGTACCGGTGGTCAGCATAACATCAAGCGTCACTTTTTCACCCTGGTTAAACGTATAAGAAGTATCGGGGTTTTGACCGATCACCGTACCACTTTGATTTTTTGCGACAAAGGACAAAGAAGCCGTTGGCGCTGCCTTTCTCGTTGTATTCGTTACGGTACCGGCCAAATACACGGCAACCGGAAGAAGTAATACCAACAGTCCAAAAACAAGGACGTTTATTTGATTCTTATCCAAGTGAAAGTTTCCAATTCTCATTTATATTAAACTACGTACGTGCTGAAGTACGAAGCTTTTTTAAAACACAGTTAACTAACTATACTACATCACCGGCTAAAGTCCGTGGCTTTAAGCACCGTACGTAGTAAATAGCCAAACTAGTGAATGATTCTATATTAGTGCCAATTGTGAATACTTGTCAATCCCTAATTCTACTTCATTCTTCATCCACTACAGTACGATGCCGACATTATAGTGACTGAGATTGAGTTGCATTTGACTATCAGCACAGGTATCCCTGTTAAGATTAGGATTGTTTGTTTCCGATCGTCTAAAACCAAAAACGACTCCACTAGCAGAGCCATTGGAACATCCTGTTTCCAAATCAGGCGGAGTAGGGAGCATGCGGATGTTGTGCTGCGGATCATAGGCATAGAAGTACTGACTCGTGATTCCATTTGACGAATCAAAATCTGTAGAGTCATGCAGAGGATCATGAGGAACATCACCCATATAAGGAGCTAAGAGTTGATCTATAGATATCTGAGGTATTGGATTTGTCCTGCAAGAAACTGTGGTGGGACCTCGATCGCCGACACCAATGAATAAACCACATTGCGTAATCCCATCGGCCGATCCGGGATAATGACCTTTATCTGCATAATATGAATCAAGAGCGGTATGAATAGCCTCCATGTCAGCTAATCGTTTTGTATCACGCGCGCGGCGAAGCACATTTGCAAATCCCGCAACGGTTGAGGAAGTAATGAGCGCAATAATAGAGACAGAAATAAGAAGCTCAGCGAGGGTGAACCCTCCGAATCGGAGGGTGAAAGCTCGTCTTGTAACTGGTAACTGGTAACTTGTAACTTGAGAAGCCATACTTACGTTTATGATATTTCAGTCTAATTCACATTCCGGAGTTATGTAAACCGTGATATCATCGCCTCCTCCGAATACTTTATTGGCACCGAGACTTAATAGACGGTCTCGGAAACACCACCTGCCGTCACCATTTGTATCAGTCCTTCCACAACAACGTTCCTCCTCATTCTCATCGAGCATATATGGAGATCCCCAAGGATCGGTCGGATAACCATTTATTAAGTCACCGGTTGCGTTGTTTACTCCGTCAATCGAAGTCCGGTAGCGGACCCAACAAGCAGAGTTAAGGTTATTTATTTGATTTATTGTGTCTGTTCGGCAGTCACACTCCGTACAGGTATAATTTGTTGAGTATCTCAGTGCTTTGCCTGAAATTACTCGGGCAGTATGGAACGTTTCTACGAGGTCTTGTATATCTTTTTCTGCTCGTTCAGTAGATGCCCGTCTGCTGACGTTTATGACACCTATGATTGATGCAGTAGTTATGATGGTCATAATTGCTACCACGATAAGAAGCTCGGTGAGAGTGAAACCTCTCTTCGAGGATTTTAAAGATCCTAATGACATATAGTTCATTCTGACACGGGAAGGGAAAGAAATCAAGGAGATTATTTTTGAATTTTTCATGCGATCGCACTCATGGGGCAAATGTTTTGTAAAGAAGAAATACCGAAAGAAGCATTGAGAGTATAAAAATACCTACGATGACCAACATTGCCTGTGATTCTGTCCTGATGAGACCGCTAGAAATTTTGATAATAAATTGTTTTGCCGGGGAATTAGACTGTGCCATGATATTACTATAATAAGGTTGAAGAAATGTGTCAAGTGTTCCGGTCAAAAGCAAAAGCACGACAAACAAACTGGATTTATACGGGAAAACACTGGAATACTTTCCTGTGTTCTCCCGTTTCTTTCCTATTATTCCTGTGTGCTTATTTCAATTCTACTTGTCCTCCAGCCTCTTCCAGCTTTTTCTTTACTGCTTCAGCTTCCTCTTTCTTTACATTGGTTAAAAGGTCTTTAGGAAGACTTTCAACGAGTTTCTTTGCATCAAGAAGAGTAAGATCGGATTTGATTTCCCGAACTGCTTTCAAAACCTGAATCTTTTTGCCTCCATCTGCTTTTAAAACGACGGTAAAGCTTGTTTTCTCTTCTATGGGTGCTCCGACTGCTGCAGGTGCTCCTGCCATTGCTACAGGTGCTGCGGCGACTGTTGCTACACCGAATTTTTCTTCCAGTGCTTTTACCAGCTCAGCCAGTTCCAGAACAGAAAGCTTTTCGATTTCATCCATAAGCTTTGAAAGTTTTGATGAAACATCTGTCTTTTTTGTATTTTCTGCCATATTAGATTCACCTCCTTTAGAGACTCTTGACGAGTATGAACGAGTCTTAGAGTCTCTTAAGCCCGACGATATTCGCTCCTCGATCCGCCAGCTGGCGGAGAGAGGTAAGAATAGGCGGGCATATGCGCGCCACAAGTGGCGCTACTCCGTCTGTCCAGCAAGCTGCGCCACTACAGATTTTATTATGCTGTATTTGTTTCCTTTTGTTGCTTGATCTGATCTAATGCAATGAGTAACTTTTGCAAATTGCTTTTTAGTGAAAGAACCAATCGAGTTTGCGGACTTTTCAGACTGCCGACGACTTTTGCCAATAATTCCACGCGGCTCGGAAGGGTAGCGAGCTGTTCGACTTTTGATTTATCAATGAGTTCTTTCTCCCAAATACCCCATTTGATCTCTAAACTTTCAAGTGCTTTCCCTTGATCATATATAATTTTTATAGGTGATGGATCGGTTGAGGGGACAAATAAAACGGCAGTCGGACCGGTGAGGGCTTCTTGTGGTAGGGGAAGCTGTAAGTCTTTGAGAGCAATAAGAAAGAGCTTATTTTTAACAATCCGAAGCATTCCGCCCGCATCTGTCACTTTTGTTCGCAGGTCTTCAAGTTGACGATGGGTGAGTCCCTTATAGTCGACCAGCACCACAGACTGGCGTTCTTTAAGAGCGCTGACTAAGTTTGATACAACATCCTGTTTTTGTTTATTTGGCATATTTTTCATGAAAACATTAAAGCATTAAAACATAAAAACAATTTGTTTTAATGTTCTTTTGTTCTCGTGTTTTTATGAGAATTTAACTCTCTACGGCTGGGTGAATTTTTAAGCGGGTACCCCAATCGTCTCCGAGAAAGGAGAGTAACTATTATATCAGGGAAGTGCAATGTGTCAACCGACTGCTCAACCCAATTCATCTTTCTCGACTTTTCGTTCCTGAATTCTATTAAGGACTAAGGACGTATCATCAGTGCATAATCAAATTCATTGCCCCAATAGCGGCATGTGTTTGCAATTCTGGATGAAGATCCCGTATAACAAGTTGCCGGATCAGGATTGAGACGATTATCGCAATGAGCTTGTGTACGTGGATTTTGAGGATCTGTTTCAAATGAGCGAAATGCAATAATGGCGAGGTCTCCATTGAAATTACAACCAAAATACCTTGCGGGATTGGATGTCCATTCTCCTGAAACAGCATCATATAGATAATAAGCATAAAACGATCCACCACCACTCGAAGAGCAATCGTTTAATGAGTCTAGCGGAATAGGGTTAATATATGGGTCTAAGTACTCCATAAATGTAGATCCTAGTTTACAACTGGTTTCCCAGTTACCAAATGTACTGTCTCGGTCAGTTTCGTTGGGTAAGTTATCATTTGTTTGTCTATAGAGCTCCAAAGCAGAGTGGATACTTTCAATATCAGCCATTCTTCTATGATTCCGTGCGCTTTTCAGAGATCCATTCAAACTAATTACAGATGCAGCAACAATTATTGATATGATGCTTACGGTGATAAGGAGTTCCGTGAGGGTGAACCCTCCGACTCGGAGGGTGAAAGCGCGTTGACTGAAAGGCAGATTATATTTCATACATCAAGCATAATCCGTTGGTTACTATTGGTCAAGTCAGAAGAATAGGATTTACACGAATCATAGCGGATTACCACTAATCCTATTACTATTTTGGTAGTCTGGCGTCCAAATTCTTCTGATGATTTCTAACTTAGGTGAGAATCGCGCATAAGTAAGTATATAAACTTGATTAATCGTAGTTGTCTCTTCCATCTCCATGGTTCTGTTACGAGTCGAAATAACCACTTAAATCCAGCTCTTTCAATCCAATGGGGCGATTGGGGAGATATACCGGAAATTTCGTCAAGTGATCCGCCGACACCAACTGCTACGATAGATTTTTGATTTAAGATTTTTGATTTAAGATTTGTTGTTAGAGTGCCTTTCATATGCTCGATAAAAAACTCTTGCTTGGGAGCACCGAAGGCGACAAAGAGAATATCTGTTTGTGAAATTTTCTCGAGAAGACTTTCTAAATCATGTGAATTTTGATGTATTTTGATGAGGTCTGTTAGGGTTTTTTGGGAATTTAGCCCGCCGTCGCTAAAGCTATAGCGGGTAAAGGAAATTTTCGGTCCGGGGTCTGACCAGCCTTTTAGGTGAGTATATTGTTTTTTGAAACGGTTCAACGTTTTTTCAGCGGCATTCTGTTTTCCTCCCAGATATCCAACCTGCAAATCGTGCTCAGCGGCCAATCGTGTCAGTGAATGTACGAGATCAATGCCCGTAATCCGCTCTTGAAACCCCCGCCTTTTTAGCAAACCTGCATATAGAATGCCAATTCCGTCGGGGACTGCAACAAAGGCACGATTAAGTATCTTCTTAAACGTATTCAGCTCATAAGCCAGGACCAAAAATTCGGGGTTCACCGTGTATATGGGTAATACTCGAGTAACATGGCCTGCTCGTAATTGCTTATTTTTATGCTCAAAAGTACTACTTTTAAGTTCTGAGCGGACATTCTCTAGGATTTCTTTCAGAGAGTAGTTGTGAACCTTAACTCCCAAAATTGATATATACGATGGACTAAGCATTGTTTACTATAAGGTTTTAATTATTAATTACTAATTATTGATTACTATCAAATTGTAAACAAAAATTATGAACTTGATAGGCAGTTATACTGCGAATAGTATAGAGCAAAATAATATATTACTATATACTTATCCATTTGTCATTCCGGACCTGATCCGGAATCTATAAGATCTCATTATATAGGTCTTTCCATTGAGCATTCTTTGATTCGATTAACTCAATCTTCCATTTTCTATTCCACCACTTAAGTTGCTTTTCTCTATTGAGAGCGTCGTGGATTACTGAATACTCTTCATAATAAACAAGCATGTGAATTCTGTATCTTTTTGTAAAACCTTGAACATATTCCTGCTTGTGTTCCCATATTCTTCTCAGAAGATTGTTTGTTATGCCGACATATAAAGTACCGTTTTTCTTACTTGCAAGAATATAAACATAGTAGACCATGGTGTTGAAGATAGATTCCGGATTTCGCTTCACTCATCCGGAATGACAAATGGTAGAGATAATTCATCTATTACTCCGTATACTCTTTTTATAGAAATCCAGATTTTCGAGGGCTACTCCGGTTCCTCGGACCACACAAAGAAGAGGCTCATCAGCAACAACCGCAGCTACTCCAATCTCTTGGGTAACCAGTTTGTCAAAATTTTTTAACAGGGCTGTGCCGCCGGACAAGACAATTCCTTTGTCGATGATGTCTGACGCGAGCTCCGGCGGGGTATGCTCGAGTACTTGTTTTATGGCACCAACCATTTGCATAAGAATTGGTTTTATTGCCTTATTGATCTCCTCCTCGGAGATTTCAACCATGCGGGGTAGTCCATTAAATGCATCTCGTCCCCGTACTTCAACTGTTTTCTGTTCTTTCTTTTTATCGTCCGGGTCGAGTAGGAGAGCATTCCCAATTTTTACTTTAACTTCTTCGGCGGTCCGTTCACCGATTATTAAATTAAATTTCTTACGGATATAGGTAGCAATAATCTCGTCCAGTTTGTTGCCGGACATACGAACCGAAGCATGAGAAACCACGCCCCCCATAGAAATAACTGCAGCTTCAGTAGATCCGCCGCCCGAGTCAACGATCAAATTTCCTGATGGGTTTGCAATGGGAATTTGTGCACCAATTGCCGCAGCCAATGGTTCTTCAATTAAGTAAACAGATCGGGCACCCGCTGAAAGCGTAGCATCGACCACGGCCCTGCGTTCTACCTGAGTGCATCCCGACGGTACACATACCATGACTTCTGGTTTAAATAAAAACCGTCTGCCACAGGCTTTTCGAATAAAATAAGCAATCAGAGATTCGGTTATTTGATAATCAGCAATGACGCCATCTTTTAACGGTCGTGAAGCGACAATATTTCCCGGTGTTCTGCCGAGCATATCTTTCGCTTCATTTCCAACCGCAACGACGTGATTGTCCTCGATGGTAACTGCAACAACGGTTGGCTCGTTGAGCACAACGCCTTCACCCGCTACATACACGAGAGAATTTGCAGTTCCCAGATCAATACCAATTTTCTTTGATTTCATCATAGTTCCTATATATTGTATAGTGACAATAGTATAATAGCAATTATGAAGCAGGCGATTTTTTCCATTTTAGTCGTGCTCCTATTGGCCACCTCAGCGGCAATCGTTATTCTACTTGCCCGCGGGTATCGTTTAAATACGGAGGATAAATCTCTCGATTCTACCGGAATACTCGTCACAAAAAGTGAACCGGATGGTGCGCAAGTTTATGTTGATGGGATATTTTCAGGAGCAACAAACTCAACTATCAACCTTCCTCCCAATTGGTATAAAGTCCGGATCAGCAAACAAGGCTATCATGATTGGGAGAGAGAAATGCGTATTCAAGGAGAAATAGTTGTTCAAACCGATGCGGTGTTATTTTTAAAAAATCCCTCATTGTCTGCTCTGACTTCAACCGGGGTGCTCGATCCCTTGTTATCTCCTGATGGAACAAAGATCGCGTATATTGCCACACCGTCGGCAGAGCAGTTAAGTCAACAGCAGGCAACCCGACAGACAGAGGGCCAAAGTATTTTTGAATCCAACTTGCGAAGACCAACGCTTTTCATCTATGATTTAAGTGGCCGCAATCTGCCTTTCTCCAGAAATCCCCAGCCCTATGTTGGTACGCTTAATCAACTATTGGAGGAGTGGGAACTTGAACGAGAAACAAGTAATGCAATTTCTTTGCGGGCAATGCCGAGCCAATTTCAGAAAATTGCCACTGACTCTATTCGACTATTATCATTTGCACCCGATGGATCAAAAGTGCTGTATGAAGCCACTGCACCCGCGACCTTAAAACGCACGATCGAGCCACCGTTGATCGGGGGATTACCGACTGAAGAGCAGCGAGACCTTTCTCCGAATATGCTGTATGTTTACGATATGAAAGACGATCGCAATTATCATATAGATTTTTCAGTAATGTACCCTGAAGATGAAAATACACCTCTGCCGATTCAGTGGATCGGTACGTCCCGTCATTTTGTTTTAGTTGAAGATGGAAAGATATCGGTTATGGAATATGATGGTGCGAATAAAATACCCGTATATTCGGGGCCTTTTGTTAATGGGTATGTATTTCCTCATCCGGTCGGGCACCAATTGATTATTCTCACGACATTCAACCCTGAATTGGGCGATCTTCCGAGTCTCTACACCCTCACCATACGGTAGGAAATAACGTAATATCCTCCTAAATCGTAGTGATGCGATTTACCTGCCTGCCGGCAGGCAGGTCGCATCCTTATTTTGGGCTCCACCCGCCTGCATCCCGCATTTGCGGGAAGCATTGCGGGCATGGTGAATGTCGCCACTACGCATTCTACTTAACTCCGAGAATATTTTTTATAGGCTTCAAACAAAAACGCAAGCGCGTTTCTTTTCTTTACTTCTTATTAGATTATACAATCTGTTATCGAACAAATATGTATATATTTAGCTTTGGCGTACACTTATAACTCATATTAGTTATAGAGATTACTTCTTATAGCCTATATAAAGTAGGCCTATTTAAATACTAAAGGGGTTATCATAATTAACGAAATATGTCTTTTTGTGTTCTTAAGAAACATTTCAATTGAGGTCTGATTTCGTTCGTTTCTCAAGCTCAATGTTATACACGCAAACTCAAATAATAGTACACACAATTACACAATGACTATACATAGCCAAGAAGTTTTAGAAACGGTTTTAAAGCCATTTTATGAGCACAATTTTAATTGGGTAATTGTTATGGGTCAAAAGAGATTGATTACTGAATTACGTAACTATTCAGTATTTTCCAGTAATTTCGTCATTGCGAGCGTAGCGAAGCAATCTCTAGAGATCGCCACTCCCGCATTCTGCGGGATCACGATGACAAAATTGCTATCATTTTAGTTTCGATCTTAAAAACGTTTAAAAACTTATACATTTTTCCTTCATAAGTCTTAAGACCTGTAACATTTATCGAATTTAATTAACTTGATATCTCTTCTATCACAACACTCAAGGCGAAAATTATACATCAGACAAATCGACGAGGTATCTGTCATTCCCGCGAAAGCGGGAATCCAGTGGATCCCGGATCAAGCCTGCCCCACTGTTAGTTATATATTTTCTTCAAATTTTAAATCCTATATTTCCCCTGGAATTACCCGAAAATTGACTATTGACAGTGCATTATTATTAGTCGTATAAAATATATACACGAATGTATAGATTTTAATATATTGTATACATTTTGGTTCAGATCTTACAAAAGTCAATAACCAGTCTCCTATGCCCAACAAATCTGCCCAAAACCGATCCTATCTATCCATCAGTGAAGCTGCTGAGTTTTTAGGAATAAATCCCATGACATTGCGCAGGTGGGATAGATCAGGAAAGCTGAAGAGCTATAAAACAAAAGGACAACATCGCAGGTATCGGTTAAAAGATCTTGAAGCAATCGCGGCAAAGCGGAATTTTCAGTTGCCGTACGGGTCTATTCAGCAGGTAATTGACGAGCATCCGGTACACCAATTTGAACCTAAAGTTATACATGATACTGAAGAATTCGAGCTGCCACCGGATCCTCCTCATAATTTTCCAAAATTAAAATATGCCGCTTTGATTGTGGTGTTTTTGCTTTTGGTAGTAAGCGCTTTATCATTTGCTGGATTTGTCGGGAATCCAGCTTCAGACTTCTATTATTTCTTGACTTCTTATAATAATAACCTCGCAAACCAAAAATCTGAAAAGGAAGCTTTGTCAGATACGTCCGTAACTGCACAGATTGATCAAAGTCGAAACGTATTGGGAGAACGAACCGGAGATTCTCTCTTGACCGTTAACTCGGATACCAGAATCAATGGGTTGCTGGAAGCTCTGGGGGGAATAGCGACATACGGTGAAAATGCAGATCTGGGAGAAGGAGAACTTACTGCATCAAACGTGATCTATTCGATTATTGCGGGAGAGGGAATCGGTGTCAGTACCGGTCAGAATCCGACCATCACGAATACTGATCTAGGTTCAGACCAAAACATTTTTGGTAATGTTACGGTTGGTTCAACAACTATCAGCGCAAGTTCGAACACTGACACGCTGACTTTAAAATCAGGTGGATCAGTTTCTCTTTCGACTTCAGGAAAAGAAATAACAATTAGCGCAAGCGATTCTAATACAACCTATTCTGCCGGTACCGATCTAGATCTTACCAGCACAACATTTTCTCTAGAAACTACTCTTGATAGCGTAACGACGATAAATCTTTCAGGAACGGGAACTATTAGCGCTGTTGACGTATTTACCGCCGCAGATGGAGGACTGATAGATCTATCAAGTATTGTTCATGACGATTCTGCTGCTCAAGGACTCAAACTACCTCAAAATAGTTCTTTGACTGCCATCTCAAACGGGGAAGGTTTTATAGCGTGGGATACGGATGATAATAAAGTTCAAGTGTTCGATGGAACAAGCTGGACTCAAGTTGGGAATATAGATGGATCAGGAATCGGAAACTACATACCGCTCTGGAGTGATACTGATACATTGACTACCTCACGTCTCTATCAAACGGGAGGTAATCTTGGTATTGGAACCACCACTCCTACCCAACTTCTCGATGTCAACAGCATCTTGGTTGTTGACAATGCAAATCAGAGAGTAGGAGTAGGAGTCACCTCACCAGCTTACAAACTTCACGTAGCAGGAGATACGCTTGCAGGAAACATCTTACTCAATAGTTCAAACATCGGACTCGTTTCTGATACAGACCTTCTTGCTCTTTCATCAAATCTTCTCACCGTCAATGGAGCACTTACAGCAACCGGAGCTATATCAGGTTCAACACTCACGGATGGAACTACTACTTTTGCAGACTCATCCTGGACCTCTACCTCTGCTATTGCCTGGGATCTGGCAGGATCAACCACAGCTCTCAACATTGAACAGAACTTATTTAACATAGATACTACAAACAGAAGAGTAGGTATTGGTACCACAGCTCCTTCAGGACTTCTTGATAT
>Ga0209518_1004203_pt1 | contig 11714 bp, 11 predicted proteins | sample RifGroB1_FD_183993 | JGI IMG/M metagenome (GOLD analysis project Ga0209518, IMG submission 183993) | Groundwater microbial communities from Rifle, Colorado, USA - Groundwater B1 (SPAdes) (version 2) | ecosystem: Environmental > Aquatic > Deep subsurface > Groundwater | place: Rifle, Colorado... | reverse complement strand
AGGGTTAATAGTAAAAGCCCAAAAGCAATCGAAACCGGCAAGAAAATCTTTTTATTTTCATAAAATTTCTTTAGAGCCTCCTTCACTTTGGGGGGGATTTTGGCAGAAATCTTATCGACTAAGCGTGTTTTAGCAATCGGCTGGGGAACGGTTGGGGTGGGAGTTGGAGGAAGAGACGGTTCTATGGGTTGGTTGGTATTTTGGTCGTTCATTTTTGATTATTGATGGCGGTAGTTACCTCAATCAGAAATTCATTAAATTGCGAAAGGGGTTTAAGGGAGGCGGTCAAAGCCTCGATGGCCGTAGCATAAGAACTTGAGGTCGAGTAGCTTTGAGAGTAAATTTTCTGGATTTGGGTTTTTCCTTCTTCTTCATTCAGCTTCAAAACCTTGATAATGTTTTCGATGTCATTGAACCATCTGCTAAAAGGATCGGGATTTGTTATGCTACTTTTCAGCTCTGTATAGATTGCTTCATGGTCTTGCCTTAGGCCAACCTCTTCGCCCAGGCTGATGGTAAAAAGCGCTTCGTAAATAATGCGGGAGGTGTGGCTTTTATACCTGCTTTCCGATTCGTTGGATTTATTAAACAGGTCATCAAGGCTGTCACCATCCCCATAGCTTTCAATGTGAGACTTATATCTGTCTACCTCGCTATCAATTTTGGTGTACATTGCCCCTTTTTCGTCATTTGAAAGTCCTTTAAGTTCCACAATTTTCATTCTCAAGGTAGTTAGATAGACAATATAAAGCTGATCCCGCGATTTAAGCATGGCCAGGGTATTCTTTCTGGCATCCTCTTTAAGGTTCAGGGTTGGATTCTTGAGATAGGAATCCCGAGACGCCCGATAGCCCGAAAAGGCTTGGTCGTAAGCGGTTAAGGAAAATTGATAATCCTGATAAGCTTTATTGAAATTAAACTCCTGCGCCTGGATAAAAGTGGCAGTAAAAAGAAAAACAATGGAGGCGACTAAAAGAGCAGATTTTCTCATAACTCATTCTAGCATTTTATGAGGCCACGACCAGAATCGAACTGGTGCATAGCTGTTTTGCAGACAGCCGTGTTTCCACTTCACCACGTGGCCACACGGCTATTTTATCACAAAATATGCTACACTCGGGCTTAAATGAAAACTTTCAAAGTCGTTTTGATTACTATTACTTCTCTGGGAATTTTGGCTGGTGCGGTATTTTTTTCAATTGCTTATTTTCAACCAAAGCCGGGGGGTTTAAGGGTAGAGACGGATACCCCGGCGAGCGTTTATGTGAATAGTTCTTTGGTCGGAAAAACTCTATTCAAAGGCACATATAAGGCCGGGGAGATAGTGCTCAAGGTGGTTCCTGATGCAGCGGGGGGAAATCTCTTTCCCTTTGAGACAAAGTTGGTACTGACTCCCGGAATAGAAACGGTTGTTAGGCGTGAATTTGGGGCTACGGAAGATGAATCATCTGGTGATGTAATTTCCTTCGAAAAAGAATCCGGAAAGGAAACCAGTCTTATTGTTGTTTCAACACCCGATAACGCCCAGATTTCGATAGACGGAGTACCCAGGGGATTTGCTCCTTATAAGTCATCTTCAATCTCGCCCGCTGAACATCAGATAACAGTTAAAGCTACAGGATTTACGGATCGAATAATGACCGTCAAGGTTATTTCCGGATATAGACTTAGTGTTTTTGCCAAACTTGCCAAAGTAAAAGAGGTGGCGCCAACCCCAACCCCGGCCCCAGTTCTTAAAACTTATATAGAAATACTTGCAACTCCGACAGGATTTTTGCGGGTTAGAACTGCGCCGGGAAGTGCGGGTGAAGAAATCGCCCAGATAAAGCCTGGTGAGAAATACCTTTTTCTGGAGGAGGATTTGTCGACGGGTTGGTTTAAGATTCAATATCGGGCTCCTGCAGTTGGGCTTCCAAACGGGATTACCGGTTGGGTGTCAGATGAGTTTACAAAAAAAGTTGAGAGTGAAGAGCCGGTTGCAACTCCGAGTGCAAGTCTAAACCCCAGTGGTTGAAATTCCACTGTAAAGCACAAGGTAAACCACGCCCACCCAGAGAATAATTGCAATTATCAGAGCTTTATCTGTAAGAAGGAGGCTTTCGGGGGTTTCACTTTTTCCGGCAAAAATAAGCGCTTCATACCTCATAATTCCAAAAATTGTTACCGGGATTGTAAACATCAAAAGCTTTCCAATGGTTGTAGTTTTTGAAAGCTCGGCCAAAACCAACCAGAAAGGAAGAGAAGCTTTAGGGCTTTCGAAGAATGTAAAAAGCGCCCAGCTCATCCATGAAGCGTTTCCAAACATTGTTACGTAGGAACTGAGAAGTTCCCGGGGATACCTGATTAAACTGGTTCTTGTTACCTCATTTGTACTTTTGAGCACATTAAGTTCCGCTCTTCTTTTCCCGGAAGCAAGGAAAAGTGCAACCGAGACGACGCAAAGGAGGAACCAAACGGATAGATGGGCGTCAATCACAAAAGCTCCGGCGTAGACCCTCAAAATAAAACCAGTTGCAATAATGAGAATATCAATTACAGGGAAGTTCTTAAGCCCAAGGCTGTAGAAAAACTGCAAAAGAAGATAGCCGATGATCACCAGTAAAAAGAGTTGGTTTTGACCGGCGGCAAGAACTAAAGCCAAGGACGCAACTATCAATAACTCCAAAATTGCAGCAAGTGGGGGAAGAGCGCCCGAGGCAATGGGTCTGAATTTTTTGACCGGATGAGCCCGGTCATGTTTAACATCAAGAAGATCGTTTAAGATGTAGGTTGCGGACGTAGCCAGATTAAAAGTAATGAACGCCCAGAATACTTGAGCAAAAAGTCCGGTTTCGAAAAGATTCCCCGTAAGAAGAATCGCAGCAAAAACTGACAGATTTTTGACCCAATGGATTGGTCTTAGAACATGAAGTGCAGCAGAAATTAACGGTTCTTTTCTTTTGTTTCCGATCGATATGTCAGCCATAATATTAATCCTCCGATTGCGATAGCTATACCGATCATTGTATATAGCTTTTTGGTTGTATTCAAATTGAGAGCCAAAAATCCCAAGATCGCAGTAACCGTCCAATAAAGCAGTGCCACCTGGCTTTTACTTAAACCTGCATCTAGAAGCCTGTGGTGCAGGTGGCCCCTATCTCCCCAAACGGGGGATTTGCCAGTCAGAATCCTTCTGATGATTGTGTAACCGCTATCAATTAAAGGAACCCCCAGGACTACCATCAGTACTCCAACTTTGGTTGTAGAGAGGATAGACAGGACGGCAAGCAAATACCCGGCAAGAGTGCTTCCTCCATAACCGGGCATTATTTTTTGTGGAAATATGTGCCAGGGCAGGAATCCAAGATATGATCCGGCTGTAATTGCCGCCAGAATTATTACCGGCCATTGAGCGATGTCGGCCGAAAATCTGAGGGAAAGCATGGCAATTGTTAACGCAGAAATAACGGTAACGCCGCTTAGTTGTCCATCAACCCCCTTGGCTCCCATGTTAACAATATTCATTAAAAAATTTATCCAAAAAAGGGCAAATAGGTCGCTTAGAAGCCAAATACTATGTGATGATCCAAAGAGGGTAAAGTTAATCTGGGGATGGCTTAAATCAATTATTCCACCCAGGGGGCTACTTATAAAAGAAATCCCGATTCCTGATGCAACCACAAGCCCTGCAGCCAAAAATCCTAAACCAAGTCTCAAGTATGGACTCAAATTATATTTATCGTCCAAAAAACCCATTATAGTGAGGACAAAAGCCCCGGCAAGGATCCCGGATATATGTTTATCAATCGGTAGGAAAATCAAAGAACTGATAAAAAGTGCAACAAAAATCGGAATTCCACCACCCCTTGGGGTAGGTTTTGTATGAATTACTTTGGGATGTTTATTGATTCTGGGGTCATCAACTATCCCAAGTTTTTTGGCAAATTTAATAACTATCGGGGTAGCGGCAAAAGAAAGAACGGCGGCAGCAATAAAGGGAAATAGAAAAAGACTGCTTAGATTATCCATTAATTAAAAAAACCAACCAGGAATACTATTTTTAATATGGTTATCAAAGAAAGGAGGCTTATAAAAGAAGACGAAAGAACCAGAACTTTTTTAAGGAAATTATCTTCAACCAATCGGGCAAAAAACAAATTTGTAAGCGTAATTATAAGTGCTACAAGGGGCGCTATAAGTAGACCAAGAGTGCCCACAAGTTGTGCTTGGCCTACGGGACGCCCGTAAAATAGGGGTACCAAGGGGGGAAGAAAGTCCCTAAAAATCAAAATTGAAAGCAGGGAAACTGCAATCACGGTAAAAGACAGATAAATATACTTCTTATATAGAAGATCTTTTAGCATAGCGAGATTGTACACCCCTCACTTATCTGGAGCCAAATCTATACGGCTAAAGATATTTGCATCAGAAACCTGCTGGATGAGCATATATTTCTTTTTAATGAGGGGAGAGAGGTCGTTTAAGTTTTGGCCGCCGGCCAGGATGATGAATTTCGGCGGAGATTTAGCAATTTCTTTCGCCACATCACTCTTGGATGAATAGTCGTTGATATGATAAGGAACGACATATTTAATAGGGGGAAGCTTACGGGATAGCGCATAGATTACGGGGGCGTCCGGATCGTAGATAAAAACCCTTTCGGAAGACGCGGTGGACCTGGCAAGAAAATCAGCGATTTGGTAATTCCTATTTGTGGTTCCCGAGAAACCCGAGAAGTACACTTCCTTAGTGATTTTACCGCCGGCAAAATCCAGGAACCGCAGGTAGTAAGAACTTACCGGATAAAGCCAGAAGTGAAAATATGTCGGCACGAAAAATGCCAGGGCAAGAGGGATGACGCTAAAAGCCTGCTCTTTACTTTTATCGGCAAAAAACATTCCAAACAGGAAAGAAACCGCCGCCATTGCCTGAAGAAGATAGTGGGGATAGGGGCGTTCGGAAAGTGTTATTGCGAAAAGCGCTAGAAGTAGCCAGATAGAAACAAGAATAAATGGTTTTGAAAGTTTTTTTCTCGCAAAAGTGAGAAGCCCCAGACCCAAAATAACTACAAAGGCCCGGATAAAAAGCGGAGCATTCTTTACTAAAAATGGTTTTTGGGTATCTGAGGGCCTCCAGCTTGAGACATAATTGACGTTCTGTAAGAATGCGGCTCTGATGTAATCCATAAGGCTTCCTTTAAAGAAGAACCACACAAACGTCATTAGAATTGGTGTTGCAAAACCAATGGCCATATAGAAGGAATTTTTTATTATTTCGGTTAAGGACTTTTTATTTAGATCGATCGTTATAAGCCAGAACAAGGGAATCAAAAGAAGTTCGAAAGCAGCCGGGACTTTGTAAAGAGTTGCAAGGCCAAAAAGGAATCCGGCTAAAAAAAGGTTCTTAAACGTTTTAGCTTTTGTGAGAAGTATAAAGACCGCAATAAGTGTAGGAAGCATCATGAAGTTTTCGGCATTTGCGAGATTGCCTTCAAAAAGGGGTAGGGTTGTTGCTAAGGCAAAAATGACTGTAGCGATTTTTCTTAATTTTCGATTTTTCTCAAAGAGGACTTTTCCGATTTTGAAAAATACGACAATTGAGGCGAGATTGAAGGCCGCAAGAGCGGCTTTGAACCAAAACAAGTTTCCCGCTAAAGCAGCAGTCAGATAAAGAAGCGGGGGTTTATTGTCGTGAAGTCCAGAATAAAGGGGAATGCCCTGCCTTACTCCCTGGCCAAGGGTCATATAAATCATCTCATCACCATAGTTATATGGCTCAAAAAACGACGGAATACGTAAGATTATTACAAGCGCAAGGATTCCAACAACCCAGTTTGGCAAATGAAGTTTATGAAGCAGATCCATACCTGTCATTTCTAATTTTAGTCTAACATAATATAATTCAGGTTGTACATGGAAACGTGTCTGGTTACAGGGGGAGCGGGGTTCATTGGAAGTCATCTTTGTGGTGATCTTTTGGAAAAAGGATATAGGGTCATTTGTTTGGATAATTTACTAACCGGATCCAAAAAGAATTTAGAACCCCTTTCTGGAAATAAAAACTTTGAATTTATTGAGGCTGATGTGGCTAAGGGTATTCCTGAAATCGGGGAAGTCGATTATATTTTTCATCTTGCCTCGCCAGCCTCGCCCGTTGACTATCAAAATCATCCCGAGGAAACCCTGCTTGCAAATTCCCTTGGCACTTTGAATATTTTGAATCTTGCCAAAGCCAAAGGAGCCAAAGTTTTAATTGTCTCTACATCCGAAATTTATGGGGATCCCTTGGAACATCCCCAGAAAGAGACTTACAGAGGAAATGTTAATAGTTTTGGGCCGAGGGCCTGCTATGACGAAAGCAAAAGATTTGCGGAGGCTGCGACTTATGTCTTCTTGCATAAGTTTAAAATCGACGCAAGAATTGTTAGGATTTTTAATACTTATGGACCGAGAATGCAAAAAGATGATGGTAGAGTTGTCAGCAATTTTATTAACCAGGCCATCTCGGGAGATTCTTTAAATATTGATGGTGACGGCAGCCAAACCCGGTCGTTTTGCTATGTGAGCGACATGGTTGAAGGAATTTATAAAGCGATGTTTACCGAGGGAACAAACGGAGAAATATTTAATCTGGGAAACCCCGATGAATACAAGATTTCCGATCTTGCAAATAAGACAATCGCCTTAACGGGGTCGAAATCGGAAATTAAACTAAACGGTGCTTTTAGAGAAGACGACCCGATGCGGAGATGTCCCGATATTTCCAAAGCCAAGAAAATATTAGATTGGGAACCGAAAGTGACACTTGAGGCGGGACTTCAAAAAACAATTGATTACTACAAAACTATTTAAATTTATTCATCCAGACGAAGTTCAGGCTTCCGAAGCGCTTTTCTTCTGAAGATTTGTATCCTGCAATTTTTAAGTCATCCGCGTCTTTATAAGTTATAACTCCCAGGCGTTTAGCATCTTTGGGCAAGGTTGAAATTATGTCATCCTTTTCCATGAGAGCCGTACCAACAAAGAAGGGAAGATCCGGTCCCGCGGGATTATAAATTGGTGCCGGGATCCCGTAGTACTTTGCCTCCCAGAGCTTGTGGTTGCCGGGATCCTCGTTTATTAGAAAGTCTCCGGTCTTACCCGTCTCCTTTACATAATTTGCCAGATCTCTAAATGGAATTTTTATAGGATGGGTAAAATAGAAGAAGTCTGCGGATAAGTATATTGCGGCAACCGCCGCGAATATTATTTTGCCAAACTTTCTCATTTGCGAAGCAGCAAGGAGCATCCCGGCAGGAATTGTATAGAGGAGATACCTGTCAAAAAAAATCGATTGAAACTTTTGTGATACAACCCAAGTTGAGATTATTGGAATAGTGAACCATAGAATTAAAATAGCGGATTTATCAAACTTTTTCGTCCAATCTCTTAAAACAAGAAGAGCGAGGGCTGCACTCAGATATTTTAAAGTTAGTTGCCAAAGGTCGCCGAGGTTTGGTTTCCCCAGCCAAAATCCTCCGCCAACCATCTTTGTTTGATTATAGAGCGGAATTAACCAGGGAGAATATAAAATTATTATTGCTATAAAAGATTTGAAGATTGAGAAAGCTTCCCTTCTGTCTCCCCAGAAAAACTCTTTGAGAAACCAAAGTCCCTGAACCAGTACCGCAAAAATTGCGAAATGGTGCGAATAAAGTGCCAGAGTAGTCGCAATAACATATCCCACCCAATCCTTTTTAATAAAAAAGTAAAATGATGCAGTTACTGTAGCCAAAAGAAGCGAATACATTCGGCCCTCAAATCCGTAAGCAAAAAGAAAAGTATTGAAAAATGTTAGGGAAGCCGCAATTAAACCTGTTTTTTTATCCCAAAGATGAGCCCCAATTTTATAGACAAAGTAAACTGCAATTAATAAGTAGGAAAAAACAAGAAGCCGGATCGCAAACTCTCCTGTACCGAAAATTTTGTACCAGAAGTGTTCTGTAAGATTAAAAAGTGGTGGGGAGGTGTCGCGGGTGATTATGGAGATAATATCGGAGACTTTCTTCATGGAGAGAATCGCGGAAAAGGCTTCGTCTCCCCAAAGAGACTGATTAAAAACCGTGAGCATTAACTAATATTACACTTTTTCGGTAACTCTGTACTCGATGTATTTACCCAGCATTAATCTGGTGTGGGCGTCTAGTCCCGGAAGTGCTGAAAAGAAAAATCCTGCAATAGGCATCAGAACAAATTCAAAAGGCGTAAGGAGCACCCGCCAAAGGGGAAGATCCTTTGGACGTGCAGGCTTATGGAGATTATCAATAATGATAATTACCAGAAGAAAGACTAGCGCCATTGTAAGGACGTATGACGAAAGTCTTGGAACGGTATAGCCCAGGGCGGTGCGTCCGAATGCGGGGTTAAGAAGGGTGGGAACGGTTAAACCCAAGGTGATAATAAACCAGTTAACCGGCCAGAGAAAGTGTGCCCAAATAACATAAGTAAGTCTCATTGTTTTATCCCAAAATGGCACGTCCCGGGCCAGTAAATAACTTTTGATTATCCAGGGATCATCGCTTACTCCCCAGGCCCATCTTTGAATCTGCTGATATTGGTTTTTTAGGGTTTTCCAAAAAGACGTAGATTGGGCTGCGTCTGCAAAAAGAGGAAGGTAGATAGGTTCGACCTCAATCCCTCCGCTTTTTTTGTAAAATGCCTTAAAAAATATTCCCCAATCTTCGGGAATTTTGTCAGGGTCCCAGTAATCAACTTCATGAAGTAATTTAAAAGAGAGGGAATAATTCTGTGCATTTATGAGGCGGTCTTTACGGGGGAGTTGAGAAAGATTCCAAACCGACATGAAAGTATTCGGAACTCGGGTGATTGCTGGAATTTCCCAAATATTGTTATAAAACATAACTGCGGGCTGCCAGAACATCTTGTAACGCTTAGGGTTATCAAGAAATTTATAGGTCAGACAAGAAAAATGCTTGGGATGGAATTTATGATCGGCATCACAGCTTGTGACTGTTACATAGTTAATATCAATTTTTTGATCATCAATATAATTTTTCTTTATCCAAACGGCGGCAAATCTTTCATTAGAGGCTTTACCCGAAACCTCACCCATCTCAAGATTGTGGGTAGTCATATATAGGTGTCCAAAAATATGCCCGAATTTGGAATTCAGAATTTTAAATTTAGAGTTTCTGTTCTGTTCAGGCTCTTTCCCTTCCATGGCAAGAACCGGAATAATTTGCTTTGGGGGAAAATCCTGGGAAGCCAGTGACTCAAGTGTCCTTTCGAGAATATGAATCGGTTCACCGATAGTGGGGATAATTACTACATGTCTGATTTCTTTCCAATCGGGAAATCCCTCAATGTCACCCATCCAGTTGTAAATTTTTGCCGCCTGGATTCTTGTGTGAGAAAGAACCGCTGCGACTGCAATTTGCAAAGATTGGTAAAACCAGTAGATATTAAAAAATAAGACGAAGTAGGCGACTGCATTCGGAATTACAAGAATTCCCCAGTATGGGAAGAGGATAAGATTCCAGGAAGTAAAACCGGGAAGAATTTCAAGAGCCCTCAAGATTCCTTTTTCATGCTTAATTATGAAATCGCGCATATTTAATATTAATCCAATCGGGGAAAAAGTGGGGCCGCCGATTTAATTTTCTCTTTGCCGAACTGGTCCAGAATTTTCCCCGAGGCTTCGGGAAGAAATGGTTCTAATAGAGTTCCAATTTGTTGAATGTTCTCGACCAAGTCTTTCAATATTTTGAATAACTCCTCCTTGTCTTTATTTTCTAATAGTTCCCAGGGTTTTTTTTGATTTATATACAAATTCGCTTCAGAAATTAGAATATTAATAAAGTGCAAGGCGTTGTCAAACTTATAGCTTTCTATATTTTTTTTGTAATTATAATCATCCTCTGGGTCAGAAAATTGTGAATTTTCTATTTCAATATATTCATTAAATGATAGGGGTTTTTCTTTATTTTCAAAATTTGAAGACTCGCACAGCTTGGCTACGCGAGCGACTAGATTTCCAAGGCCATTTGCTAGATCGGCGTCGTATTTCGTATCGAAATTTTTAAGGGAGATGTCCCCATCTGTTCCAAAAGTTACAGCCGAAATTGTCAGATATCTTGCTCCGTCAACCCCATATCTATCGACTAATTGTTTAGGTGTTATTACATTTCCCAAAGATTTGGACATCTTTTGTCCATCTATGGTAAAAAATCCATGAGCAAAGATTGTTTTTGGAATTTCTTCTCCAGCGGCGATAAGAAGTGCCTGCCAAATTACGGCGTGGAACCAGAGAATATCTTTGCCTACCAGATGTAAATCTGCGGGCCAGAATTTTTCCTTACCATCAATAAATTTTGTCGCGGAAAAATAATTAATGAGTGCATCGACCCAAACATAAATTGTTTGTGTTTTATCCCAGGGAAGCGGGATTCCCCAGGTTACTCCTTCGCGGGATACCGAAACATCCTCAACACCCTGTTTAATTCTGGAAATAATTTCATTTTTCCTCTCTTCCGGTAAAATTTGATATTCGCCTTTTTCGATTCGGGGTAGAACTTCCTTTTCAGCCAAATCTTTGAGTTTCAAAAAGTAATTTTTCTCTTTTTGGTGAGAAATTTCTTTGTTGGGGTGGAGGGGACATCTATCATTAACAAGTTCGGATTCTTTATAAAATCTTTCGCAACCGATACAATATGGGCCTTCATAAATACCCGGTTTTATATAACCAGCATCATAAACTTTTTGCAATAACTCACTGACAACTTTTTCGTGTTTGGGATCGGTGGTTCTTATAAAATAGTCGTAATCGATATTTAGAAGTTTCCAAGCATCCTTAAATTCTTGTGAAACTTTGTCCGCAAGCTGAATTGGGGTTAGGCCTTTTTCCTTTGCAACCATCTGTACCTTTTGACCATGTTCGTCCGTTCCAACTAAAAAGAAAACATTTTCCTTTCCAAGTTTCTGACGATAATACCGGGCTACGATGTCCCCAGCCACTGTCGTGTAGGCGCTTCCGATATGGGGAGCGTCGTTGACATAGTAAATAGGCGTGGTTACGTAGAGTTTTCCGGCCATGAAGCTATTTTACCACCTTTTTGATTCGTTCGGCCCAGACATTGGCCCATTCCTCGGCCTCGATTTTTTTGAGAGCGAGCTTTATACCCTCTTTTTTCAAGGATTTTTCAGCTTCAGAAATTTCTTTTGAGGTTGCGAGGAGGTTTCTTTTAATGTTTTCCTCATCCCTTCCTTTTTTCAGCCAGTAGGCAATTGAAATTCTCTTAATGTATTTTTCAAGTTCTTCTTCGTCAAAAAAATCGGTCAAAAAAATCTCGATTTCCTTTGGGTTTTTCAAATCATCAATCATCTGGGAGAAAGTTCTAAGGAGTTGGCGCTTTAATGAAGGATTCATTTCAAGGTGAAATATAGCTCTATACTGACTGCAATTGCAACCACCAACAGGAGATTGAGAATATTCCCAACCCCCAAATACATTAAAGCCAAAAATAAGGATAGGGAAGTTGAGATAATAAATCCTCTGCGGGAACTGCCTAGGAGTAAAGAAAAAGTAAAAAGGAAACTGACAAAACTTAGGATAAAGAAAAGAGGAACCATGAGAAACGCATCGGGATTTACAAAGTAAACCAGGCATCCCAAAATCAGCCACAGGAATACTGTCACAAGGAGTGTGGGTAGAAAGTTTTTCCGCTTCAAAACTTGTTC
>Ga0209518_1004200_pt1 | contig 11716 bp, 24 predicted proteins | sample RifGroB1_FD_183993 | JGI IMG/M metagenome (GOLD analysis project Ga0209518, IMG submission 183993) | Groundwater microbial communities from Rifle, Colorado, USA - Groundwater B1 (SPAdes) (version 2) | ecosystem: Environmental > Aquatic > Deep subsurface > Groundwater | place: Rifle, Colorado... | reverse complement strand
CGTAAAATGCATAGAATAGAATTTTAATCCAATGCAGGTTTGATATAAAATAAAAGAGAGTAGTTTTCTACTCTCAGTGTAAATCATAAATAATAATTGAGGTCATTGATAAATGACTTACAATACTTATTATATATGAATATCTTTTAAAATCAACAAGTAAGTTTTACCATTATCTATCTGATAAGTTACCTATAGAAAAAACTTTAAACAACACTCTATTTCTAACATCTTCGATATTTACTAAACCAACAGAGGGATTACGACTGTCATTACTGTTTTCTCTATTGTCACCTAAAACAAAAAGGTTATCTTTAGGTACAACTAATTCAATATCACCAAAAGTAGTATTCGCACCAATGTAATCTTCAGTAAATTGTTCATCGTTTATATAAACTAAACCATCTTTAATTTGAACTTTATCATTTGGAATACCGATTACTCTTTTGACCAATATTTTCTTTCTACCTAAAGTAGATGGTAAGTCTGTGTTAAAAGTAATGATATCTCCACGCTGAATATTATCTTTATAAACAGAAATCTTTTCACATATAAGAGCATCTTTGTCATAGAGAGTAGGTTGCATAGATTGACCATGAACAACTTGAACATTAAATACAAACATAAATAAAAAAGCAAAACTAAATATAAATAGAAAATCTTTGTATTCACTGTAAAGCTTTTTAAGCATTATATCACCTCAAACTTATGATATTATAAATGGCGATTTAATACAATAGAAAAATATGGAATTATGCATAACTTAGTTAAATTTCTCCAATAATATAATAAAACAATATTGGAGGTGTGTATATGCATAAAGCGCGTTTTGTAAAATCATTAAAGTTACAAAGAAATTTAGTTTTTCAATATTTTGATAAAAGGGTGGATAAAAATAATGAAACGACCAAAAACAAATCTACAGTTGTTAAAAACAATAAGAAATCAGTGGGTAATTAATCCAAAAACAAGAATTCAGGAAGATGAAAGACTAAATAATAAAAAAATAAGAGAAGAAAGCAAAAAAATAATAAAGGAGGATGAATGTTAATAAGAGTATAAATAAATACAATAAAAGGAAATTAAAATGAAAGTAAAGGATTTTGTAAATAAATTATATGAGATTGGATATAATGATGAGACTGAAATTGTATTCAATATGAAAAATGAGGATGAAGATACCTGTAAAGATTTTTATTGTCAATCAATTTATGCAATGATGCCATTTACTTATAATGCTATTGGAATTGATATTGATGATAAATATCAATAAGGTTTCATCCAATGAATCATTTTATATACATATTTGAAAGGAGATTAAGATGGAAATAGGAGAAAAGATTTTAGTATCTAATATAAAAGAAATTGTCATTATAAGAAACATTAAAGAAGAATGGACTTCTTTTCCTCATGGAAGTGGTACTGATTATAAAGTATATACGCTTGAAAGAAGCAACGGTGAACAATTTGAATATAATGAACTCGATGAAATAAGAAATAAGTTAGTATCTGCCAATTATTTAAGTTGCAAAAACAACAGTCTGCAAAATGATATTAAAAATATTATTAAACAGATAGAAGAAAATAATAAACTGATTGAAAAATTAAGTTGATATCAATGAGGAATTTGCTATAAACTTTATTAATAAAATACAAAATAAACTCACTTGACAATAAACGGATTAGTAGTATAATGATATTAAGGGAGTAAATTAATGAAAGGAGGATTAAGATAATGATTAATGCTTTATTTAATGGAAGAATTTCAGTATTTGAAGTACTTGGTGGATTAATTGCAGTTGCTATGTGTGTGTTTTATAGTTGGTTAAGTGGAATCGTATTCTTCGCTTGTATTTGGATTATAGATATATTAATAAACAAGTATTATGTTAAACAATCCAACACGTAAATCTACAGAATGTGTTTTTGGTTGAGATTATAAACAAATAAAAAATAAATTAAAAGAGAAAAGGAGAAATGTAAATGGAAGGACTTAAAGTTATTTTAATATGGTTACTTATAGTAGTAATTCTAGTATTTGGAGGCATAGCAATAAAGGTATTATTCTTCCCCGTACATGTAGCAGAAAAAAGTGTAGACCTTGCTTATGGTACAACAGACAAAACAATGACTGCTGAAAACGCAATATACAATTATGAATGGTTTAAGGAGCAAGAAGCGTACATAAGACAGTGTTATAAAAATGAAGAAATAGCAAAAGAAGAATACGATTTATATATATCTACATTACCAAAAGATAGAGAAAAATGGGATAGACAGGATAAAGATGAAGAAGCAAGTTTAAGAAATAGTTATTATGCTTTACAGAAGTTAACTAATAAGTCTATGGAAGATTATAACGCTAAGTCAAGTATGATAAATAGAGCAATATTTAAAGACAATTTACCTAGTAATATTGACAGAGCGTTTTTAAGTGGAAAAGAATTAACAAAATAATAAATAATTAGGAGGAAAAGAAAGAATGAAGAAAATATTAATAGTTGTTATGAGTTTAATTTTAGTGTTTGGTTTGGTGGGTTGTAATATTCCTGAAAGAGAAAAGGATGCAACAGAAAAAGCCGCAATAGCAAATGAAAAAGCAGTTTCAAATTTAATAAGTAGTGATGATTTGCCTAAAATAACTAAAAGTTTAGAAAGAGAAAATATCAAAAGAAGAGTTGAGTTTGTAAATCAACCAGATAGAATAGGATATTTATACTTACTGTCAGACAATGGGCAGTTAATTAAAGAAGTCCAAATATTAGGTAAAGCAAGTAGTTTAAACAATTATATAACTCCAATGGAAGAATTAACAATTGGAAGAGTTGAAGGATATGGTAGCGAAACATATATAGCAGAAGCACCAGACCTCGACGGAACATGGGGAACAAGACCTGAAGGAATATTTTGGTTTACACCTGATGGAGTATATCAAGAATACACGGGAAAATATCTTTATAGTGCCGAAAGGTTAACTTTTACAACACAACCTTTGTTAATAGAAAATGTTAAGTAAATATTAAGTTTGCATCAATGACAAATTTGATATAAAAATTAAGGAGGAAGTTAAATGAAAGAATTATTAAAATCTGGAATGGTTGTAGAATGGAAACAGTATGATAGTGAACCTATGGAATATGGAATAGTTATAATAGGAGAAAGTGAAAGTGATTCTTACATAATATTCGATGGGCAATCAGGAATGTGTTTTGAATTTCTCGATGATAAAGATGAAAAATATGTTTTAAGAATATTACAGACAAAAGATGGAGTTCCACATTATACAATATGTAATGCTACGGAAATTCTTAAAGGTAATATTGATTTAAGTAAGTATGATGTTATATATGGAAAAGTTGAAAAAGAAGATGAGAAAATAAATTTAGTAATAAATGTAACCATTAATGGTGGAAGTACAGAAGAAATTTTAAAAGAAATTAAAAATGGATTAAAGAATGCAAAATTCACATTTAATTCATTATGTAAACTTTAAAGAACCTAGCATTTACAATGTTTACAGGGTTTAGAAATTTACACCAAATACAAGTTCTATTGAAATGTTAAGAAAGGAGATTAATATGATATTTAATTGGAAGAAATCAGATTATAAATCAGCAACGATTTTCTTAAATGAAGAACTTAAAGAATTAATTGGCAATCCTGAAAAAGTGACTGTAGGTATAACTGATGATTTAAAATATATAGCAATTAAACCTGATATAAATGGAATACCGTTATTGTATAGTCAAGAACCAGTTTTTTACATGATAGATTTAGGATTGCCAGATGGCAGAGATAAATGGAAAGTAATTAATGTTGAAAATAATACACTAATTATAAAAAGAGAGGAATTAAATTAATTCAACAGAACATAGTATTGATAGTAATAATTAAATATTAAATAAACTCAGAAAGGAGGAATCACATTATGGATTTGAGAAAGGAGATAGATGAAAAATTACATGACATAGAGGATAAAGAAAAACTAGAAGAAGATAGTGCCTACATACAGAGTGTTAAAAATAATATAAAAAATACTTCAATAAAAAGACTAGAGGAATTAAGAAGAGAATTTTTAAATAGTGATTTTCACTTAGATATTAAAGAAATTAATTTGATAAATAAAGTGTTTAATTTTTTAAAAGAGAAAGCATAAATGCATAGGAGGAAATGAATGCAGATAATTAAACGTAATGGCAATGTAGTAGATTTTGAAAAAGAAAAAGTAATGTTGGCGATAGAAAAGGCTATGAGTGAGACTGAATTAGGAATAGATGGTGAATTGTCTTCAGATATCGCAGATAGTATAGAAGAGGATATAAAGGAACTTGATATAATTCCAAATGTAGAAACAATACAAGATATGGTAGAAGAATATCTAATGGATAGTGATAGAAAAGATTGTGCCAAAAGATACATATTATATCGAGAAGAAAGAAATAGATTGAGAAATACAAAACCAAATTCAAAGTATAAGTTTATTACAGATGAATTTGTTAGTAAATATAAACATATAAAACCACCATTTACTAATCTAGGTCACTTTGTATATCTAAGAACATATTCAAGATGGTTATCTGAAGAAGGTAGGCGTGAATATTGGTGGGAAACTGTTCGTAGAGCAGTTGACTATAATTGTTCATTAATTCCAGATGTTACACAGCAAGAAGCAGAAAAACTTTATGATAATATATTTAATCTTAAACAATTTTTAAGTGGAAGAACTTTATATACTGGTGGTACTGAAGCAAGTAAAAAGTATCCTATGTCTAACTATAATTGTTCATTCACTGTAGCAGATGATTTTGAAGCATTTAAGGATTTATTTTATCTTTTGCTTATAGGGGCAGGAGTTGGATTAAGAGTTAGAAAAGAAGATATAAATCAATTACCTTCAGTTAGAGGCGATTTGAAAATAATTCATAAAGCTTATACTCCTGTTCCTAAAAGAGATAGAAAAGAATATACTGCAATTGATTTTGAAGATAATATGATAGAAATATTTGTAGGAGATTCAAAAGAAGCATGGTGTCAAGCATTAGATTATTTTCTTAAATTGTTCTATTTAAATGAATTTAGTAAGGTAAATACAATAATAATGAATTATGACAATGTAAGGCAGACGGGAGAAAGATTAAAAACTTTTGGTGGATATGCAAGTGGTTATAAACCATTCATGGAAATGATAGATAAACTGTATAAGATTTTAGTTAAAGACAATACATATAAAAAGAAATTAAAACCAATAGATTGTCTTGATATAGCAAATATAATAGGTGTCTCAGTTGTAAGTGGGGGAGTCAGAAGAACATCAGAAATAATATTATTTGATTACGATGATGAAGAAACCTATCAAGCTAAAACTAATCTTTATAAAGAAGTAGATGGAGAATGGACATTAGACAAAGATTTATCCCATAGAAGAATGTCAAATAATTCAATACAATATACTAAAAAACCATCAAGAGAACAGTGGCATAAAAACATACAAGAAATGAGAATATCAGGAGAACCCGCTTTCCAAAACCTCGAAGCCGCAAAGAAACGAAGAGAGGATGCTGAAGGTGGAAATCCTTGCATGGAAATTATTCTCAGAAATCGTGGAATGTGTAACCTTACAGAAGTCAATACTATGGGATTTGTTGACAACGGAAAATTAAACTATGAAGAACTATACAAAGCACAGAGATTATCTGCTAGAGCAGGATATAGAATGGCATGTATAACTTTTGAATTATATAAATGGGATAAAGTTAATAAAGAAGATATGTTAATAGGTTGTGGACTAACTGGTTGGCAAGATATGATTAATGCAACTAATATGACAGAAGATGAAGAAATAATACTGCTAGAAAAACTTAAACAAATAGCACATGATTCAGCAAATGAATTAGCTGATAAATTAGGTAAAAACAGACCTAAACTATACACTACAATAAAACCTTCTGGAACATTATCACAGTTACCAACTATATCAAGCGGAATACATTTTAGTCATAGTCCCTACTATATAAGAAGAGTAAGAATAAATGCACATGACCCATTGGTTCAAGTTATAAAAGAATTGGAATATCCCATAAATCCAGAAGTAGGTCAAACATGGGAAAACTGTGATACAGTTGTTATAGAATTTCCTGTTAAATCACCCATAGGCAAAACGAAACATGATGTAACTGCAATAGAGCAATTAGAGATATATAAGAAATTTATGAAACATTATGTAGACCACAATACAAGTATCACTGTTCATGTTAAAAACCATGAATGGGATGATGTTGAACAATGGGTTTGGGATAATTGGGATGAAGTTGTTGCAATATCGTTCTTATCATTAGATGATAGTTTTTATCAATTAATGCCATATGAAGAAATATTAGAAGAAGAATATAATAAAAGAATTACATTAATGAAAACATTCACACCATCTTTATTAACTAAATATGAAAAAGAAGAAGTAGAAATTGATATAGGTAATGATGGATGTGCTAGTGGTGTATGTCCAGTAAGATAATAAATAAACTAGGAGGACTCAATGAAACAAATAGATATATACGTTGAAACCTGTAGACAAGAAATAGAATTACCAGTATATGCTAACATAGGTGATGCTGGTATGGATGTTAAGGCGGCTGAAGATATAGAAATTAAAGCAAGTGAAACTAAGATTATTCCCACAGGTTTAAAAGTGGCAATTCCTGAAGGTTATGAAATTCAAGTAAGACCTAGAAGTGGAGTATCATTTAAAACACCTTTGAGAATAGCAAATAGTATAGGTACAATTGATAGTGGATATAGAGATGAAGTTGGAGTAATTATTACTAACACCTCAATACCTGAAAATCCTTTTAATATGACTTTTGGTGGATTTCATTCAACTCAATATACCATTGATGAAAAAGGAAATAAGCAAGGAACATATTTAATAAGAAAAGGCGATAGAATAGCACAACTTGTTTTAAATGAAATACCTAAAATTAATTGGATACCTATAGATAATGTTAAAGATATAGGAACTGACAGACAAGGTGGTTTAACCACCCTCTTTCCAAAACAAAATAGGGTAAAAAGATACAGTTAAATAAAAATATATACAATATATAGTGGTTAAACAAAATTAAAAACCACAATATATGGTGTTTGAATCAAATCGGATTTCATCTAAATTACAAAATTATGTATTTAAAAGTGAAATGAAAGGAAATATAGATGGTTAGAATATTTGAACGTGATGAAATTCCTAAAGGTTTTCTCGAAGCAATAAAGCAAAAGAATATAGATATAAACAATATTAAATATGTCATACATGAAGATTTCAAACATGCTTCACTTTGGGATATATTAAATAGATTTGGGTATTATGAAACAATACCATTAATTACTGAGGATTATATTTATGTAATATATAAATAGAATAGGAGACAACATGTATAATAAAAAACTTTTAGTTGCCATCACTAAAAACTTAGAAAATGCTCTGGTTAATATAAACAATCTAGAAACTGAAAACTTAAATGAACCTTTAGACAAATACACATTGTATTATTCAGTAACTTGTATTTTAGAAACAATTAATAAATTAAATTAATGAAGGAGAAATGTATAATGAGAAAGTTCAAAATAAATCCAGTAAAGTTTCTTATTATACTAATGATGATAGCAATATTCCTTCCATTTATAATAGGTGGGATAGGAACATTGTTGAGAGGTACTGCAAATACAAAGTTCTCAAATGAGAATGAGACTATTACTAATGTAGAGCAATCAGAAAAACAAGAATTTAAAAATGCTAAGATTGAAGAAGAATTACTAGTATATAAACTCAAAGAGCAAGAAGAAAAAGCAAAACAAGATAAAATTGAAGCACTACAAAATCCAGAATTAATAGAGAAGGAACTTACAAAAGTAGGGAAACTAATCACATATGAAGGTAAAATTTTTTATGATGATAGTATAATACATAAGGGATTTCTCAATTCAAGAAAGTTAACTCTTAAATTGCTTTATAAGTTTGGTATAGCAATAAACCTTAATGATATTGTCATAGACGAATATATAGAAGATATAGTAGTATTAAGGATACCTAGAGATGGTTTAGTACTAGAATATATTCAAATGTTACCAGAAGAAAGTTATGTTAATGGTGAAAAGAGTTTGTTAGCTAAGTATTTTAAGCCTAAAGAAGTTAAAGTATTGTTAGATGAAGCATATTACACTACTCAAGAAAGAATAAATAATACGGATGCTATATTTGTTAAGGCAGAAGAAAGTTTGAGAGAGAATCTGGAATCACTTATTCTAAGACTTGGATATAAGAAGGTCATTTTCAGCAACTAACTAATAATTTGACAAGTAGGAAACGTGTGATATAATGGTAATAAGATAATAAATAAACTTAAAAGTAGAAAAGAGAAAACAATGAAATTTGAATTATCAGAAGAGCAAATAGAAAAAGTTAATCAATGGGATAATCCAAAAACAGGACATAAATGTAGTTTACAATCTAATGAATTTAGTGATAAATATGTAGGAGCTATTGGTGGTCATTTAAGTTATACATTTATACCAACAGGCATAGGAGATGTTGCTATAGTAAAATGTGACTGTGGGGCAGAATTAAATATAACTGAATATGAGAATTGGTAAAATAAATTGACTATTTTATAGAAAGGAGATAAAAAATGAAAATATTAAATAAAGAGGTTATAAATAATTACAATATTACAATGACTACATATGAATTACAAATAATAATAGATTGTATGTGTGCTGTTAGAAACGGTAGAATTAAAGAATTAAATAAAGAAGAATCCGATTTACTAGATGTATTAATAAAAGAAAGTGAAAAGTTTTAATAAAATATAATATAAATCAATGTAACCAAATAATAAATAAAACCATAAGATATAGTAGAAAAAGAAAAACAGGAGGAGCTTAAAATGAATGTAATAGCACTTTATACCTATGGTGAAATAAAGGAAATGCAAGAACAAGAAATATTGGGTAACATTATTGTTGAAAATGATATGAATATTAGTGATGATATCTATGGTTTAGTTCTTAATAATGTTTTTATACCAATTATACTGAATGGTTCGGATGATTATTTTAGATACGAAAGAGACCTTAATTGTCTGGAAAACTACTATGAAAAAGAAGCATAAAGGAGAGATTAAATGAAGATTGAAAATGTAAAAGTCTATGACTTAGAAGAAAGTATAAGAGCAAGTAAATTTCCTATGACAGTAGATATAAATGATTGTAATTCTAAAATCACTAAGACAACAATAAATCTTGCTTCTTCTGAAAAAGGAGAGGGACACGACCAATGGCTTACAGGAGTAAGAGTGGCTTTTGATTTAACCTTTTCAAATAAAGCATGGGTAGAATTAGAAAGATATAGGTTTGTTGAATTTGTAAGTAGTCAATCTACAATGCACAGAATTTCAAAGTTTGATTTATCAAAACAATACAACGAATATGTTGACACTAGAATAATTGACATTATGGAAGAACTTAAAGACAAATATAATCGGTCACAAGACCCCTTGAGATTATTATATTCTAATCCAGCAGGTTTTGAATTAACTGCAAGACTTACAACTAACTATAGAGCATTAAAAACTGTTTATTCACAAAGAAAAAATCATAGACTTCCTGAGTGGCAAGAGTTTTGTAGGTGGATAGAGACACTACCTGAATTTGGGAAGTTAATACTAAAGGAGGAATATATATAGAAAAACAAAAATTTCTAATAGATATGGATGGTACTATCACAGATAGCATTAAAGCCTTTATATCCGTTTACTCCATGATATATTCTTACTATCCAGACTATACACCCATAAATCCAGATACTATAAACACATGGGATTTTAGTGAATGTAAACTATTACATAAATATAAAGACCATAGTGTTGAAGAAATATTCGGAATGAAAGAGTTTTTCGATAGATTAGAATTATTTCCAAATGCTTATGAAGTACTAAAAGAAATAAGTAAGCGATATGAATTATGGGTAGTAAGTATTGGCACATATGACAATTTACACTGGAAGGCTAAATATATTAAAGAAAAATTACCTTTTATAAAAAATTGTTTGTTGATAAATAATGGAGAAGTTAAAATGGATAAGAGTATTTTAAGTCCACCATTTGCTCCCGTAGATTCAATTTTTATGGATGATGTGTATAGTAACCTTTTGTCAGCAGGAGTATATAAAAAATACTGTTACGGTAAGGTATATTCTTATAATCAAGAATGGACAGGAAATAGACTTTATAATTATATAGATGTAGCAAATCAATTTCTAAGATAGTTAATAAAATATTATATAAATTAAAAATTAAGGTGATATAAATGTTTAATAGTAAAATCGTAGAAAAGTATGAAGAATATCGTAATTGGTTTGAGAAGCGACAAGATGAGTTATGTGATTATGAGATGCAACCACTTACATATGATGAGTTTGAAGATGGATATATATTTAGAAATGAAAATGATTAAGAAATTTAAGGAGAATTAATTATTGAAGAATCAAGGAAAACCAACGTTAAAATTAATCTCACCTATACCTCCTAGTGTAAATCACTATTTAAAACCTAGAGGGTTTGTAATATATCAAGGTAAAAAACCTATTGCTCAAATATCAATGTATGAAACTGCTGAAGCTAAAAGTTATAAAAAACAATTTACTCAATATGTAATAGAAGAAGTACAAAAGCAAAACTGGAATTGGACTCCTAATAAAACTCAACATTTTTATGTAGATTGTGATTTCTTCTTTGATAGAGTTGATAAAGACCCAAATAATTATTTTAAATGTATGTTAGATGCTATCACAGAAACACAGTTAGTATGGCTTGATGATAATGTAGCTTGTGAGAGGGTTAATTCAATTAGATATGATTCAATAAATCCTAGAATTGAGTTAACTATATATCCTGTTGATTACATAGGAATTTACAAGGATATGGAAACATTAAATAAATTTAAAGAAGAATATTGTAATAAATGTAGTAAGTCAAATAAAAATTGTACGGTGTTTAATAAGTCTTTAGAAGGTAGAGTGCAAGAAGAAATTGTTGATTTGAGATGTAGTAAGTTTAAAGTAATTAAGGAGGGAAAATAGATGAAGCATGTTAGAGGATGCGACTTAAAAGAGACTTGTATACATAATAGAGCTTGTAATTTTGATAAAGGTGAAATATATGAGGGTGTGTTCCGATGTACTTGTTTTGAGAATATAGAAATGTTTTTAAATAAGTTGGTAGAGATGAATACTGAAACAAGCAAGTGAATATAGATAGGTATAGTCTCAACAAATGAAATTAAAGAAGAAGAATTAAAGAAAACATTATTAGAAGAACTAAAGAGACACTATGAAATTAAGTATGGCAAAGTTCTATAAGTAATAGTATAATGTGCATATAAGGTGATATAATAATTATTACTTTATATGTACATTTTTGTATAAATGTATATTAATTACTAAGGAGGATTTTAATGAATACATCAACAGCAAAGAAAGTAATTCCAAACAGCGAAAAGAAAGTATTAATTTATTGTAGAGAAAGCAGAGATGATAATTCAGAAAACTATGAAAGAATTGAAACACAAAGAGATTTACTTGTTAAATTTTGTAATCAAAATGGTTATACTAATATTGTAGATATAATAATGCATGATGATATGTCTGGTACGGACTTTTCAAGATTTG
>Ga0209518_1004196_pt1 | contig 11721 bp, 12 predicted proteins | sample RifGroB1_FD_183993 | JGI IMG/M metagenome (GOLD analysis project Ga0209518, IMG submission 183993) | Groundwater microbial communities from Rifle, Colorado, USA - Groundwater B1 (SPAdes) (version 2) | ecosystem: Environmental > Aquatic > Deep subsurface > Groundwater | place: Rifle, Colorado... | reverse complement strand
GTCGATTCTGTACCACAGCTTTTTGTAACTGCACCTAATGGTAAAGTGTTTGTATTCAGGAAGTCACCTAGTTACGCTGTGCTCAATGCTACTGTCCTTGCAGCGCTCGAGTTAACAAATTAAAAGAAGCACCGTGGGGTTAATCTTTGTTCTCAAAAGACCCGACTATATATTTCTAACCGCATTGGCCACGCTTATTGTCTTTTTAGCACTGACATTTTTCTCTAATATGGGCATTTTGGGTAATGTCATCTTTGACGGCGCTCTTCTAGTGTCAGTTAAAATAAAGATTCTAGTGAATATCCCCTACGGATACGTTTCTGAATTTTCATCACGTTCTCTAACTGTGGTATTGTTTTCCTTGCTTTTTGGTATTAACCTCTCTGGAATCGTCTATTACGTTAGACTCTATAAAGCAACCGCTCTCTCTGCCATGGCCGCGCTTGGCAGTGGAAGTATCCTAAGCGCGATTATTGGAGTCAGCTGTATTTCGTGCGGTTCGCTCGCCACTATTTTTCTCGCTTCGCTGTTCGGCGCCTCAAGTCTGGCGATCATTCTTCCTCTTAGTGGCACTGAACTTAGCCTCATAAGCATCACGCTTCTTCTAGTCTCAATAGTCCTCATAGATAAGAAAATAAAACAGGCATGGTCGCGATAAAAAGAAATCCCCGCGCTTTTTGGAACGAATAAGGGACGGGAAGCAGTTGCCTCCCGTCCCTCGGTATGACTCGGTGAACCACCAAGCTCACTGGATCTTCTTGAACGTCCCGACCCAGGTGCGACTTCGGACACTCAAGCGCTCTCCTTCGATCTGGAACGTTGTCCAGTTGCCGTTCGGGAAGGTCACCGTCAACTTGGATCCCTCAGGCTGGAGCTCGTTTCGACTCGACCAGGTCCTCCCGTAGTTGCTGTCGGATTGGCCGGCGAACCGACCAATACCCCCTGACACCATCGTCACCGATGTGGGCGAGACCTTCTCGAAGACATAGAGTTGGTCGGCCATGTGTGCATTCGTACGCTGCCCCCGCCATTCGCCGACCCAGGCACCAGAGAACCGTGCCAGTTCATGGGGAACACTCGGGTCTGGCGGTGTGATACTGATGTCCGGAAGGATCGGAATGTCCTTGGAGACGTGCTTCCGCAGTACTTCCGAGAGTCCCACATCGGAAGACGTGGTCTTGACCACCTGCTGGTCCTGCTGAGCCGACGCGGGCGGCGGGATAAGGGTGAAGGTGATGGAGAGAATGATGGCTGCCACGATCAGCGTCAACGTCTTCATGGTCATCTCCTTCCGTGGTTAGCGTGAGATACTCGCTCTGGGCCTAGGTATCTAGCCCTTGTACTTTCTAATAACAGTGTAGCAAAGCTATTGACTAGAGAACACCAATTTTTTAGTGTATACAACCTGTGGATAAGAGTTGAGTTGTTTTATTTTTCTTTCTCCAAAGCCAACCTAAGTGAAAACAACGCCTCCGACTTAAGCTTAGCTTTTGCCCATGCTTTTTGTTTCTCAGTGAGTAGTTCACCCATACCGGAGAGAATGTCGTTGTCATCAAATTTCTCCATCACATCGATACACTTTTCCAAAAAATCTGCATACGAAACACCCATACGGTCCTCAATAATTTTCTTATTAACTGGCCAGTCATGCGAAAGAAAAAACTGAACATCAAAAATGTCACGGTTCGTCTTACCGATCCGCTCAAACATGGCGCAAAGCTTATGGGCTACCATATCTTCCTTGACCATTACCTGCATGGAGATACCAAGGAATGATTCTACTACGTACTTTGAGCCAAACGCCCGACGATTTATTTCTACTTTAACGTTCTGAGTATTGATATCCTTGTCGTCATAAGAGAGAACGTAGAGAAGATTAAATCTTTTTTTGCGCACCTCTTTTAACGTGCCGTAGTTCTCAATAATTGTCTTGACTCGTTCAAACACGTAGTCCTCCTTATCTAAATCAAGCAAATCGAAGTCCAAGTCCATCGAGAAGCGGTCAAGGTTATAGAAAAATGTGGCGGCCGTCCCGCCTTTGAATCCCAAAATTGGACTGATGGTTGCGTCAGTGTAAATATCCTTGAGGATTTTTATGAGAACATTTTTATGTTTTGCGGTATCAATGGTCATATGATTGGTATATTTTCACCATCTTGGCCATACGTCTATTGCCACCATAAATGGGTAAAATTTCATGCACTTTTTCCCAATTTAAAGCCGAGAGATTATCAAAATGATAATCCTTGTTGAGATAGATAACATCCAAAAATGCTCTTTCGGGCGAAGCGATACTGTAATTTTCTCTCGACTCCATGCCCATCTGATTGGTGAGAATGGTATCCTTTATTTTTTTGTAAGAATACTTCTGTCCATCACACTCAATTTCTTTTGTGGTATATGATGCGACAAAAATCTGGCCGTAAAACTGGAACGTAACTCCGGCCGCGCCTAAAGCTGTCTCAAAACCAATGTATGAGGGGGTATATATTTTTGTAGCCAACTCATATTTATCATAATTCTTGTCTTTAGAGTAAATGCCTCTGCGTACAGCATTCATTTTGCCGGCCTTAACATAACGGTGAATCTTCTTCTTAACGAAATTCACGTCAGATTCTCCCCAAAGCAAAATAAGGTCTTTAAAAGTAAAGACGGTTTTCTTGGATCTCATTAGGTCTAAAATGTAGTCTTTTCCCATAAATTAATGGTTTATGCTATATTGGTACCCAGATATGGGTACCTTTAGATTAAATTATATACTATACTGCAGATAAATACAAGGGGAGCTAGTTAACCGCTCTTAGAGTAGCGTATATTCTATCAATTTGGATAAAGTAGTAGAAAAGCCTATTATGTAAGTATTATGAAAAATTTGAACTGTGATATAATTTTAGTATGTTAACCATGAGCAAGGATGAAAAAATAAAGCAAATTGCTGAAAAAACGGCTCCTGTATTTGAAAAATATGGTGTGGAGTATGCCGGCTTGTTCGGTTCATACGCGAGAGGAAATGAAAAAGAAGAGAGCGACATCGATATATTGGTGAGGCGCGGTAGCAAGTCGTTGTCACTTTTTGATTTTATCGATATGAAAGACGAGATTTCAGATGCATTAAACAAAAAGGTGGACTTGATTTCAGAGAAAGCGGTTATTCCTTATTTCAAGGACCACATTTTAAAGGATTTAAGAGCTATATATGGAGAAAGATAGGTTCGCGCACCTAAAGCTTATGCTGGATGCTTCTCGGAACATTAAGGATTTTATTTCTGTGGCGGAATCGATGATGGAATTTTCTGATTTTGAAAATGATCGTAAAACCCAAAGCTCCGTGATTATGCAATTACAAGTGATTGGAGAGCTGGTTAAAAAAATTCCAGAAGATGTAAAATCCAGTATAAATCTCCCGTGGAAAAAGATGGCTGGAATGAGAGACATGGTTGCCCACGATTATTTTAGTCTTGATCTTGAGGCTGTATGGAATACTGTAACTAAGGACATTCCCGAACTTGCAAAAGAAATTGATAGGTACCTTGATCGAAGACATATCATGTAAATATTATGAAAAAGTGGCAGAGTTTTTTACTCGTGTCTATCTTGGTCGTATTTGTCTCTATCTACGCGGGTAGAGATGCACTCGCCTCTTTTGTTTGGCAGAGACACCACTTGCCTCAAATCGCCGTTCTTTTTGATAGGAGTAATGCCGAGTTAGCGATGTTTATCGGCAACTATCATTTCAACGGCGTGATAGGAGGTGGAGAATATAACCTCGATATCGCTCTAAAAGCTTATCAAAAAGCGGTTTCCATCAATCCGAAAATTTTGTGGGGACACTATCAGCTAGCGCGAATTTATTTCGTGAAAGGGGACTTTAATCTGGCGCTCGCAGAAATCGCCGAAGAACTCGAAGCCAATCCAGAAAATCTGCGGTCGCTCTACGTGCGCGGGCTCATTTACGGGTATCGTAATCAGGCGGGGGATTTAGAAAAAGCCGAAGCCGACTTTCGACGATTTGCCGAATGGGCACCCTCCGAATGGGCTGGTTATAATGATTTGGCCTGGATTTTGTCCAAACGCGGAAAATATAAAGAAGCTGGAGAAACAATAACCATGGCTTTTCGCAAGATTTCAGAATCGAAAAATAATCCTTGGCTTTGGAACGCGAAAGGGGTGGCAGAGCTTAATCTTGGAGAATATGCCAGTGCCGCCAATTCGTTCGGGCGAGCTCTCGACCTGGCGAACGCTCTTACCGAGGCCGATTGGCGCCGGAGCTATCCCGGGAACGATCCAGCAAGCGCTGGGTCGGGCCTCGACGCTTTCAAAGAGGCGATACGCGACAATATTAATAAGGCGGCGCTATTCTGATTGTCAATTCCAATTATTCAAGTTACTGTTTGATGTGTCCCCAAAGATAGGGGCCGTTGCCGGTTTCCTCGCAAGTCCTTTCCATTTCTAGATCCCAGGCGGTGACGCCGATAATTTCGGATATATCGTGAGGACCGGTTCTGTCCTCGACGCCCTTTAGTTTCAAAATATAGTAATCTTGCAGCGATTGGTGGTCGCATGGTCGCCACCACTGCTTGTCTTTGCAATGGGTATAGGCATGTCCTTCCAGTTCTTCCGCGACGGCTTTAGGGTTGATCGGATATTGATCCACTCTTTGGGCGGCAAGCAACAGCTCCATAGCCCCGCTGTACCCGTAAGCGGCATATCCTGAAGGGACCCCGTCGAAACGTTCGCTGTAGAGAGAGGCGAAAGCCTTTGCTTCCGGTAGCATATCTTTGAGTCCCCAATAGAAATGGCCGCCCCAATAAAGGCCCGTGGCTTTTTCCGGTGGGATGCGCTCCATCACGGGAAGCTCGGAAAGAGTGTTGACTATGCTCATTTTCCTCTGGAGCCCGGCGGCATTTACGTCCTCAATAAATTTGAGCTGATCAGCGCCGAAATTCGCTCCGATGAGCACCTCGGGTTTGGCTTTCAAAATAGCCGGAAAGTGTTTGGAAAAATCGTCCGGGGCTTTGGCCGGAAACGGTATCTTGGCCACTCCGATTATTTGAGCATTCATTTCTTTGGCAAGCAGTTTGTAAGCGTTTAAAACGTGTTGCCCCCATTCGTAATCAGACATGACAATAAACACCTTCTTGCCGAGATTTTCAAAAACCCATCTGCCCATCCCTTGGACCGTCATGTGAGGAGTGAGCGCTTCATGGAAGGTATAGGGTCCGAGATGGGGGGCCATGGTAATTTCATTCGACTGGCCGATGCTTATAAACAACTTGCCCGCTTTTTTCATTTCTTCATTAATGAAAAGTTGAGTGCCGGCGGAAAGTCCCCCGACCAAAAAATCGATTTTTTCCTTCTCAATGAGGTCTCGCGTCCCTTCGGCCGCTTTTTTAGGGTCGCTCGTATCGTCTCGCGTGATAATTTCCACTTTTCTCCCTGAAATGCCACCTCGACCATTAACCTCTTCCGCGGCCAACGTTACCCCGCGCAACTGGTCTTGCGCCGACCAGCCGTACACTCCGGAAAGTCCTGAGATAAAACCGAGCTTAATAATTTCTTTCATGGGCTGTCTCAAATACGAGATACTTCTTATAATAACAAAAACGGATTATAATGGAAAACCATGATTCGTCAGAATAAAATACGGGCAGCGTCGCGTTGGCTGCGGTTGGTAAACAATTTGTCCAGATCTTTTAATCTCGCCTCCCGAAACATCGAGGAAGTTCTAAAATCTCTTCTGAAGGAATTGCTAAGGGAATTGGGCGCGGAAGCGGTAGCGATTTGGACGGTGGAGGAAAAGACCCAATTTATGAAGATCGAGGCGTCCGCTGGGCTCGATGGTTTATATATCCGCTACTTCAACAAAACCGATCGGGTGAAAATCGGTCAGGGGATTGTGGGGAAGGTCATGGTTCGGAGAAAAACTCATTATATCGTTTCCGGCAAGAAAGACTCGCTCAATATTCCGCGCTGGAGCGCCATTGACCGGGATGAAGGATTCAGCGCGTCGGCGGTGGCTCCCATGTTTATCGGCAAAAATATCGTGGGAGCGTTTGAAGTGTTTTACAAAAAACGGAAAACCTCGTTTCTACCGGGCGAATTGCAATTTATAGAAATTACCGCTGATCAGGTCGCTGTCACGATTGAAAACATCAAAAATTATGAAACTATCGTGCGCTCCGGCAAAAGTCTGCTCGATCAGGTCGAGCGGCTGTCCGAACTCCAAAAAATCACTCAATCGCTCAGCCTTAGCGCCAATAAGACGCTTGACGAGCCCTTGAAAGTCTTTAACGAATATCTCGAAAAGCGTTTCGGCATCAAGGGGTTGGTGCTATTCCAAAAAGAGGAATCCAGCGGCGCCCTGAAACTCGCGACTTCGCTGGCAGTCTCGAAGCAGGTGAATGATTATCTGGAAGCCCATCTTCAGAAACCCGGTCCCGGGACCCTATCGGGACTTGCCTTCCAAGACAAAGAAATAAAAACTTCACCGAAGGTCTTTATCGACGAGCGGTTTATGAAGCCGTCCAGAGTCATGCTTTCCATAGAGGGGCGGTCTGCCATGATCGCGCTACCGATTGTGGTTCGCGACGAAGCGATTGGAGTTCTGGTCGCAATGTACCCCAAGCCCCATGTATTTTCACAGGAGGAAATCGCGATTTTAGACATGGCGGCGCGATTTTTGGGAGTATCGCTTTTGAACATTAACTTTTTTGAATCCCTTATTTCGGAAAAGCAGAAGACAGCGAACATTATAAACAGCTTGAATGAAGGCATTATCTTGTACGATAACGACGGCAAGATTATTCTCTTGAATCCCAAGGCCGAAGAGCAACTACTGGTTCGGCTGGAAGATGTTCTCGGGCAGGTTGTAACGCGGGAAGTTTCTCAGAAGAGTATTTTTTTGAAGAACCTATACAACATCAGCAATTTAAAATTGGGCGATAACGAAAAAACCGAATATGTCACCGAAGGTTCGGAACACGCCATATTCGAAGTTTCTTCGGTGCCAGTTTACGGCGCGGAACACGCCAAAATGGGTTTTATGCGCATCCTTAGGGATATAACCAAAGAAAAAGAAATAGAAATGCTTAAATCCAGATTTTTAATTACCGCTTCGCATCAACTGCGCACTCCCATATCGGGCTTGAGATGGGCGCTTGATATTTTGGATAAAGGCGAGAAAGGGATTCTCAACCCGGCCCAGCAAGAGCTCATCAAAAATGCTTCCAAGGTCGCCGCCAGTTTGAACGGTCTCTTAAACGACCTCTTGACCATCACCAAAGCGGAAGAAGAAGGGCTTCTTTATGATTTCAAAACGCAGGACATCTTACCTATCCTTGAGAAAATCATCGCGGACTTTGAACTGTTAAGCAGAGAATATGATGTCGCGCTCTCTTTCGTAAAGCCGCCGAAACCGCTGCCGCCGGTGAATGTCGATTCTAACGCTATTTCTCAAGCTATCCGCAACGTCATTGATAACGCCATGCGCTATTCGTTGCCGAAAGGCGCTGTCCAGGTGTCTTTAAATGTCGCGGACGGCGATGTTATCATCAGTGTGAAAGACTCGGGCATAGGCATACCCAGGGAAGATCAGAAATTTATTTTTACAAAGTTTTATCGCGCGAAAACTGCCCAAGTCCGTCAGACCAGCGGTTCCGGACTGGGTCTCTATCTAAGCAAAAACATCATCGAAAGACACAAAGGACGAATAGCTTTCAGCTCCAAAGAAAGCGAGGGGACGAAATTCGATATTTATCTTCCGACAGCGAACTAGGAACTCGTTTCCTTGTCAAAGACGGTGTTCTGGGCAGAGCCGAAAATCCCTTCTTTTTCCAGAATAGTCGTTCGCAGATAAGCGCTCACGTAGCCGAATACAAGTCCTATCATAGTGGCAAGCCAGAACGGCCAGAGCGAGTTTTCCGGAGTAGTTAGCCCCACTCCTCCGAAATTCCCGAACACGTAGGCGAAATATCCGGCGAAGGAGAAGAAATAAGCGGGCGCCAATTCGAACCAGTCGGTAAGTTCGAGCAACACTATGATGAAGCATACGACGAAAACCGTTGCCGGCAGTCCGAAAGTTGCCCCAAAGACATTCGTGAAATAGGGCATAGCCCACAAAGTGATATACCCAAACGCGATGCCTCCGGTAAGTCCGATAACTTCTTTGGGAAGTCGCGAGGGCTTGGCGCCGGCTATGAAGTAGAGCGCCCAGCTTATGAATATTGCCCAAACCGGGACACTAAACCAGTTAGCCACGAATAGCGAGAACGCAGCCAGGAGCCCGATAAGAACCGGAATCGGCAGAAACTTAGTAAATGTCATTTAAATTTGTTGTATTGTTATGATAACACGACCTTCTCCATTATAAGGCATAGAGCTGGCCCAACAAGCCGGTCTGTGGATATCTCTGTCCCAAGATTCGGAGCGTTCTGAAATTGGGCGCGGTTGATTATCTGGTGAAGTCTAGCCTAGTTATGGAAGACATCATCAAGAAAATCAAGAAGATACTTCAGTAAAGGGTAGTTGGGGATAACGATTAGGAGCTTTCCATAAGTACTTTGCTATACTTTAACTAGTGGCAAACACACTTTTGTCTAAGAAACTGATTATCCCCGCGATTATATTTATGGGCGGATTACTAGTCTCCCTTGGTGTTTTGGTGTCGGTAAATCTCGCTCTTGCCCAGTCGTCTGATACTTCGCAGATTTCCCAATGGACCGAAGATGCCGGAGCCGGAATCTCTGTCCCTGCGTGCGCATCTGGAAGTATGTCTACATCTTGTTCCGGAGGGCAGGGAGCTCTGACGTTTAATACTTACAATCTCCATGGAGGCCAGGCGTCCGTTTTTGCTGACTTTTGGGGTGGGCCGCTTATTTGGGAAAGTGGATTCGGGGGAGAAGGGTATTCTATTACGCTTACTGGACTTGATAGCAATCGAACTTATTGTGCAGGCGCGAATGATCCTTTCGGGGGTCAATATGGCGTAGAGTGTAAGCCAACCCCGGATTGTGGGGCACCTCCTCCACCTCCACCTCCACCTCCGATTAACTACAACGTTGCCGCTTCGATTGACTCCGGGTCGGGGACTATTACTGGTCCTGGCATCAGCTGTCCGGGAGATTGCAGCGAATCTTACCCTGACGGGACTTGGGTCACTCTGATAGCTACTCCGTCTGCCGGTTACTTTTTCACCAGCTGGGTCTCCAGCGCCGGATCCATCTGTGGTGGTCAGGGAAGTACTTGCTCTGCGCTCATAGATGGTGACAAAACTGCGGGTGTTAACTTCAGCGTCTCGCCGCCGCCGTTCAATTACAGTCTTTCCAATTCCGGCACGTCAAATGTTACCAAGACATCGGGTGACGCCTTTACCACAAACACCATTACCAAGACGTTAACTACGGGGGCCGCAGAGTCAGTCACCCTCTCTCTCTCTGGAATGCCGGCCGGTGTCTCTACAAATATTTCGAACCAAGGATGCTCGCCGACATGTACTTCGGTCATTACCTTCACTGTTCCCTCAAGTACCCTCGTGGGCACCTACCCCATCACTGTCACAGGATCTCCGCTGGGTAGACAAACGAACTTCAATCTGGTCGTATCGGGCAACCCTTTTACAGTTTCCTGTTCGGCTTCTCCGTCGCCAGCATTCTTGGGGCAAACTGTCACCTGGACTGCCGTGATTTCTGGAGGCAGTCCACCTTTCACCTATTCGTGGAGTGGTACTAACATCCCGGCAAGTCCGGCTCCTAACACCAATCCTTTCAGTATTGTCTACAGTACCATTGGCCAAAAGACCGCTACTGTCACGGTGACTGACACAGATTCTGTAGTGGCAAGTTGTCCAGCCGCTATTGTTCAAATTAAATTCGATCCTAGGTTTGAGGAATTTTAATTACTTGTATCATGGAACAGCCACAACAAATAAAAACAATTTCAGCCGTCGTCGTTATTCTCCTGGTCCTTGGCGCCGGTTTCCTATTGTTTCTCAAGTATCGCACCTTTCCTAATCCAGAAAACTCACCAAAATCTGGCAGTACCAACCATGAGCCGGGAACAGTAGTGGTAGAAAACACTTCGATGATCAACGGGACTCTCTCCCTACCAGCAGGATTTCCACAAGATATTCCTCTTGAAAAGGGCAATCTTATTGAAAGCGCCACAACTTACTACCCAGAGCAGAATGTCCGACAACTAAGTATTAGCTACCAGAGCTCAAGAACGACGACAGAGAAGTATGCGGAGTACAAAAATTATATGACAGCTTCAGGTTATGAGATAACGGAGGAGGACACGAATGCTCCAGTCAGAGCCATCTTCGGGGTTAAAGAAGATAGGAATCTCTCCGTAGCCATAAGCAGTCGAGAGGGTAAGACTCTCGTCCAGCTTTCTTATCTCTTGAAATCGGTACAGTGATAGCTTTAGTGAATTATGCATATTGACGAGAGCCAACTTGAGAGTTTTATGATTGACTCCGGCCTAGTCTCGAAGTCGGAGATTGAGCTTGCTAAAAGCGAGGTCAAAGGGAAGAACATCGGTATCGGGAAAGTACTTGTCAACAAGGGTGTCCTGACTGAAGACGGCTTGCGTAGAATGCAGGCCTATATTCTGGGTATTCCCTTTGTGGATCTTAGAGATCAGAAACTGGACTTCGCTGTGCTTTCTCTCATCCCCGAGCCAATTGCCAGGAATCATAACATCGTCGCTTTCAGAAAGATTAATGATGGTCTGGAAGTAGCCATGCTCGATACTGAAGACTTAACAGCCATTGATTTCGTCAAGAAAAAGGTTAGACTGAAAATCTTGCCTCGTCTGACCGATGATGAGTCTATGAAGTGGGCCCTGCTCTCTTATCAGAAGACGCTGAAGGCCGAATTCGGAGACATTATCCAGAAAGAGGCGGACTCGCTTAAGGCCGTAAGTGACGAGATAGGTGGTGAAGATGTTGCCGAAGGTGATCTTAAGAAACTAGCCGAGGATATACCGGTGGTGCGCATTGTTGACACTTTGCTTAAGCACGCCATCATTCAAGACGCTTCTGATATTCATATTGAACCAGAGGAGGATAAGGTGCTTGTGCGTTACCGCATAGACGGCATTCTGCGCGACGCCATGATTCTGCCGAAGAATACTGCTCCTGGTATTACCGCGCGAATCAAAGTGCTCTCCAGCCTCAAGCTCGACGAGAAGCGCATTCCTCAAGACGGTCGTTTTAAAATTGATGCTGGAGGTGAAAAAGTCTCTTTCAGAGTTTCAACTCTACCTGTCTATTATGGCGAAAAGACGGTGATGCGACTCCTGCGAGAGTCTGTTTCCAACTTCACTTTGGAGAACTTAGGGTTCCACGGTAACGGTCTCGACGATTTACACAAAGCGCTAAAAGTGACTACCGGTATGATTCTCGCGACCGGCCCGACCGGTTCAGGCAAAACCACTACCCTCTACACCATGCTCGATATTATCAATACTCCTAATGTCAATATTTCCACTATTGAAGATCCAGTCGAGTACCAGATGGCGCGTATCAACCAAACGCAGGTACGTCCGGAAATCGGCCTCACTTTTGCCAACGGCCTGCGTACCTTAGTACGTCAAGATCCAGATGTTGTCATGGTTGGAGAAATTCGCGACAATGAGACGGCCGCGCTTGCTATCAACGCCTCGCTCACTGGACACTTGGTGCTTTCGACTCTCCACACCAATTCCGCCTCCGGCGCCATTCCG
>Ga0209518_1004194_pt1 | contig 11723 bp, 12 predicted proteins | sample RifGroB1_FD_183993 | JGI IMG/M metagenome (GOLD analysis project Ga0209518, IMG submission 183993) | Groundwater microbial communities from Rifle, Colorado, USA - Groundwater B1 (SPAdes) (version 2) | ecosystem: Environmental > Aquatic > Deep subsurface > Groundwater | place: Rifle, Colorado... | reverse complement strand
GCAGGGACGCAATTGGAGAACAAATATACTCAACCGGTTGACCAATCTCTACGTCTTCGTAAATGGTGTCGAGAATCAATCAAAGAGAACACTAAACGCAACTTCTAATAGTACGACGGGACTCATTAGCAACGCATTTACCCTCAATGCTGGTACCTACGAATTTGTGGTACAGCCAAAAGGATTCCTAAATCAGGCAGTTACCCAGGCTGTCTCGGGTACAAATTCTGAAATAGGATCATCGTTGAGTCAGTTTAAAGGGGGAGATTTGGATAATTCAGGAAAAGTTACGGGAGCCGATTACAACTTTATGCTATCCTTTTTCAAGAAAGACACGTCAAGCACTGATGGCGACATAGCAAGTATCATCATGGCAGATCTTGATGGTTCAGAACAGGTAAACAGCTTGGACTTCTCACTCCTCCTGTCAAACTGGAATCGCTGTGGAGCATACGAAGATTCAAATGCGGACGGCATAGTAGATACAAAGTATGACACAGCAAACCCGTGCAATTAATGGTCTTTTTCTGATCATAAGTAGTGCGTTTCTTTTTTTCCCGAAACAGACACAGGCCGCAACACTTGTCCTGAATCCCTCTTCTCAAACCATCTCGGTAAATGGAACTATGGATCTTGCGGTGGTGCTCAATACAGAAGGTGCTCAAACATCAGCAACTGATGTTATCGTAACTTACGATAATTCAAAATTAAATCTTATTGATATAATCCCCGGCTCATTATACGATCAATATATTGGTGAAAGTATCAGCAACACGACGGGTCGCGCTTCAATATCGGGTATAGCCAGTTCTGCCAGCAGTCTCTACTCAGGCACAGGAACATTTGCGACGTTTCGATTCCGGGCAATTCAAAGCGGCTCTTCGCCCGTAAGTTTCGAATACAGTCCGGGAAATTTAAATGATACCAATGTGAATGAAATCAATGTATTTACTGACGCTTTAAACAGCGTTCAAAACGGCACATACACGGTATCCGGAAGCGACACCTCCACAACTACCACTACCACGAATCCGACGGCAACTACTGTACCTTCAACGAATTCATCATCAAAAGGCGGTATGCCCGTATCGGGCAATTCACTGCCGGCCATCATGGTCGCCATCGTGGGTGGTTTTTTCCTCTGGATCGGCTCCCTTCTGGGAAAAGAAACGTAGAAACAGTTACGAATTACGAGTTTGTCTCGCGAAGCGAGATCCCGCTTCGCAGGATAAGTTACGTCAGCCAAAGGCTGATCGGCCTCTGGCCGAAGTTAGAATCCCCAGGTTCAAATTTCCATATTAATTTATCTTTGAACTCGTAATTCGTAATTTACAAACTTACACACTAGTTTGTACGGGTATGTTATACTTAATATTCTTTCAATGCTTAAAAATACAAACGACACATCCAACCTGTCCATTGAAAATCTACCGGATCTCCTTACCGTCCGTGAGGTAGCCGAATTGCTGCGCGTCTCACCGCTGACGATAAAACGCTGGGGTAAAAAAGGAAAATTGCCGGCGATTCGTATCAATTCCCGCGGGGATCGGAGATATAGAAAAGAACAAGTCCTTCGTTTACTCGGTGTGCAAACTGATCAAGAATACTACTAAATTTACTTCGTGTCATTCTCAATTTTCTCAATTTTTTTCAATCGACGGACATGGCGCTCAACGAGAGGAAAATCCGTGTTTAAAAAGTTTTTGATAATTTTTTGTGCTTCATCAAGAGATATATGATCAGCAGAAAGTGATACCACGTTTACATTTTCATGCTCACGCGCTTCGGCTGCTTGTTCAGGATTTGTGGCAAGAACAGAACGTATTTTGGCGAATTTATTTGCCGCAATATCGACGCCGACCCCTGATCCGCATATCAGGATGCCGCGAGAGGCTTCGGGAGCTTTCTGCAACTGTTTTGCAATGTTCAAGACAAAGTCTGGATAGTCGTCGTCGGGATCATGGACGGTATTTCCCCCATCAACAACTTCGTATCCTTGTTCTTCAAGCAAAACTTTCAATTGTTCTTTTAGTCGAAATCCTCTGTGATCGGCCCCAATAAAAATTTTCATAAGACTAGTATACAACAATTTTTCCCCCTTGACTCAGCCTATAACTTATGATAAAAATAACTGTCATGGACTTGAACATAAGCAACCATCTCTTCTGCTCCCCTACCAACGCTATCAGAACATCTGTTTGCATTAAGATGGTCCTTACTGACTTCCGATTGTAGGGGGAGGAAGGTTTTTAGGTACGTTACAACCACCTCCCAAAATACGGGGAGGTTTTTTAGGCTTATGAGAATTGATTTTGACCAGAGTCGTAGAAATTTTTTACTATCTACTGGAGGACTTGCTCTCGCAGCTGTACTTGGTAAGAGTGCGGTTCATGCACAAGCAGCTACTGAAGTTGCTCCTCCGCTCGGGGAACAATTAATCAATCCGGCAGGACTTTTTAGCTTGGCTGAACTTCATGAATTTCATGAAATTGCTCAAGCAGCACATTTATCTTTCGATAGAGATAATCCAGAGGTCATACAATATATCCAATCAATGGTTTTTCACTCCCTTAAAGCATTGGGAGCCGATGAAGCCATAGCAGCAGAAAGAATTCAAAGGATTCTATTTGATTTCGATGAAACTTCTCCGAATACATGTAAAAGTTCTACCTGCGAAATACGTCCAGGCTGGCTCGTCATTACTGGTCAATATATGAATGAAGGAGATGATTGGAATAGATTTCGCTATCTACTAAATCATGAGAGTGGACATCATATAACTAAACCAGTAGATTCATCAGGTCTCATACCCGTAACAGAAGATTATGGATATACAAGATATGAAGTGTATGCTGATGATGGATTTGCACCTAAAATACTATCGACATCAGGAAATGCTCCAAATTTACATACGAAGGGAGTTAAATTTTTGCATGGCGAAACGACAAATATAGTCGAGGTAGTTATATTAGAAGAATTAAATGCAGAGCTTTCGGGAGCAATGGCAAGTACTCGTACTGGATTTATTGAGAATCCTTCTAATGAAAGTTACTTTTATGGATTTGCGGGGAATGGTATTAGGTTCCTTGACTATAACATAACTAATGGGAATAGATATCTTGAACCGTGGCAGCAGGTTATGAATTTCCCGAGCATGAACGGTTACTACTTAAGAAACGACAGGTATGGGCTTACCATCGCTCTCGGCGATCAGGTAATTCGAGCAAATCCTAATATTTGTCGGCTTCCGGAGAACTGGCGCGCAGGACTTGGTAACCTTTACGCTGCTGCAGTGATGTTTGGCTATCGTGACAATTATGAAGTGGCACACCGATTAGATTCAGATTACATAACAGAAACTGATATAGCCGATTTAGCCTGCCATATGGATAATTTAATCCATGAGAACTGATTTTCGAACGTTCCTGCCCCAACCCCTCAAGCAACCCGGACTCCAAACAAAATAGATTCATCATCTATCATTAAATAACCATATTACACAGTTATAGTAGAATAGCAATTATTATGCCTACGAGATTAGAAGAATCAGTCATCTACGAACACGCCGGTAAGTTAATTACCGATGCTAATAGAGAATTAGCAAAACTGGAAGAACTCGAACTAGCTGACGTATACGAATATCTTTCAGCACAAGAAAGAGCTGACAATCTCCTATTACAGTTACAAATAGACCCAGAAAGAAAAACTAATCACTTAGCAGAGGCCTTATCTACTTGGGAATCTGATAGATCAAAGAGTTTATACCTGTTATTACTGGCAGCAAAGCATGCTACAGAATTAAAAAGATTTAAAACGGCAGAATCCTGTGTACGTTGCTCTAGAGCACTTGTCGAATTACCGCTTATACCGACACTCGATCCGGAAGCCTATGGACACATGCTCGATCATGCAGCGATACTATTCGAAGAAGGACATAAAAATAGGAACGTCAGACTTATCAGCAATGCATACTATGCAGGTGTTACCTACAACTGCGTTACGTTTGAGTCTGGCATTTTTACGGACGAAGTCACAGAAGGAACTATCAAAGCAGCACGAGTAGATTATTATCAAATGTTAAATATACTCCAAGGCAGACCACCCGTTCTCCATTAGGGATTTATATTCGATAACCACCTATTGTTTTAAAAAATCCCTAAAACTCACAATACCTTCTACGTCAAAAAGCTCTCAAAGTTAGCCTGGTTAATACTTCGTACCCGACCGTTGTATACACTCTCAAACTCTTTTTTTGTTGAGGCTTTTACCTCTCCCTGCCATTTAAATTCATATCCGTGCAGTGCCCCGCCACTCTCTTCGATCAGATCAATCTCTTTTTGATCGTATGTCCGCCAGAAATAGCGGTTCACCCGCTGTCCGTTATAAGCAAGATGCTTCATCCGTTCAACCATCAGATAGTTTTCCCAAAGTTGACCAATATCATTTCGCAGAGTTAGTCGGTTGAAATTTTGAATAAGACTATTGCGAACACCGTTATCATAAAAATAATAACGCGCATTTTTGATGATTTCTTTTCTTAGGTTACGAGAAAATCCTCCGACTCTGAAAATAACGAATGATTTCTCAAGAAGGTCAAGGTAACGCTCAACCGTCTTACGATTAAGTGCTAGCTTGCTTGCTAGCTCAGTCAACGACACTTCATTACCAATCTGAAATGCAATAAGTCGAAGAAGGTCAACGATTTTTTTAGCATGTCTAATACTATCCAACTCAAGAATATCTTTATAGAGATATGATCCTGCCAGCTCATCAAGATACCGTGAACGTTCATGCTCTGCCTCTAGTAAAATAGTCTCGGGATACCCACCCCATATAAGCCATCGTTCCAACTGTTGTTTTGCATCAACCGCTCCATAGGTCTGTATCAATTCATTGAAGCTTACCGGATACAGTAATACCGTTTTTTTTCTACCGGTAAGAGGTTCGCCTATCTGAGCAGCAAGATCAAAAGAAGCAGAACCCGTTGCGATAATGGAAATGTGAGGAAATGAGTCAATAATGATTTTCAAGTTTAGTCCGATATTTGGAACTCTCTGAGCTTCGTCAATAACGAGAAGAGAGGTTCCGGTAATGAGTTGTCCAAGCTGAGCACTATTTTGTTGTGACAATAGCTCTTGATTACTGAGTTCTTCACCATTCATGAATCGATATAAACCTTCGTATGTTTTCAGAAAATCGTTAATAAGTGTTGTCTTACCGACACGGCGCGGTCCGTAGAGTACAAGGACTTTTCCTGGTTGAATTAATGAGTGTATTTGTCCTTCTAAAAGTCTCTGAATTTTCATTAATTGAGTATACTAAACTATCCGTATTTTGTCAAATACAGATACTTTAAGCTCATGCCAGTTCTGAAGGAGGTGGAGAGAATCCTTCAACTGAATACTTACTCAGTTACTCATTGACAAGAGAGGGAAAATGACTTAAAAGGGTAGATGTACCACTCGCAAATAAATTTGCTCGAGTATATACCCCTTTAAACTGCTTTGATCCCGCCTTGGGGCGGGACAAACCAGCATAAGACGGGTATAGAAAAATAATGAAATCGAGAAATATACTTTTTCTTCCTCTTTTAGGTCTTTTTTTAACCGGCGTGTTTGTTTATTATTCTCCACAGGACACCAATGCCCAGGTGGCGGTTTATGCAACCCGGGAAACAACGCCTGTTCTGAATCCTCCTGATTCGGCAGATGATATTGCCATTTGGATTCATCCGACTGACAGCTCTTTAAGTACAATCATAGGAACCGACAAAGACGGCAATTTGGAAGTTTATGATTTATCGGGAGCCGTATTACAAAGAATTCCTTTTAAAACCAATAATGTTGACCTTCGCTATAACTTTCCCCTTAACGGAGAACGGGTCGCGCTGGTGACCGGAATTGATAGAACGGCACATCGAATATTTGCCTATAAGGTTAATCCGGAAACCCGGCTTTTGGAGGACGTAACTTCCCCGCAACCCTACCTTACCGGCCTAATAGGTTCAGCGATGTATGTAAGTCCGGTAACCGGCAAATATTATATTTTTACCAATTATGAAAATGTTTTGAGGCAATACGAACTGAGCGATAATGGAAGCGGTCAGGTTGCGGTTAATTTAGTGCGGACCGTTACTTTCGGCTCGTTTATTAATCTGACCGAAGGAGTAGTTGTCGATGATGTTTACGGGAAAGTTTATGTAAGTGAAGAGCTCGTGGCAATTTGGAAATTGGGCGCGGAACCCGGTGACGGGGAGAATAAAGTGCTGGTAGATAAACCGCTCGCCGCGGGAGGATATTTTCAGCCTGATATCGAGGGGCTCACGATTTATTACAAAAGCGACGGCACGGGATACCTGATAGGTTCCAGTCAGGGAAACGGCACATACACTGTTTATACCAGAGAGAGAAATAATGAATATGCAGGGACATTTACTATTGCCGATGGAATTGTTGATAAAGTTACCGGGACCGACGGAATAGAGGTGACAAACTTTCCTCTGGGCCCTGATTTTCCGTATGGTGTTTTTATTGCCCAGGATGGCAGAAATAAAGATGGGGATGTTTCCTTGAATCAGAATTTTAAATTAGTACCTTTTGAAGGTATCGCGGGAGCAGTCAATTTAACGATGGATACTTCATGGGATCCACGGTTGGTTGGGGTCGGGGCAACTCCACCTCCCGACGGGAGTCCTACACCGACCCCGTCGCCAACTCCCGTGACTTCTGTTTTGACTTTTACCCCAACCGATGATGCCTATGTAAATGCAAATAACCCCAATAAAAATTTCGGGACGGTGACAACTTTACAGGCAGACGCAAGCCCTGCGAAAAACTTTTATCTCAAATTTAATGTTTCAGGGGTAAGTGGGTCGCAGGTATTGAGCGCAAAGTTGAGACTTTATAATACCAACGCCTCAGACAGCGGAGGAGATTTGATGTTTGTGCCTGATAATAATTGGGTCCAATCAGCTATAAATTGGAATAATGCACCTTCAGCTGGCGGCTCAATAATCAGTTCGTTGGGAAAAGTAGCAGTTAATAACTGGTATGAATTTGATATGACGTCACTCATCACCGGAGACGGTTTTTATACTGTCAGAGTGAATTCTTCATCGACAAACGGTGCAGCGTATTATGCAAAAGAGGGTACCGCAGAGTTGAGGCCTGCATTAGTAGTTACACTTGCTCAATAAATGAGCCAAAACTTTGCCGCCCCGAAGATAAAGGCAATCTCAATTTTCTGATTTGTAGCAGGCATTGGTAAACTATGTTGGAACGTGGTTTAAGGATTTTGTTTCGTCCAAAGGATACTTAAAACCTGCTTTTGTTTATCAACTCGCGCACTAAAAATAGAGCATATTTCTGCTCAAAATATGTCCTACTGTTGTAGGATATTTTAGCTTATGCCGGTTTAAACTTTACAACAACTGCAACAAAGCCGTTAACAGGTCTCTCATTTATATCAAAGGCTCCCTCTTCCACAACCCTTACACTGTCAAACCTGCCGGATATCTCTAACTCTTGTAGATATTGCGTAAGCGGTTTATCTGGCTGACCGGGACAACCTTTTATACCCGCTTGACTTACGTTAGTATAAAAACTCTCGCCCGGTTGCAAGAAACTGGCTATTTGAGTATCAGCTAAACTTGTCGGTTTATCTGTAGATATTAGCTCATTTTCTAGTCTCATTTACCTCACTTCTATCTTCATGTAGTTATGTAGGGTATTTAGCATCTTTGGGCTGTAAATCAACCTATAGGCTCTTTTTTAGCCTGCGTGGAAGTGGTAAAATGGAGGTTGGATACTACTATTCTATGCATATTGAAAGAGAACAAGGACTTCTACCTCTTGAGACGCTGCCGGAAGAGTTGAGGGTTTCTCCTGCCGAGCAAGCTGACTATCTCGATCGGCAAGGCATCCTCGTTGAGACACTTCCGGGAAATAGCATTCTAATTGCAACCCACAGGGATACGCCGGATCAGCAACAGACCTATGTTGACTCCTTTCTCCGCGTCGGCTATTATGACGATCCTCCTCACCTTATGGGGATTACCCATCTGGGAGAACATATGGTTTTTGGTGGCTGTCTGGAAGTTCCGAATTTCGAAGAACAACAGCGCCGGTTTATATACAATGGCTACCGTATAGAAGCCCGCACGCAACCGTTTGATGTAACGTTGCAACTTCAGGCTTCTTCTGGTTTAACAAACCCATCACTTGGCATCGCAGCCGGTATTCGCAATCTTGCCTCAATGGCATACCAGCCGCTCATAGACCCTTTACGAATGTCCTATGAAAAACAACTTATTCTCGATGAGTATTGGATGCGTCTGCCAAGTCTCCCTTGGCACACCGGCCGGGCAATTGCCGAAGCGCTCTTTGCTGCCGACCACGTACTTCAAAAAATTGGTACTGGGGACATGGAATCGTTAGATCGAATAACCCACGAAGATTTGATACGGCACGTTGACAGTTATTTCACCCCCGCCAATACAATGATCAAAATGTTTTCCGACGGGGATCGCGATAAATACGAGCCGCAGATTAACCTCATGCGTGAAGTGTGGAACGAGATAGCAAGCGATCACAAAGGAATCCGTACACGAAGTCCCGACTTTAGAAAAATGTCAAAATCCAACATGCTAGACGCTTCATCTGCATATGTAAAATCTGTCCCCTTTAACAAAAATCGGGTATGTGTGAGTACCGCAGCGGTCTACGATGCAGGATTTTATACGAAAGAATCATTTGCGCTCGGTCTGGCGACTGGTATCTTAAGCACTGACGCATTTTCGCTTTTGAGAGGGAGCGGTATTGGGTATGCACCTTTTGTTAATCTAGCCAATGTGCCTTACACAGGAACGTTCACTGTGCAAATGGGCATCGAGGTAGACAAAAGCAGATACCAAGAACTCTCGGTGCAATTACCGACTGTGCTTAAAACACTAATAGAGCAGGCGTTGGCAGACGGATTACCTGCTCGTCGTGTTGAAGCTCTCTACAACGCATATGCAGATGTGCCGTATTCACTCAACGGCAGGTTGCAATATGCATTCGATGGCTTGCGTATATGGAATCAGGTGATTCGTAGCGAGGATATTGAACAGTCGTACCGTTCTGTTACCGATCAGGATGTTGCGTCCTGGCTTCGTCGATTTGCCGAAGAGCCGGGAGCTTTGTTTATCGTCGGGGACATTTGAACGTAACTAATCTACATGGATTCGTCCGTCAGGAATTTGGCAGGGGTGGAGAGAATCGAACTCCCGTTCCTGGTTTTGGAGACCAGCGTCCTACCACTGAACGACACCCCCACTTATTCGATATGCAACAGGAACATATCTCGTCGAATAAACCTTTTATATTTTACCATGATGATACGCAAGGAACTTATAAATCGTCACCTGCGCACTTCCGTGGTGGTCAATCCCGTCTCCGACAAACCCATTTTCTTCATACGATTCCGGTCGTCCGTGAATAAAACCCTGACCTAATCTAGTATAATATCTTTGCCCTACCTCAATACTTATAATTTTATGATCAAGAGTTTCTTTCATAAAATAATACGGACTGAGCCTCAGTGGTTCAATACTTCTGTCAATAGCTTCTAGTATTGTTATTTCCCTTTCATAAAGTTGTGAATTCACGACAGGAATTCCTCCACGATGTTTTCTCACTTCGGCATAGTGAGCCCAGGCTTGGCCCGACTCAACGAGCAAATTTACTAAATTTTGTTGAGGTATTTGATCTCCAATTTCTTTCATAATTTGAGCCTAGGGCGGGAATCGTCACGCGAAGCGTGATCTCGCTTCGCGAGAAACCCGACTTTTTGAGCCGTCGATGGGAATCGAACCCACGACCTTTCCCTTACCAAGGGAATGCTCTACCACTAAGCCACGACGGCACGAGTCTTCTGGTCAAATATACTAAGGTGTTATTATAACAGCTGAAGTGAGCAAAAACTATGCCGCTGGCAGAACAAGATTTTATTTCCCGGGTAACACAGGCGTTTGATCTCTCAGAAGAAGAAATAGAAGGAACACTATATTATGTAAACAGTCTGTTTAATAAAGAATCGGGCCCTCATGCTGCTCTTCAACGATATTTTAATGAATCTCTCGACAACGTTCTCTTTCCCCTCTATCGAACCGTAACGGCAGAAAGTTGGCAGAATATTACCCAAGCGCGTGACATCTTAAATCACGCGGGATTACTCGTCGTTTTTAATCATCCCCACGGGACCGAAGTTTTTCCTGGAGCGCTCACGACGTTTTTTCTTCTGGATCCAAACCAAAACGCCGACCGAGCTTTTCTTACCAGTCATCATCTTGTGCAAAAGCCTTCAAGCAAGAGAATGCATAAACCAGAAAGCTGGGGTAAAGTGGTTCTTACTCACGCAGGGTTTCATGTGGGCAGAACACGACCTATCTCGGTTTATCTTGAAAAATTTGGCCAGCTCGACAAGGAGCGGAGACGTAAAAATCTCGAAGCAAAATTTCAAACTGCTCATCTTCTTTCTCAACCAAATAGTTTTGTCGGCCTCTACCCTGAAGGAAATATTCAAATTAGTTTAGGACAGGCAAAAGAAGGACTTGGACAATTCATCGCAACCGGTTATGGTTATACACTTCCTGTGACCACAAATATTATTGAATGGTTGCGTGGAGGAGGAAATACAAAACAAATTCCTCCGTTGACCATCCATAGACCCATCGAAAATAAATGCCTAATGGAATATGCACATGAAGTTGCCCCCGAAAATCCTGAACAAGTCGCTTCAGACTATGTTATGTGTCACATTGCTTCAGCGCTTCCGCCTCACCAACGTGGAGACTATGAATCGTTTATGAGAGACCCTCTGCTCGAAGAATCATGCCTGCAAGATGAAGGGTTTGCTGAATTAGTACGAAGAGTAATAAGAGTTCAAAAATTGAATTACTCTATGGGAAGAACTTCTCCTCCACTTTCGTTAACACAGGGCACCTGAATAGATTTCCTATAGTCCGGTTTACCATCTCCGTCTGTATCTACAGACCAAGTTTCTAACGGGCCTTTAACACTTCTCTTTGGACACACAGGCTCACTGCTCGTTTTATCTCCATCGGTGAGACCTTTCCTCAGTGAATCTCCAGAAGACGAAACTGGTGCTCTACATAAAAATAATCCCGCAGCAAATACTATAGCACCGAAAGCCAACGATATTGCTCGTCTATCTCTTTCTATATCTTGACACTTACTTTCTACTTCAGTACTAGTATAATATGGATTGTCGACTGTCATACGTCAGTATTATATACTATAGGTCTCTAATAATCAAGTTTGAACTGATTGCTCGTATCCCGTATAATTCAGTATACGCCGAAAGTCAAATGGAGTTTATTTTGAGTTTGTGAGAAGAAGCTTGTCTTGAAGAACCAATTGACGAATGATTGCAGTGGCGGGCCGAGAGGCTTTTAAAAAATTAATCAATAGCTGGAGTGGCGGAGCGGGCAATCGCACCAGACTGTAAATCTGGCGATCGAAAGGTCTACGTAGGTTCGAATCCTACCTCCAGCACAGAAAGAGTGGACAATCGCACCCCGCAGTATGCGGGGTCCCCCAGCACACGGTCCGAGCGTCATCTTTACAAATATATTGACAATTAACTTGACAATTATTGGAGGACTCTTTATAATGAATATATGTTCAAACCTGAGTTTTCCCTGACCTCGAAAATTATTAGCA
>Ga0209518_1004192_pt1 | contig 11728 bp, 10 predicted proteins | sample RifGroB1_FD_183993 | JGI IMG/M metagenome (GOLD analysis project Ga0209518, IMG submission 183993) | Groundwater microbial communities from Rifle, Colorado, USA - Groundwater B1 (SPAdes) (version 2) | ecosystem: Environmental > Aquatic > Deep subsurface > Groundwater | place: Rifle, Colorado... | reverse complement strand
GTAGGACGCGCGGCGTCCTTTACCATGGCCCCGGGAGCGGTATCGCCCCCTTCCATCACGAGATGGAGCGGCATCACGCTCGCCTCGGACTCGTCGCCGAATAGCATATCGTTCGCGTGGCCAGTCGAGGCGCCTTCCGCCTTCTTGGCGGTCGCGCCATCCCAGACCACGCCTCGCGCGATGCCGCGCTCGATGAGCGGAACGATCTGCCGATCCCGCCCATCGGAATCGAAAGGCAAAGGCGGCATGCCAGCCCTCGTCCAATCGTCGGTGAGCGTAAGACGCTCACCGGAAACGCGCGTACCGATCTTCCCGGCAAGACAGCCGGTTCCTTCGACGACCGAAAGGCCGCCGAGACCGTGCGCGGAAAGCATGAAGAGCCACTCATTCATCGCAAGCGGTGAAAGGACGGCGTCGAAGCGCAGTTCCGATGCCCCGCCCACGAATGGGTTCACGAATGGCAGTCGCGCCTCGAGACGCGCTCGCTCAAGCGCCACGTCGATGAGGCTCGCACCGTCGATCTTTCGCACCGCTACGCCGGATCCGGCGGCATGCGCGGAGACGTACCTCCTGTCGGGGTCAGAACTCACGCTGCCGCTTGCGCCCGCGATTACGATGCCGCACGAAGCGACAGTAAACGGATGGTACCGGAACATGCCCTTGGTCGTGGCGACGGCGATCTCGCCATGTCCGGTAAAGAACCTCCCCGAGGCCCGGTAGCCGGCAAGCGCCGCCATCCGATGGGCCCGCGAGAAGAAGTCGGCTTTAATCTCGAGTCCGCCACGGGCGGTCTCCTCGTCATATCCCTCCGTCGTACCTTCCCCCGCCTCCCCCGGACCGATGAGGTCGGGAGGATAGGGGTTCGGCGGCACGTACGGCAACATCGCGGCAGCTGCGGCGATCGCCCGGTCGATCCCCGAATCGTCGGATCTTCCGAGCGAAACGGAGGCGGCCCGCTTGTCCTCACCGATCAGCGTGATCACGATGTTTTCCGCATGGCCGTCGGCCGCATAGGTGACGCTCCCCCTGGCCGACCGCACGGTCTCCTCATGGGAAGAGACCCAGCGAACGAGGCCCTCCAGGCCCTTTGAAATGATTTTTCCACAGGTTCTCCCCAGAAGGGACTCCATTCTCTGTCTGTCCAGGCTCATCATTCTTGCCTCCCCTTGCGGTTATAGACGCGGACGTCCCGGAAGAGCGCCGGCGAGGAGCCGTGTCCGGTGGACATGGACTGTCCCGGCAGGCCCTTGCCGCAAGTGAGATAGAAATTCACCACGGCCCAGTGCGCGCGGTCGGCGATGCCATCGCACGACTGCCAGAACCGCGAGTTGTCTCCGGTGTAGCCGGGGTGCTTCAGAAGCCGCCCCAGCTTGCCGTCCGCGATCCCGCGTCCCAGGGAGAGCGAGAAGTCGAAGTTCTTCCGGTCCTCGCTCATGCTCCAGGAAACGGTGTTTGTGAGAAGCACTCCCCGCTTCACGCGAGAGACAAGCTCCTCGAGCGGGAAGGTTCCCGGCGCGAGCGAAGCATTTGTCATCCTCACGAGCGGGACGCGGTCGAAGCCGCTCGCCCGCGCCGCGCCGTTCGAACCCCTGAAATACGGCCTGCCGAGCAGCGCGTTCAGCTGAACGGCAGTTTCGCGCGAAGTCATCACGCTATTCCAGACGCCGCTCTCGACGAGATGGACCGACTGGCCGGGCGTCCCCTCGTCGTCGAAGGCGAAGGAGCCGTAGCCGTCAGGCATCGTGGCGTCGGAGACGATGTTCACGTGCTCCGACCCGAAGCGATAAGAGCCGATGTCGCGGAGGTGTTTCGCGAGAAACGTCCCACCCATATAGGTCTCCTCGTAACCGAGAAACCGGTCTCCCTCGAAGCCATGGCACGTCTCGTGGACGTGGAGCCCCAAGTGGTCCGGCATGATGATGACGTCCATCTCGCCCTCCGGACACTCGTCCGCGGAGAGGAGCTCTTCAGCCTCCGAAGCGGCCCTGCGGGCAACGGACTCCACGTCGGTCGCGCGCACCGTCTCGTAGCCGCCCACGAAGCATTTGCCGTCGTATCCCCAAGGCGTCATGACCTGCACCTCGCCATCCGAGCCGGCGGTCGCAGAAACGAGCATGACACCGCCACGAATGAGCTGCCGTACCAGCATGGAACCGAAGTCCCGCTCGAATGCGGCAAAAGCCACGTCGTTCGACCAAAAGCCCATTGCCGATTTCCGGACGATGAGCTTTTTGGAAGATTCGGCCATCGCCGCATCCCACTTGAGGAGGAGCGCAAGCTTCTCTTCAAGGGGGACGGCGAACGGATCCTCAAGGCAGGGACTCTCGTAATAGTGGACTTTGCGTCCGGGCGCGGTCTCGCGCGGCGCGAGAAGGAGAGGGCTCATACGCCCCCTGCCGCCCGCAGCCGAAAGCGCGAGCGCCCTCCGGAATGTCCGGCAGAGCTCGTCGGAGAGCGCCGGATCGGATCTCTCGAGACCCGCCGAAGAGGCGAACCCCCAGGCGCCCTTCTTTGAAAGGACGCGAATGCCGAACCCGCTCTTCTCCGAACGGGCTGCATTCTCCACGACGCCGTTCTTCGCGGTCAGGTCCTCGCGCCCTCCGGCAAGAAGCATCCGGATGTCGCCGTAGACGATGTCCGGATTCCGCCGCATGAGCTCGAGCGCCTGCTCCGCGAACCGTTCGTAGTCCATGGAACACCTCCTTATTTCCCTTCGGAAATCAAACTGCTGCCCCTACCCTACCCAAGAAGCCGGTAGAGGTCAATAAAAAAAAGGAGCCCCGAGCGGTGTTGGCCGTCGGGGCGAATTCAGGGTTTGGAACGGACCACAACGAGCACCGCGCCGTCGGAGGAGAAGCAGCTCCTCGCGGTCGCACGGACGCGCGCAAGGGTGATACGCGAGAACTCGGCAAGGTACTGGCCGATACTCACGCCGTCGACCTCGAGGTCATAGAGCAGGTGGGCGCAGCCCTCCGGATCCGAAGCGAGACGCTCGTAGCTTTCGATGAGCTCCTCGCGCTTCCTCTTCAGCTCTCGCTCTCCGATCGTGAAGCGCTCGAGCTCGCGCCGCACCGTCGCGATGACACGCGGGAAGTGTTTCGCCTCGCACGACCCCTGGATGTTCCAGTGATTGAAGAGGTACGTGCTCGAGAAGTCGAACTGGATGCCGTAGGCAAGTCCCATCCGATAGCGGAGCATATGGTTCAGGCGGTCCGTAAGCAGCTCTCCCACCGCCTTCAAGACCGCGCGGTCCTTGAGCTCTAGCCGCGGAAGCGCTTTGCCGAGAGCGAAGTAGGCGTTCTTGAGCCCCGGCCGCACGACGACCCAGGGAGTGTCGAGTGTCGCTTCCGGAACGCCAAGTTCCGGCCTCTTGAATCGCGGCTTCGGCGCATCGGCCGCGGGGAACAGTTCCCGCGCCGCTTCGCAGATCTTCTCATGGGAAAGCTTTTCGCCGACCACCGAGAGGATAAGGTTCGAGGGCGCGAAGAACTTCCGCCAGTAGCGCACGAGGAGCTCCTTCGTGAGCTCGTGCCGCACGCTGTCGAAATCCTCACGCAGCAAACGCCCGAGGTTCGATTTCGGGAAACACGCCGCGTAAAACTGGTTTGCGAGGAACGTCTCCGGATCGTCGTGATGTTCGCCGAGTTCGGCAAGTACGGCGCCGCGCTCGCGCTCGAGCGCATCGAATTCCGGACGGCGCAGATCCTGCACGATCGCCTTGAGCTTCTTCTCGAACTTGCGCTCCTTCACGCTCACCTCGGCGATCGTCACGCGGCTTACCGCCGTCTCCGCGTCAATGACGGAGCCGCTTGCCGCATTACGGTACGGAACCGAGAGAATGTGCTCGAGAAGATGAAACAGCTCCGGCGGGCCGAAGAACGAACCGCCGCGCCGCGTGCCGAGCACGATGTGCGCGAATCCGTTCGTTGTGTCCTGCTTCGTCACGACCGTGAGGCCGTCCTTGAGGATCGTTTTCCGCGGGCTTAAAAGCTTCGAGAGCTTCTCGGTCGCTTCTGCGAGCGCGGCAGCGCGCATCGAACTCACCCCCTTTCCGTTCTTCCTAAGAATCAAAGTGCCAACTACCAACGACTATACTCCATGTTCGTAAAAGTTGAAGCCCCCCACCTTCAGAGTGAAGGTGAGGGGCGGAATCGAACGTAATCAGTCGGGAAGAACGAGGCCGTGGGCCTTCGTGACCCGCCGGAGAAGCGTGAGCATCTCCGTGAGCTCCTCGGGGGTCGTCGTCACCGCCGGCATGAGGCGGATGTAGCGTTCGCCGAGCTCTTCCGAGCCGGCGCCCAAGAGAATGAGCGCCACGGGCTCGAGCTTGGCGGCCGCGTCGACGATCGCGTCGCGCTGCGCCTTGTTCTCGCACTCGATGCGCCGCATGAGGCCGAGGCCTCGGGGCGCGACGCGGGAGAGCGTCGCGATGTTCTCTTCGATGGCATCCCGATCGAGCTCCTCGAGGAGCTCGATGTTCTCGAGCGCGATCGCGCACGCCTCGGCGTCGACGCCGGTGTTGGAGTTTCGCCCCGGCTTCATGTCGAGCTCGGCGCGGAAGACCGACGCCGCGAGCGAATGCGAAGGGCAGAGCGACTTGCCGAGCGAGATGACGTCCGGCACGATGCCGTACCACTCACTCGCGAACATCTTCCCCGTGCGCATGAAGCCCGTCTGCACCTCGTCCATCACGATGATGCAGCCCATATCCTTGAACGCCCAGAGCACGTCCCGAAGGCAGGTCACGCAGGCGACGTTGATGCCGCCTTCGCCCTGCACCGCCTCGGCGAAGAAGATGCGCGGCCGACACTCGGCATACATGTCCCTTAGCAGCCGCAGATCGTTGCCTTCGTGCAAGCTCAACCAGTACCCCGAGCAGTCGTGGCCATCCTCCGGAAACGGCAGGAACTTCGGCCGATCGGCCTGGGGAACGAACCCCTTCCACTGCACCGACTTCGAGGAGGTGAACCGGAGCGCGCCGCGCGAGCGGCCGTGGAAACTGCCGACGAACGCGAAGTCCGTTCCCTCCGGCCTCATCTCGAGCGCGAGCTTGATCGCGTGCTCGTTCGCCTCGGCGCCGCCGCGTCCCATGAAGACCTTCTTCGGGAACGCGCCCGGCGTGATGCGGCAGAGCTCGCGCTTCAGAAGCGCGGCGATGGGATGCGGAAAGTCGTGATCGGGAATGTTCGAGATCTCGTTCACCGCGAACCAGCGCTTCACGGCCGCGATGCGGTCATCGTGCTGGCCGATGTTCTTTGAGCCGACGCCGGAGGAGAAATCGTACGCCTTCCGGCCGTCCCAGCCCTGGAGCAGCGGCCCCTTGCCGTGCCACTGGACGAAACCGTTGTCGAACTGCGTCGAACGCGCGGAATATTCCCGCGACATCGTGAGAACCTCTTCCTGCGACATCTTCGAGAGCTCTTCCCACCATCTCATCGCGTCACCCTCCCGTTCCAAATAAATGCGATAAGTTCTGCCCGAACTATATACGCGAACGCATTAAAAAGTCAAAGAAGTCAAATATTTTTATAATGGCGAATCGTATGAGCGCCAGAATCATCGAAAATCACTCCTACAAAATCAAGCCGCCAGCCGGCGTCTTCTTTGATGAGCCAAGCGTACGAATCGTTCGCAAGCAGTTCAGCCGCGCGTTTGAATTTTTTTATTTTCGCCGGCGACATCTGATCCTCCGGCATGAATTCGGCAAACACTTTTGGGTTGCCGAATTGCCGAGTTGCTTGCCATGAGTTTTGTCGAATGGTTTTCACCTCGATAAAAACAATTGCGTTGTCTTTGTCTTTCGCAACAACGTCTATCTCGCCCCATTTGTTTCTCACGTTTCTCGCAAGGATCTTGAAACCATTTTTTATTAAAAAGCCACAGGCAACATCCTCCCCACGTCTTCCGGTCTCAATATTTTGCGCCATGTTTCACGTTTTGTATCAAAAATATGTTTACCGGTGTAATAGTATGGTAGTATAAAACGTGAAACATCTCTATGCCAGAGCTTTCATACGACTATATTCGAGGCCTCATTGACGGAGAAGGATGTTTTAGTTTCTGCAGCATACCAGCTAACGGGAAAAAAGTTCTTCTTCCAGCGTTCATGCTCCGGATGGCAATAAGGGATAAGGAACTCATCGAGCGCGTAAGGGACAAATTGTGCCTTAAAAACAAGGTTTATTGCTATTCTTATCAAGGGAAAGATGGGTTTAAGAGACAGCCACAGGCAGTGCTTATAGTTCGCGATCTTGGGGCACTTCGCAGGACAATAATCCCGCTTTTTTATAAAAAGCTCATCGGCCACAAAGGAAAGCAATTTGAGGCATGGATCGAGAGGATTGGCAACGACCCTCTAGTTCCAGAGAGCTATAAAATAATCTACCGTCTCCACAAAACCGGCTTCTATAACTCCGATAGTCGCTTCTCGTAAAAGTGGATGGAAAGTTTCATGCTAAACGCCCAAATCTCAATATCCTTGTTTTACGCTGTTTCTCGCCTGTGAAACATTTTGATGTTTCACAGGCGAGAAAGGGCCAGCCTGACCAGGCTGGCCCTCGAAGAGCGCTGCGATTTACCTCCGCTGCATCCGCTTCAGAAGCAAGGGGTGGATCGGAATATCGGCCCCGTATCCAGGAAGGCCACGGAAGCAGCCGGAGGGGGCTGGGGCGATGACGATCGCCGCCGGGACGACGCGGTTCTCCTCCCGCCACTTGTTCTCAAGCGCACGGGCCTCCATCTCCATTAGGCCGCGGCAGTTCGGCTTTTTGCCCATCCCCACCGCAACCTGGGCGTGGTGGACCAGCTCGTGGAGCAGTATCGCGCGGTGCTCGAGGTTCCGGGAGATATCGAAGTCGCGGGACAGAAAAACAGTTCCCCTAATCGGCCCCGATAAGCCATAGAACGCTACCACCTTGTCCGCTCCGGGAGGGATCGCGCAGGGGAGCCGCCCTTCGCAATGGGACAGCACGACAAGCTCGTCGTTTGCGCGGTGTTCTACGCGCGGGAGATGTTGCGGGACAGGATAGTTGGAATTTGCCCCGATCCAGAGAAGGAGCGAGAAAATCAGCTGTTCCATCCAACCGCCTCCTTTCTTCCTGTTTTTGTTCGCCGACGGGCTAAGTAAATAATAGCACCTTTTACAAAAAAGTCAATAGTTACGGGCATGGCCTCGGGTGCGCGCTCGAGGGATCGAACCCCGGACCTACTCGGTGTAAACGAGTCGCTCTACCACTGAGCTAAGCGCGCCGTTCTTCATATTGTACCAGGGAACGGCGAGGGCAGCTACAGCCACCGCTCTTAGCGGGGTCCCGCAGGATGCGGTGAAGTTGCGCTATACTGTGAAGCGACAGCTCCGTACGGGATATATTGTAAAATATCGAGAATATTGTATAATATTCCTCATGGAGAGAATCAAATCTATGGAAATCCGCACACATGAAACTTCGGCGACGGAACGCGAACAAGGGGTCGAAAAGCTGGCCGGTGAATATCGCGCCGCATACAAAGATTATTCTCACATGGCCTCGCTTCTCGTGAACGAGGGCGAGTTCAACGAGCTTTTTGCGCAAGAAAAGGACAGGATCGCGGAACACTCCGTTCCGGTGGAAAATTCCGCCGTCGAAATATGGAAGTTCGCGAACAAAGAAGGGAAGCTGGAGCGCTTCCGTTATCCGGAAGCGGAAGCCGGTGACCTTATCCACGGCACGAATTGGGAACGCCTTGCCGCCGCGGCAGCCGAACCTCTGAAGCTTTTGAAGGCCATGCCTGCCGATTTTGGCGACGGCATCTGGGGAGTTGAAAAACCGGAAGGCGGAGCGGTAACGCTTTCCGACATTCGCTACGGCCGCGGCAAATCACAGGGCAAGGAGGATTTTCCGCTCGCGGTCCGCATTCCGAGCTCCGTGCTCCGTTATATCGAGAGCCGCGAAAAGAAGACGGGCAGTAAACGCTACATCCGCGGCGCGGGAAATCTTAAGACAGAAAGTTATATCTCGGGCGCAACGGGACAGGGGTTGCCGCTGCTCTTCGCGGAATTCGGCATGCCCGACGGCAAGTGGCATACGCTTTCCGACCTGCTCAACCTTCCTGAGATCCGGTCTAAGATGGAAACACGAGTAGAGCGGCGGGCAAAAAAGTAAAAAGGATCAAGAATGAACTGCGCCCACCCCGGAAAGGGTGGGCGCGAAAGGACGATCAGCGGTCGAAGATGCTGCGCGGCCGGAACGCGAGCTTGTTCTGGACCGTGAGCGCGACGAGCACTATGCCGGTGCCGCCCGCGAAGAGAGCAGCGCCGTAACCCGTGAGGGTGAAAAGCGTGAGCATCTCCCACCAGATGACGAGCGAACCCGCGGCGCCCATGGTCATCCCGAAGAGCAGGAACCCTTCGATGATGCGCGCCTCGAGCGTCATCACGTTCCGGTCGCGGATCAGGGTCCAGAGGAGCAGCGTGCAGAGCAGGACTGCGAGCACCTGGATCGTTATCATCGATTCCCTCCGTTCGCAGAATATGGGCCAAACTGCTGCCGATTATGTTACGATAAACTTAAGTAAAAGTCAAGTTGTGGGTGCGCTAGGATTCGAACCTAGAACCGGTCGTGTATAAGACGACTGCTCTGCCGTTGAGCTACGCACCCGAAATCATTGCCATATTAAAACGAAAACGCCCCGCCGTACAACAGGCGGGGCTATTCAATGTGCTTCAAAAGATCACGGAGGCGCGGAAGGATGAGGTCGGCGCCGTGCGCTTCCCAGACCGCGCGGTCCTTGAGAACGCCATGGAGCGTTCCGGCGAACGTGAAGCCGTTCTTCTTCGCGAACTCGAGGTCCACGAGCGTATCGCCCACGAAGAGCACCGAGCTCGGATAGCCGGGCAAACGTTCGAGTTTGCGGCGCACCGGTTCGATGAAACGCGGATCAGGCTTCGGATGCCGCGAGGGCACAACAGGGCAGGGAAGCATGATGCCCTCCGCCATGAAAAGCTTGAAGCGCGCGAGGAGCGGCCGCTTGTCCTGCGCCAGGACGAACGAGAGCCGCCGGACGTTCAGATCCGCGGCGCGCAGAAGTTTCACGAGATAGGCGTTCGCGGGACGATTCGTCCCGATCGCGGTCATGACGCCTCGCGCGGCAAGCATCTCGAACGTCAGGTTCGCGTCCCAGAAGAGCCGCGGGCGCACCTGCGCCTCGCCCAGGCGCCACAAGCGCACGTAAAGCCGGTACTCCTTCTCGCCGAGTCCCTGCTCGCGAAAGAGCTCCGAGATGACGCGCCCGCCGGAGCGCATCTTCTCCGCGTCGAGTCCCATCATCTCGCACAGGGTCTTTCGCAAACGCGCGTGCGCGCGTTCGCAGTTCAAGAGCGTGCCGTCAAGGTCAAAAAGCACGGCCCGGGGCCGCCTGCCTGCCGGTAGGCACGGCATCGTTCCACCTCCTTCGCGTTAAATTATTAAACTGCTACGGACTTCAGTTTAAACCCTTTGAGAAGCGCGTAAAAGTCCTCGTGCTCGAGGGTCTCCTTCTCGATAAGCGTCTTCGCGATCGCATCTAGGGCACGGCGATGCGTCTTTAAAATGCGCGCCGCCGCCTGATGGGCGCGCTCGATGAAGCCGCGCGTTTCCGCGTCGATCTTCGATGCCGTTTCTTCGGAGTAGTCCTTTCCGGTCGCGATCTCGCGGCCGAGGAAAACCATCTCCTCGGATTTGCCGAACGTCATCGGCCCGAGCGCTTCGCTCATGCCGTATTTCACCACAAGATTGCGCGAAAGCTCGGACGCTCCCTCAAGATCGTTCGACGCGCCGGTCGAAACATCGCCAAAGACAAGCTTCTCCGAAACGTAACCGGCCAGCATCACGGCGAGATCCGCCAGGAACTGCGACTTCGTCTTGAGGCGCTGTTCCTCGAGCGGAAGCTTTAGGGTGTAGCCGCCGGCGCGGCCGCGGCTTACGATAGAAACTTTTTGCACCGGATCGGCGTCCTTCAAGCTCGCGGTCACGAGCGCATGGCCCGCCTCGTGGTACGCGGTGATCTTCTTTTCCTTGTCGGAGATCGCGCGGCCCTTACGCTCTGGGCCCAAGAGCACCTTTTCGATCGAATCGAGGAGTTCCTCCTGGCCGACCATTTTCTTGTTCTTCCTGGCCGACGAGATCGCCGCCTCGTTCACGAGATTCGCAAGGTCCGCTCCGGAGAAGCCCGGCGTGCGCACCGCGATGCGGCGCATGTCGACGCTTGCGTCGAGTTTCTTGCCGCGCGCGTGGATCGCGAGGATGGCCTCGCGGTCGTTGATGTCGGGAAGGTCGAGGACCACGCGCCGGTCAAAGCGACCGGGGCGGAGGAGTGCCGAATCGAGGATATCGGGCCGGTTCGTCGCCGCAAGCACGATGACCTTGGTGTCGCGGTCAAAGCCGTCCATCTCGACCAAGATCTGGTTCAGGGTCTGTTCGCGTTCGTCGTGCCCGCCGCCCAGTCCCGCGCCGCGCTCGCGGCCCACGGCGTCGATCTCGTCGATAAAGAGAATGGAAGGAGCGGCGCGCTTCGCGGTCTGGAAGGCGTCGCGGGTTCGGGACGCGCCTACGCCGACGAACATCTCAACGAACTCCGAAGCCGAAATGTGAAAGAACGGCACGCCCGCCTCGCCCGCGACCGCGCGCGCGAGAAGCGTCTTCCCCGTGCCCGGCGCGCCCATGAGGAGCACGCCGCGCGGGATGCGCGCGCCGATGTCCAGGAACTTTTTCGGATTCTTCAGAAAATCAACGACCTCCTCGAGCTCTTGCTTCGCCTCTTTGAGGCCCGCGACGTCCTTGAAGGTCGCGCGGTCCTTCTCGCCGCCCGAGAGGCGCAGGTTCGCGCGGCCGAACGTGAACGCCTGGTTCACGCCGCTCTTCGCCTGGCGGAACATGAAGAAAAAGATGCCGCCGATGATGAGAAGCGGCACGAGCGTGGGGATGAGAATGCTCGCCCAGAACCGGAGGCCGGACTCTTCTTTGACTTCGACCGAGGTCGCGGCGAGCGCCTCCTGGCTCACGCCGTAGTTTTTGAACGTTTCGGAAAGGCCCGCTTCCGCCTCCTTCTTCGCGCTCGCCGTCGTTCCGTCCTTGAGCGTCACCTCGAGGTCGTCGCCGGCGATCACGATCTTTGCCACCTCGCCGGCGCTCACCTTAAGGGCAAGGTCGTTCAGGGTGAGCGACGGGGAAGGTGCCGCGTTCTCGACAAGGAACGAGAAGAGGAGTGCGAATGAAAGCAGGACGGCCACCGTAACTCCCAAATAACGAATAAGCATAGGGATAGAAATTACATTTATTGTAAACGAATTGCAAGAGAAACGAAATCCGCCCCTCACCTTTCGGAAGGTGGGGGGCGGAGAAGAACGGAATGTGCGCTTATGCGGGCGTCCGAACGAGCAGACCCTTCCTCGTGAGCTCGCCGATAACCGCGCGGAGACGCTCCTTGTTCTCGCGAAGCCACGGCTTGAACGCCGCGTCTTCGGAACCGTCCTCGAGCTCCTCGGGCTCCACGGAGGCGAGGGTCCCGAGCGCGTCCTGGATGCGGTTCACCACCGAGAGGTAGACGCCATGGGGCGTCTTCCGGTCGGCGTAGGGCATCCGGAGCACCTCGGAGAGCGGGATGAACCTCGCCTCGATGATCTCGTCGCGCTCCTTGATGGCCTGCGGGAAGTCCTCCACCTCGACGAGGTAGAAGAGGAGCGTATGGAGCTGCCCTTTGGGATATTCGCCCA
>Ga0209518_1004190_pt1 | contig 11733 bp, 10 predicted proteins | sample RifGroB1_FD_183993 | JGI IMG/M metagenome (GOLD analysis project Ga0209518, IMG submission 183993) | Groundwater microbial communities from Rifle, Colorado, USA - Groundwater B1 (SPAdes) (version 2) | ecosystem: Environmental > Aquatic > Deep subsurface > Groundwater | place: Rifle, Colorado... | reverse complement strand
AAAACTATTTTTAACCATAGCGTGTTCACGGTTTTTAAATTGTAACACAAAAATCAACACAAAAAGTGTCGGGGTTGTCCACAAAAATTCGTTTACAAACCCCGCCCCTCGGGTATGGTGATTTACGCATGGCAAAGGATACAAAAACGGCACAAATCCTTGATGAGAAGCTGGCTCAAATAGAAGAAGGCCGGCAAATAAGCAACGCGCAATCAATCGCAAAAAGCGCGAATCTTCAATTTTCAGACCTGTCAGGTGTTCCAGTAGATCAGGACGCACTGAAGCTCCTTCCTCGCCACGAAGCAGAAACTTCAATAGTGGCACCGATACAGACAAGCGGAAAAGATTCTGTTGTTGTGATAGCTGTAGATCCTCGTACAGATGAAGCAAAGAAATCCATATCTTCGCTTAGTAGTAAATTCAAAGAGGTCCGTATTCTTGTAGTACCGCCAACAGTATTTTCGCGAATTATGGGCAAATACAAGGCAACACTTCCTAGTGATCTGCCACAGTCTGGTTCGGTGGCAATCAACGAAGAGTCTATAGAAAAATTCTCAAAAGATATTAGCTCGCTTAAAGAGCTTCAGCCGGCTTTGGGTACAACAACTACAACGGAATTGGTTGAGGTTATTCTTGCTGGAGGATTAGCGATGAAAGCATCTGATGTTCATATTGAACCAACAACAGAAAATGCTCGTATTCGCTATCGCATGGATGGAGTCTTGCAAGACGCGGGAACAATTTCTCTTGAGCAGTACCAACGCATCGTGTCGCGCATTAAAATTCTCACAGATCTCAAGCTCAATATAACGCGCGCGGCACAAGATGGACGATTCACGATTCATAATGGGTCAGTTGATGTTGAGGTCCGTGCTTCAATCTTGCCAAGCGAATATGGAGAGTCTTGTGTCTTAAGATTGCTTGATCCGCGAACCGTTGGGGTAGAAATCAGCGGGCTTGGATTAAGAAAGGATTTAAACGAACGAATAAATCTTTTCCTTAAACAGCCACAAGGAGCACTTCTTACGACCGGACCGACTGGGTCAGGAAAAACGACGACGCTTTATGCGTTTCTTGGAGCGCTCAACTCTCCCGAATTAAAAATAATTACCATAGAAGACCCGATTGAATATCATGTGGCTGGAATAAGTCAGACCCAAGTATTTCCAGATAAAGGATATACATTCGCATCCGGCCTTAGATCAATTGTGCGACAAGACCCGGATGTGATTCTGGTTGGAGAAATCAGAGATCAAGAAACTGCCGCGATTGCACTAAACGCCTCTCTCACTGGACATCTTGTTTTGTCCACCATACACACAACGGACGCGGCCGGTGTTGTAGCTCGCCTATTGGATATGGGAATACAACCAGAAGCGATAGTATCGGCGCTCTCTTTGGCGATGAGCCAGCGACTAGTACGAAAACTATGCGAGAAGTGCAAAGAAAAAAAGAGTCCATCAGAGAAAGAAGGTGAATTAATTAAAAAAGCGCAAGAAGTTGCAAAGAAATTGCAGATCAATATCGGAGATGTGATATATGGAGCAAAAGGATGTGGCGCGTGCAACCAAACTGGCTATTCAGGAAGAGTAGGAGTTTTTGAGTTGATAGAAATGACGCAATCAATAGAAGACCTGGTGCTTGCGCGCACACCCACTTCACGAATCAGAGAGAAGGCCATAGAAAGTGGCATGGTCCCAATTATGATAGATGCGACAATGAAGGTGTTAGACGGAAAAACTTCATTTGAAGAAGTTTTCAGAGTTCTTGGCACGGAAGAATAGCGAGCGCACCATAGAGCACCTTTTGAACCTGTAGGCAAAATCCGCGACCCGAGGGAAGCGGGACAGGATAGTTCCGAGGAGTGGTCTAGTCGGAACCAGACCATCCGAGCTAAGAGATTATCCCGACCAAACTCCTTGTGCATAGCACGAAGCTTGGTTGCCTACAGATTCAAGCGGTCCTCGTCCTGATTTGAGTACTAATTTTAGTCCATTATTGCATGAATGTCAAGCCCCCAATAACAGCACCGAAAGAGTTAAATATAGAAGATCGGGCTCTTGATATTGCATTAAGGCCACAGAGTTTTAATGAATATATCGGCCAACAGACAATAAAGGACAACCTGCGAATTGCCCTGCATTCTGCCGCCAAAAGAAAAGAGGCTCCGGAACATATTTTACTTCATGGGCCATCCGGCCTAGGCAAAACCACTCTTGCGTATTTAATCGCACGCGAACTTAACACAAACATCAGAATTACATCTGGAACTGCGCTACAAAAAGCTGGTGATGTTGGAGCAATATTAACAGGACTCCACGAGGGGGATGTACTTTTCATTGATGAAGTGCACAGACTCCCCCGCGCGGTTGAGGAAGTAATTTATCCAGCACTAGAAGATTTTCAGTTGGATATAATTTTAGGCAAAGGAACGGGCGCAAAAACATTGCGACTTGATGTCCCACGATTTACCCTTGTTGCGGCAACAACGAGAATATCCGAGCTTTCGTCTCCGTTCAGGTCGCGTTTTGGGATGAGTTTCCGTCTGGATTACTATACAAAGCAAGATATAGAAAAAATTATTACAAGATCTGCTCGCATCCTAAAAATACCAATTGATTCTGGCGGGATCGGCCAAATCGCGGCATCGGCGCGAAACACACCAAGAGTTGCGAACCGCCTACTCAAGCGAGTTCGTGATTATGCACAGTTTCATCAAAAAACAAATATTGATCCGAAGCTCGTGTCTAAATCTCTTGAAATGCTAGAAATTGATCCGATTGGGCTTGAAGAGACTGACCGTAGAATATTAAAGGCCATCGCTGAAACATTTCGTGGCGGACCAGTCGGTGTACGAGCTATTGCGGCTTCAATAGCAGAGGAAGAGCGAACAATTGTGGATGTGTATGAGCCGTATCTACTTCAAATAGGATTTCTAGCCAGAACACCGCAGGGAAGAATTATTACTGATACTGGTAGGGCGCATTTGGTATCTGCCTTGAGCGCACAAAAAATTAGGAAATAGAAAAATTGCCAAAAACGACATCGGAGACAATGGTATTTTTGGGAATAGATCCAGGAACAACTCGCACCGGATTTGGAGTAATTGCGTATTCTAATGGACGCTTCAGCCCACTTACATGGGGAACTCTTCTTAACGAAAACAGGCCCGATAATTTATTGGTGGCATCAATCGCACGACTAAGAGAATTAACTTCAGAATGGCAGCCTGTGTCGGCTGGGGTTGAGAGGTTATTTTTCTCACAAAATAAAACCACAGGTATGGCCGTCGGGGAAATGAGAGGCGCAATACTTATATGCCTTGCGGATCTTTCAATCCCCGTTTTCCAGTTCACACCACAACAAGTGAAGCTTTGTGTTTCTGGACACGGAGGGGCCCATAAACAACAGGTTCAGGCAATGGTTTGTAATATCCTTAAAATTAAAGGGCGAATTGAACCAGACGATGCGGCAGACGCACTTGCGCTGGCAATATGCGCAGCGCTTGCGCACACAAAAGGCACTTGACGCTAATTTCTTTAAAACTACAATTGTGATTATGGAAAAAACTCTACCTACACGAGCCAGACGACGAAGAGATAGAAGATAAAGATGAAGATGAAGAGGATGATGAGGACGAAGATAAGGAAGAAGAAGAGTTAAAACACAAAAAAGAAGCGGAGGATGAGGGGCTACTTGACCAGTAAGAATGTCCCCCGCCCAACACGAATTTCGTCTCCACTATAAATTTTTGTGTCCCACCTATCTATTGTCTTTCCGTTTATTTCAATAGCCTTTTGTGTTATCAGGCGACGAATATCGCTGTTTGATTTAATAACTCCAGCAGATTTAAGTGTCTGCTCAATTGTTGTGTCTCCTTGAACCAAAATCGGAGCCCTTGATTCGTCTAACAATCCACTGCCATGGTAAAGATTTATTAGCTCGTTAGACAGCTCTTCTTTTAGGTCTCTCGGTGATTTCGTTTTTTTATCAAATGCGTCGCGAATCCAGTCTAATTGTTTTGTCGTGCACAACAAAAATATATTTTCAATTGATTCGTCGTCTATCGCCAACACTTTGCGACGAATTTCCTGTGGTGAATCTGAAAGCTTAATAAGAGTATTTTCTGTTTTTCCAAGTTTCTTGCCACTTTTTTCGTCCACTAAAAGCTTAGTCGCAAAAACAATTTTTTCTTTTCCTAGTATTTCTTTTACGAGGTCGCGTCCGACTAGCATATTAAAAAGCTGGTCGTTTCCGCCGACCTCGCCATCAACCTTCATGGCGACAGAATCATATCCCTGCATTAGCGGATAAAAGAATTCGCTCATAAAAATTGGCTTCTCCGCCTTAATCCTTTCCTGAAACATGTCCCGCGCGATCATTTGTTGCACAGTAAGTTTTCCAGAAAGACCCAGCACATCTTCAAATGATAGATTAGACAGCCATTCGCTGTTTCTTCGCACCTCAAAGGTGGCTGGTTCTATAATATTTTTGATTATGCTTGCATATGGAGCAAGGTGTTTTTCTACCTCTTCTTTTGTTTGTGTTTTTCTGGCGGCATTCTTATCTGTTGGATCTCCGATTCGAGCAGTAAAATCGCCAAACAAAATAATAATTCTATGGCCTAGCAGTGCAAGGTCTCGCAAAAAAAGAAGTGAAATTGTGTGTCCAATGTGTAGCTCTCCGGTAGGATCTATTCCGAGATAAATCGTTTTTGTGGTGGTATTAGATATTTCTCCTATTACATCATCAAAGGATGGTATTGCCTGTTGTATGCGCCGAGCCACGGCTTGGCGTGCTGTTTTTGTTTTTTCTGAATCACTCATGGTATTTATAATAATAGCATAAATATGAATGTGGATGCGAGCCAATTTTTGTGATATAACAGGGCATGCGCCGTAAGTTTATTGTAAAGCGAATTTTCTTGCTGGTCGCGTGGGCTGTTACGATTGGGGCTATTTTGGGTTCTTTTTTTGTGTTGCGAATAATCGCAACGCTCCCAGACCCAGAGTCTATCGCGACAAGACAAATAAAGGAGTCAACAAAAATATATGACCGCACGGGCAAGGTTATTTTGTATGACATATACAAAGAAGAGCGGAGAACGGTCGTCCCATTGTCTCGTATAAGCAAGCCCGCGCAACAGGCGACAATTGCAATAGAAGATTCGCGCTTTTATTCTCACCGTGGATTTGATATTAAGGGATTCCTTAGGTCTGTTTATCTTAGCTTCCGTTATGGATATGGTGAGGGCGGGGGGGGATCAACAATTACGCAACAGCTTGTTGGAAATGCGCTTGTTGGAAGAGAGAAAAATTTGACCAGAAAAATCCAAGAGCTCGTGCTTGCGATAGAGGTTGAGAGGCGATTTTCAAAAGACGAAATCCTTGAAATGTATCTAAACCAAATTCCATATGGATCAAATGCTTATGGGATTGAGGCTGCCGCACAAACATTTTTTGGAGTAAGCGCAGAAAATCTGTCCACTATTCAGGCGGCAACCCTTGCCGCGCTTCCACAAAGGCCATCGTATCTCTCGCCATACGGGACACACCAGGACGAGCTTATCTTGCGAAGAAATACTGTCTTAGATCGGATGCTTTCTCTTGGCTTTGCTGAAGACAAGGATGTCGCATCCGCAAAGAGCGAAAAGCTTGTTGTTCAACAACGCAGAGACTCTCTTTCCGCCCCACACTTTGTTGAAATGGTACGAGAGTACGCATTTCAAAAATACGGAACCGATATAATAGAGGGTGGTGGGTTCAAGATTATCACCACACTAGATGCAGACCTTCAGGCTGAAGCAGAAAAACTAACATCCAAATACGCCGCGATAAACGCAAAACAATATAAAGCAAAAAATGCTGCGCTTGTAGCGATAGAGCCATCGTCTGGGGATGTTTTAGCTCTTGTCGGGTCTGCAAATTATTTTGATATAGAAAATGAGGGTAATTTTAATGTTGCCACGGCATTAAGACAGCCAGGGTCCGCATTTAAGCCGTTTGCTTATGCCACAGAGCTTGCAAAAGGAACGCCAGATGCAACAGCGCTATGGGATGTACGAACAGAATTCAATCCGTTATGCTCTCCTGACTCAACCCAAAAGAAAGACAAAAATGGGACAGATTGCTATCACCCACAAAATTACTCTGGAACATTTTCTGGCGCAGTAACAATACGACAAGCACTGGCGAGATCATTAAATGTCCCATCGGTGAAAACTCTTTATCTTGCCGGAATAGACAACACAATAAACCTCGCGACAAAAATGGGCATAACAACGCTTGGCGATAAGTCTCGTTTTGGACTGTCTCTGGTGCTTGGAGGAGCAGAAGTCAAACTAGTTGACCTCGTATCCGCGTATGGAGTGTTTGGGAGTGATGGAATGCGGTCGCCGTGGGGTTTGGTTCAAAGAATTGAACGAGGCGACGGCACAATTGTTGAGGAGCGACTGGTTGAGCCAATAAGGGCGCTTGACCAACAAACCGCGCGCACGATAAGCGACATCCTAAGCGACAACCAGGCTAGGTCTTCCGCTTTTGGCGCATCAAGCGCGCTTGTGGTGCCAGGATTCTCTGTTGCAGCAAAAACCGGAACAACACAAGAAAATCGAGACGCATGGGTTGTGGGATACACGCCGACCGTTGCAGTTGGTGTGTGGACTGGAAATAATCATAACGAATCAATGACAACGACTGGCGCAGGAATCAGCGCGTCAGGACCTCTCTGGAACGCATTTATAAGAGTAGCCCTTAAAAAACTACCATCTAATAGGTTTAGTCCGCCAGATCCAGTTTTTTCTGAAAAGATGATGTTTAATGGACAAACATCATCTTCCGAGTTTCCAGAGCCGCATAGTATTTTGTTTTTTATAAACCAAGACGACCCGCAGTTTAAAAATTGGGAGTGGGCTGTGCGGATATTTAATGGACTTTAATAGACTTTACGCGAACGCCACGCTCGCGAAGTATTGATTGTATTTCGTGTGACTGCAAAAGGATGGATGTTTTTATCTCGCTAGACCGCGAAGAGAATGTTATTTCTTTTTTTGTCTTATTGTATATGGCGACAACGATGTTTTTCTGTGTCGCACGGCCACCAATAAGAGTGCCGACAATTTCTAGGGCGTGTAGCGATGGGTCTTTTTTATTCTCTATTTTCCCTTCTTTCGCCAAGAGTCGCCTATTAATGCTTTTTAACATTATAACCGAAGTGGCATTGTAAGATACACAAACCTTTCGCTCGTGTCTTGTGGGCAGATGACAAGCGGGGCCCCGCTTCCAGAAAAACCCATCCTTATCACCGAATCTCTTACCGAGCGAATTCCGTCAAGAAAATATCTATAATTTACCGAAATCTTCATATCTTCTTGTCCAATAAATTTTGCTGATATTTTTGTGTGAGCCTCTCCTTTTGTTTGGTTTTTTGCAGAAATACAAATTGTGTCTTTTTCTCTTGTAATCTCTATGTCTGAAATATGTGACGCAAAAAGCGACGCCGCGCGAACAGCCTTTTCAATTTCTTCTTTTGGAACTATCGCGGTTAGTGTGTTTTTCTCTGGAATAAACTTTTGATATTCTGGAAACTTTCCTGTTATGAGACGCGAAACAATCTCTATGGATCCGCTAGAAAAAAATACCTGTCCTCCGTCGGACTTAATTGAAACATCCCCGGGCTCTGTCTCAAAGATTTTTGTTATCTCTAAAACCGTATTTCGTGGAATTATAATCGGAGAAAACAAGCACTTTGCGGTTTCTTTGTTTTCCGCTAGACGAAAACTGTCTGTTGCGGCCATTATTATGTTTTCTCCGTCTCCAAACATAACGGCGCCAGAAAGCTCTGGTCGCGCATCAGACAAAGAAATGGCCGTGGAAACTGCGACCGAAAGACGCGAAAGCGTTGTGGCCGAAATAACCCCAATAGCGTCTCCGGAGTTTTTTGGAATAATCGGATATTCTCCTGTGTCAAAACCCAAAACATCCACCGTGTTATCTCCAACTCTAATTGATAGTGTGTTTTGTTTTGATATAAATTCAACAACATCACCGGAGCATGATCTTAAAAAATCATTTATTATTTTCCCTGGCACAACAATCTTTCCTTCTTGTTCTCCGTGCGCAGATGTTGATGTTGTTACTCCAACCTCAAGATTTGTTGCCGATACAAATATTCTTCCTTTTTCCGCAATAAAAAGCGTATTAGCTAAAATTGGAAGAGATCCGTGTTGGGATATAAATCTTTCGGCGATTGAGAGTGCGCGTATCAACTCCTCTCTCGGTATAGATATATTCATTGTTTAAATATTATTACTACTATTAGTATGTTGATATGTTGAAAAGGCGAAAAAAACACAGCCCACATAACTTTTCTTGTTCACAGATTTCCACAGACACGAGAGTATAAGACGATGGTTGGTTTAATACAAACAATTAATCAACAGGTTATTCAGGTTGATCCACAGAGTCATACACTCGTTGGCGAATCATTGAAAGCTCATTACGCAAAACCTCATCTTCTTTTTCTGCTGTACGAATTTTTTCGCACGCGTGAATAACCGTAGAGTGGTCCCTACCTCCAAGCCGAAGCCCTATTTCTGGAAAAGAAAGCTTTACTTCTTCTCTTAAAAGAAACATTGCGACTTGCCTCGGATAAACAATCTCTTTTTTTCTGCTTCGCTTTGTGAGGTCTGCGAGTTGAATGTTGTAGTGGCTCGCAACTGTTTTCATAACAACCTGTGGTGATGTTTTTCTGTGTGGAGCCGCAAGATATGCATGAAGTATGTTTTTTACCTCTCTTATGTCTGGTGTGCGGTTGTAAATCTGGGCAAGGGCTATTACTCGATTTAGTGCGCCCTCAAGCTCGCGAATGTTTTTCTGTATATGTGTTGCAATATAAAGCAACACATCCGAGTCTAATTGGCATCCACGCTCAACCGCCTTTATCTTAAGAATAGCAACTCGTGTTTCAAGGTCTGGAGCGCCAACATCAACCAGCATTCCCCCTTCAAGTCTAGACTGCATCCTCTCCTCCAGCGTTGGTATCGCCTTTGGTGGGCGATCACTCGTAACAACAACCTGCTTGTTTTGATTGTGAAGCTCGTTAAATATTGTAAATACAATTTCTTGTGTCTTATCTTTGCCGGCAATAAACTGAATATCGTCAATAATAAGAAGGTCAAGCCTTGAATAAGCAGACTTTACATCCTCTATGACGCGATTTTTTATTGCCTCAACAATTGCAACAGTTAGTCTCTCCGCCGATGTATACAAAACCCTTGCTAGTGGGTTTTTTTGCAGGGTGGCGTTTCCAATAGACTGCACCAGGTGTGTTTTTCCAAGCCCGACACCACCATACACAAAAAGAGGGTTGTAGTTTTTGCCGAGATGCTCTGAAACACTTTTTGCACAGGCAAACGCCATTTCGTTTGACGACCCAACAACAAAAGACTCAAAAGAATATTTTTTATTTAAATGCGTAACCCTGTCTATGTCTTGAGATCTTGAAAGCGCGTCGTTGTTTGCAAAGTCTCGCTCAACAACAATCTTCGACAGGTCTGCTTTTGCCGGCTCAAGCTTAAGCGGCCCTACAATATATTTAATTTCGCGAATATCATTTGAAAAACGACGAATAGAGGAGAGTATTTGTTTGTTAAATTTATTTTCAAGCCACTCCTTTACAAATCCATTTGGCACACTTACCGTAACAGACCCGTGCTCTCTTGAAACGACAGAGGTATTTTTAAACCAGGTAGCAAAATGAGCCCTTGAAAGAGATACCTGCATCTCTCCTAGAACCCCACCCCACATTTCTTCTGGTGTAGTAGACGACATGAGCCACAAAAGTATATCCCGTAGCGCCAAACACTCAAGCAATAACCATGCAACCAAGTGGATAGGCTGTGTATAACAGTAGATAGTTGTAGAGTAAAGATTGACGATCAACTACAAAGCAGGTACGATGAGCGGGCTATGAAAATTACAAGATATCGTCCCAAAAAAGGAAAAAGAAAAAAGAAGCACGGCTTTCGTGTAAGAATGAAAACTGGCTCTGGTCGCGCCATCGTGAGTCGTCGAAGAAGTCGGGGGCGCTCAAGGTTAACAGTGTGATTTGTGGCGCTATCATTTACACATAGAATCGGGTCTTCTCGCGAGATTGGAGAGATCCTTCAACTTGGTAGGCGCAAAAAACTGTCCTTAATCTCTTTTGCGCGACTTGTTGTGCCGAAAAAGCCATGGGGAGTCGTTATCCGCGTTCCGGCAAAAACAATACCGACAGCGGTGAAAAGAAATTTGATTCGCAGAAAAATAAATGCAATGATCGCGCAAATAGCAAAAGAGAAAAACATTCCAAATGGCCTCCGTGTCGTGTGCACGGTATCATCAAAAGACATACTCAAACAAAAACGGGAAAATGTTTTTGAAGAAATTAAAATGGCAATACAATGAAACGCATAGCGATATCGGTAATCCGTTTTTATCAGCGAGTTCTTAGTGGGTTGATCGCAATAAACTTCCCGTTCGTATCGCTTTTTCAATGTAGAGGCGTGCCATCGTGTTCAACATACACAATTTGGTCAATAGAAAAACACGGGCTTTTGCGCGGAGCCATTTTAGGCACAAAAAGGATAGCGAATTGTGTGCCATGGAAACCAATCACAACCTAAACAATGTTTAACGAAATAATTTATCGTCCAATTCTTAATCTAACTATTTTTATATACAACACGCTTGGCGCCAATGATTTCGGATTGGCAATCGTCGTGCTCACCATTTTTGTGCGCGCGATACTTCTGCCACTATCCCTAAGAGCCGCCAAGACACAACAGAAAATATCCCAACTAAGTCCAGAGATAGATAAAATTAAAAAAGATTTTCCAGACCAGGCATCGCAAGGAGTGGCGATGATGGAGCTTTATAAAAAACACAAAGTAAATCCTGTTGGAGGATGTCTCCCGTTGTTGCTTCAGCTGCCGATTTTATTGGGCGTATATCAGGTGCTTTTAAATATTTTTAAACCAGACGCATTGGCCGGGCTTTATTCATTTGTTGCAAGACCGGAAACAATCCAGCCGTTAATGTTTGGGCTCCTAAATATGCAATCAAAAAGTGGATTTGTATCAATAATCGCAGGCGCCACACAGTTTATACAAGCAAAAATGTCTCTAGCGCAGTCTGCCCCATCACAAACGCAAGCAATGAATAAAAATCTTATGATTGCCATGCCAGTATTGGTGGCTTTTATTGGTTGGAATCTGCCAATGGGTGTCTCATTATATTGGATAACAACAACACTATTCTCAATCGGTGAGCAATTGTATTTGAGGCGATCCTAGGGCATACTGCGAGCATGGCTGAAGCCACAACTACGCAAATTGCCAGATTTATACAAACAACAGCAACAATGCTGTGTGGTTCCGCGTGCGATGTTTCGCTTGATGGATCTGGAGACCAAGGATCTCCTATTAGGGTGCATGTTTCAGCGCCGCAACACGGGAGTGTTTTGATAGGACGAGACGGCAAAAACCTTGCCGCACTAGAGCGCATTACACGAGCAGTGATGGCAAGAATAGATCCAGGCGCGCCCGTCGTGATTGTTGACGCAAACGACTATAAGCAATCAAAAACAAATACACTTATAGAAGAGGTGCGCACAGTGATGGCAAGAGTATCCAATACTGGAAAATCAGAGGCACTTCATCCGATGGATTCATACGAGCGGCGCATTGTGCACACA
>Ga0209518_1004187_pt1 | contig 11738 bp, 7 predicted proteins | sample RifGroB1_FD_183993 | JGI IMG/M metagenome (GOLD analysis project Ga0209518, IMG submission 183993) | Groundwater microbial communities from Rifle, Colorado, USA - Groundwater B1 (SPAdes) (version 2) | ecosystem: Environmental > Aquatic > Deep subsurface > Groundwater | place: Rifle, Colorado... | reverse complement strand
CCCCGGGGAAAAGCTTAATTTTATCTTTACCTTCTAATTTTTTAGAACCGGAAAAGGAGTATATTGATAGGGTTCTCCTTTCCTTGGGAAACTCCTTTTCCGTATTTGAGAATGGGAATTTGAAACTTGGGCACACGGAGGGGAATTCGCCCCATTCGAAAAAAAAGGGTTATGGAATGGGGTTTCATTTTGTAAATGAAAACTCCGGGCGTTATGGGGGTATAAAATTTTTAACTCCCTTTGGAGATTTGGTGACGGGAGTAATGGAAGCTACCCATTCACCCTATTTGTCCATAGAATTTTTTCCTCAAAGCCATATGGGTTTATTCTATGGTGAAGATTCACTTAGGGCAGGCGGTATCATTCCCTGGAAATACTTTTGGGATTCGGGTAATTTGGAAATTTTATTCCAATTGGATAAATCTAGAACCCAATTGGACTACTCATCAGAAATGATAGCCTCTTTTGATCCCTGGTATCCGTGGCAAGGGCATGTAAGTGCTTTAATGTCTCCGGAAATTCAGGGTTTTGGATTGAAGGGATCCTGGAATATGGCTAATCTTGTGGTAGGGGCTGGTTTAGGTCTGTGGTCAGAAAAAACGAATGGGTTTCTGTTATACCCCGAAGTTTCTCTCCAGTTTAATCCAGGCTTTTTAGTGTTCTCCACCCAGTGGGGTGTGAATTCTGGTGCTATGGTGAAAGAACCTTTGATTTGGACCCCTGGACTTTTTCCTTGGGCCACCTTTCCCCAATTTGTCCCCCGAGGAACCACTTCTCTGTCATGGGAGGGGGAATTTCTAAAGTTGACCGGTGAAATACAAAGTTCATCCGATAATTTTAACAGATTGCCCTTTGAACATTTATATGGAAAAGTTTTTGTTTCGTCCCGCTACGGAGAACTGGGAGCCTTTTCGAAATTAGAGGGTCCTCCCGGATTCTTTGTAAGCGCGCTTTTTCCTCTGGTCCCTTGGGTTCATGCCGTGGGGATTAAGGTAAAGTATAGTCCATGGGAAGAACTTTTAAGAACTGAAGGAGAACTTCAGTCTTCATGGGGTAAATTTTTAATAAATACAGATCAGTCGTCCTTTGGAATTTCCTGGTCAATGGAGTGGTGAGTGTCAGAGTTAATATTACAAAATTGGTTTTTCTTTTTGCCTTTATTTGCCTTTTCAGTCACATCCCTTGCTGTGGCAGTGGAAAAACTCATTCTAATTTTTTCCCAAAAGGATTTATCCGAGGATGGGTTCTCTAAAGCCCTAGTTCATTTAGAAAAGGGGGAGTGGGAGTCCCTACGTCCCGTATTTTCCTCTTTAAACGGTCCGGTAGCTTCCCTTTTTAAATATTGTGATCACCTGGACTTTGAAGGGCTAAAAGATCCCACAATGAAACTCGGTTCCTTTGCTCAACAGATTTTAGATAGATATAAGCTACGTTTGGATGTATTCTCCCACATCGCAAACTTATCAACCCTCACGGGGTTATTTGGAACTGTAACAGGGATGATGTGGTCTTTTGCGGCCATTCAGTCTTCCGGAACCGCTGATCCTGCGGTGGTGGCGGGAGGGATATCCCAAGCCTTGGTCACCACCTTTGCTGGACTTGCTGTTGCTCTCCCCAGTCTTTTTTTTCACGGGTATTTTTCCTCTGTGGTAAACCGAAAAGCTGATCAGATGGAAGTCCTAAGTTCCGAATTCTTATCCTATTATTTTCATAAGGCAAACCTATGATACCCAAGATACACTTAAACCGAGGTAAATCTGGGGATCCCGGACTTATGATGACCCCGTTGATTGATATTATGTTTCTCATCACCATATTTTTTGTCCTCACTTCCAGTTTTAGTCAAAAGCCCGCTTTTGATATTTCCTTGCCCCAGGCTTCCACAGGAAGTCCTGCTTTAAAACAGGATCTGAGTGTTTTTTTAAAATCTGACGGGCGGATTTTTGTGAATGAAAAAGAAGTAACTCTTGATTCCTTGGTTATGGTACTTCAGGATGCAGCCGGAGGGCAGATTCCTGAGACTCTATTAATCCAGGGGGATCAGACCATCACTTATAATGTACTAATTCAAGTTATGGACCGCATCAGAGCCTTGGGGTGGGAGAATATTTCCTTGGTGACTGAAAAGGTGAGGAATGAGGGGTGAATAAACTTAATTGGGTGGTGAGTGGGATTATTCATGGTAGTCTGTTCACGGGAATTCTCTTAAATCCCAGTGGTTCTCTCACTCAAAAGCCTCCCCATATCACAAGATTATCCATAAAGTTACCCTCCCTTGGGGAAACTTATTTACCTAAAAATCTTCCTCCACCGGTCTCGAGTAAAAGTTATTCCGCACCACCGCAAGCATCCGCCAGATTCCAGAGCGAGTTGAGTTATCCCCAAGAGGGGAAATTTTTGTCCCTTGAATCTTCGTCTTCGAATTCATCAAAGTCTCTATTACCCCATGAGGATTTTCAGAATTATAAATCATCAGATCTGCTTTTAGAACCCCTTCCCATCAAACTCCCTATCCCTGAAACCCTGTTGGCGTGGGAAGAGGGCGGAGAATTCTTGAATGGTGCCCACATTCTAAAACTGGACGATATGGAATTCAAAGAAAATATAAATTTTAGCTGGACAGGAACAGTAAACTCCATGGGGCAATGGCAGGATATTCCCCAGGCGTCCACCGGAAACTCCGAACTGGATGAGCGGATTAATCGATGGCTGCGGTCCATGGAGTTAAGAGCCCATCCCCAAGGAATAAGCTACCATCTAAAATTTCAATTGACAGTTAGAATGCGGCGGCCTCAGTGAAAGGGTCCCCTCACCGTCAAGTCCTTCAAATTTTACTTTTTCTCCTGGCCACGGTTTTAATTTTAGGCTCATCCACCCTGATATTTCGGATAAGTGACGGATTCTTTTTGGAAGTCAAAAAAAAGATCGTGGCCTCTATCGAAGAACAAACCCAAAGTAAAATCTATTATAGTTCCATCTCTCCTTCAATCTTTCAATATTTAGAATTGAAAAATTTCACACTCTATCGTCAAGAAGACCCTGACAGACCGTTTTTTAAAATTGATCGGTTAAAAATCTATTTTAACCTCTGGGCAATAATTTCAAATCAGCCCGATAAAGCGGTACAGGAAATTAACATAGAAAATTCCAGTTTCTTTATGGATAAGCAGCGGGATAAGGACTTTTTTACTTTTGTGGAGAATTTACTTACCGGTCCTGCGGCTAACTTTCCCACCTTAACCTTGAGCGGTACCAACTTAAAACTTTCCTATTTAGACGAAGGACAACTCTGGACTGGGGAAGAAGTTTTTTTCCGTTTAGAACCGGGTGAACCTTTTTATGTCTTGGTTTTCAAAGGTACTGTTCGGGGGCAGGATCTCGAGCTTGGGGGTTTGACAGAACTGTCGTCAAAACTTTCTTTTAGAGGACGATTTAATCAAAATTTTTCTGAAACTCAATGGGAAGTTCATCTTCAGAATTTTGATAGTAATTATTTATCTTTGAATTCTCAAGTTTTTCAATTAAGTTGGAATAAATCCAATTTAAAAGTTGTTAAAATTCAAGATCAGACACCCATGGACTTTTCTTATGAAGCCAACACTTCCACTGGGGACTGGAAAGCAAAAATTCAATCGGAACATTTCGATATGGCCAAATTTGTAACCTTAAAAGGTTCCTTAAAATCATTTAATGCGTATCTACCACAAAATGTCACTACCTTAGTGAGCCTCGGTCAAGACCAAGGCGAATGGTTTTATAGTTGGAATGGGAGAATGACCGTGAATCTTCCGTCACCGTTTAATGCGGTCACAGCCTCTGGGCGATGGTCCGGGGATCAAAAATTAGCAAGATTTCCGGAATTAAACCTATTTACAAATTATGGTTCCCTGGGATTTTCCGGTCAAATAGATCTTAAAACCTACCTTCCCAAAGGTCTATTAAATTTTAAAAACATTCATATTCCAGGAGCAGAAAACTTAAATGGTTTGGTGAGATCAAGAACTCTTCCTCAAGGAGAATTGGAGTTATATTCGGAGAATTTAAGTTATGGCACAGTGGTGGTGCAAAATTTTCTCACCCAAATAAAAAGAAAGGACCTGGATCTCTCCTGGACGTCCCTGATCTCCCTGGAAAATTTTAGGAAAAATGAAAGAAATCAAGTTAAGATCACCGGTGAGGCCGTTTTAGGTGGAAAACCAAAAGTTGAAGCTGTTATCATGTTTGACGGATTGGCCATGGATCCTATTTACAAACAAACCGGATCCCTCTACCAGGAAGATTTTTCTAAAATTTTACAGCCTTTTAGTGCTTTTGGAAATTTAGGATTTAGGTGGTCTCAAAACGATTGGAAACTGGAGGCACAGAATTTTAGCCTTCGAAGCGCCGAAATCGCCGGACGAAACCTATTCTTTACAGCTTCCGTTTCTTCTGGATCATGGAATTTGAAGCAGCTGTCCTTCCAGTGGGATGATTTGAGAGTCCAAGGCTCCTCACAAGGATCCTGGAATCCCAAACTTGATACGACTTGGGGAATTGATTTAACCGTGAATGAAATACCCTATCACATAGAAGGTGATTATACCTGGATATCCAAAGAAGTAACCTTTCAAGGTTCTTACGGAATGAAGGGTTCTGCAGTGGGAAATACAGCGGGAGAGTGGGAGTATAACCTGGGACTAAGGGATTTACCCATTCAGAGTACTTTTGGAAAGTCCCTGGTAAATCTTGTATCGGAAGGCCGTTTAGGTGGGGAGAATTGGGAGGCTATCATTTCTGAATTTTCCCTAAAGGGTGCAAAATTAGGACCTCTTGAAAATTATGAAATATCCCTGGCAGGCTTGATAAACCCCCAGCAATTCAACATTTTTAATCTTTCCTTTAAAGATAAATGGTCCCAGATTTTCGGTAGAATGGTGGTGGATTATCGAGCCAATGATATGGAAAACTGGAAAGGTCAGGTTCAACTCCAGACGAAAGAGGGCACAGAAAAATTCACAGTGATTTTAGAAAATCGTCAAAATAATCTATTGGGTGAATTGAGTTTACATAATTTCCCCCTAGGACGTTTGGGTCAAGATAGTTTGAGGGGCTTACTTAATACGGATATGACCATTTCTGGACCGTTGGATGACTGGATTTTAAAAGGTTTATTGAATATCCCCGATGGGCGCTACAATAGAGACTTTTTTTCACTCCAACTGGGGGGATCTTTCAGTTTTAAAGAAACCCTTTTGGATTCGGGTCAGGTGAAATACCTGGGAAATATTTTAAATGGAATAAAAGCTCGGGTTAATTTTGATACGGGTATAGCTATTTTTTCTGGTAATTACTTTGGAGCCTTTGGAAAGAATCTTTTAACCTCCACGGTAAATTTTGAAGCAACTCTCCAGGAAAAAATTTCCATTGGATCTTTGCAGGATATTTTTTCCGACCGGGTAAGCGGAAGAATAAGTCTTACCAATACTAAAAACAATAATGAAAAGGTAGATGATTTTCTCTTGAATTTCTCTAAAGTTAAAAATTCCACCACCTTCAGAGGGGGGTTGGGAAATTATTTTCAAGGGAGAATTAATGACAATGGCGATTTTCGTATCGTGTTAAAAGATCCTTTTCCCATCACCTTCACCGCCGACGGGATCTTAGGATTTTCTGATATAAATGCCACCTTTAAGGACCTGAAAATCGACCTGTCCGCCTTGGGAACCCTTTTGGATGTACCCTTGGTCGGTCTCAAAGGAGGTCAGATTCAAGGTAATATAAATGTGAAAGGTAACCCCAATAACCCTGAAATATTTGGAGAGTGGAATGTAAAAGATTTAATTATCACCTCAGCATTTCTCACCAGCGAAACCAAGCCCCTCTCCACCGTGCTTACTTTCCAAGGTCGAAAAGTAATACTTACGGATACACCTATTGAGCAAGGTCCAGGAAAAGCCTTGCTCAATGGAGATATTTACCTGGAACACTGGTCGATTGAAAATTATAGTTTGCTCATTAAAATTCCTGAGGACACCCCTTTACCGGTGAATTACCAACTCACCGGTTTAGATGCAGATGGTTTGGTTTCTGGAGATCTTCGGGTGGATGGAAATTTGTTCAAGGCGATTTTAAAGGGAAATCTTTTAATCCAAGACGTAAACCTAGCATTGGGAATCACTCCCGAGTCCACTCCCACGGGAGATTATGGTTTTGGTGTGGATTTGACTTTAAGAACTGGAAAACAGGTGACTTTTCTGTGGCCTCAAAAGAATATTCCCATTATTAAAGCCTATGTCAGTGCTAACCAGCTTTTGAGAATAAGCGTTAATGAAAACACCAGTGATTTCAACTTAGACGGAAATATAGAAATTAGGGGAGGGGACATCAACTTGCCCGCCGCTTCTTTCTTCCTGAAACAGGGATTCATCCGTTTTAAGGAGAATAATCAAAAATTTGATCCTTGGATCAGTGTAAGAGGTGAACAGAGGAGAAAGGATGATAAAGGAGCTTATACCATTATTGTTATTGTGGATGATTATTTAAGCCGGTTTTCCACCAGGTTTGAATCCAGTCCCGCCAGACCGCAAGAGGAAATTATGGCCTTGGTGGGCAATTCTATAATAGGTAATAATATTACCAATTTAAACACATATTTATCCATGGCTTCGGATATCGGGATATCCTATCTCATGAGTCCCATCGAGGATGCGGTGAAAAAAACCTTTTTATTAGATCTTTTCACCTTGAGAACCCAGGTTTTTCGAAAAGCTATCGAGGGAAATATTCAAGGAACCAGACTTTCTAACCAAGAACTTCTTGACAACACCAGCATTTTTCTAGGAAAGTACTTTGGTGATTTGATTTATATGGAGGGTTTGGTTAGTATCAATTTGGAAAATAACAATATTGATCAACTGACCCCGGAATTAGAACTAGGCTTAGAGTATATTACACCCTTTTTTCTTTTTAATTGGCGTGTAACTCCTAAGGATCCTAGTAGTCTATTTATTACAGACAATGAGATATCATTTTTTTGGAGATTTACTTACTAATGAGGTATTCATGGGCATGAAATCGAAGTTTTTTACAGTATTAATTGGGTTATTTGGTATTTTTAGTGGAAATTTAGGGGCTCAAGAACCGGCTCCCGAGTGGTTTTTCGATAAACCCATTGTGGAAATACTTTTTGAAGGCCTCAATACAGTGAGTGTGAATGATTTGAGTGGGGTTACCCGTTCTTATATCAATAAACCGTTGACCACCGATCTATTTCGGGAGCTTCAGACTAAACTATACGAGTTGGATTATTTCGATGGTCTTATCGAAGGGAACGCTGAAAAGGCCGATGCCCTGGGAAATACGGTGAGAATCCGATTTACCGTCAAGGAAAAGCCCTCCATCGTGGAAATTAAGTTTCAAGGGAACTCCAAATTGGGGGACATGGAACTCCAAGGCATCGTAAAAGTAAAAAGCAGTGATTTGGTCAATCAAAACAAACTTCGCCTGGATGAAATCGCCCTCAGGGAACATTACCTGGATAAAGGGTACATGAACGCTAAAATCAGTTTCACCACCGAACCCAATTCCCGCCGGAACGAGGGGGTCAATGTCATATTTATCATTGACGAAGGGGTGGGAACCACGATTAAAACGATTCAATTCACCGGTTTAAGCTTCGCCAGTCCCGATACCTTGAAAGGTACCCTGGAATCTAAGGAAAATGGATTTCTGGAACCCGGATTTTTTAAAGAAGGAAAACTGGCGGCGGATGTGAAAAAAATCCAAGCCTATTATTGGGATAGGGGTTACATTGACGCCAAAGTGGTGGAAGTTAAAAGAGAGGCTATGTTTGACGAGAAAGAAAGTCGCAATTACCTTTCTTTGACCTTCGTCATCGATGAAGGGGTTCAATATACCTTCGGTGGCTTTGAATTCCGGGGAAATAGTCTTTTTGATACAAAAACTCTACAGGCTTTAGTAAGACAAACCCCTGGTAAAGTGGTGTCTAAACAGAAACTTGATGCGGACTACCAAAGAATCTTGGACCTCTATTGGGAAAACGGCTATATCTTTAACCGGTTTGATAAGCAGGAAATCCGTCAGGACAACACTATTTCCTACTTGATAGATATAAGTGAGCAATCCCGAGCCCACATTGAAAATATCATTATTAATGGCAATACGAAAACAAAATCCCAGGTCATTTTACGGGAACTCCCCATTGAAGAAGGGGACGTCTTTAGTAAGAGCCGGGTCTTGGAAGGGTACGAGAACCTACTTCGGCTCAACTATTTCCAGTCGGTTATTCCTGAAACCCCCCAGGGCAGTTCCCCAGGTCTCATGGATTTGGTCATCAACGTACAAGAAGGTCAGACTGCGGAAATTCTCTTTGGACTGACATTTTCCGGCGGTACTGAGTTCCCTCTTTCTGGCCAATTAAAATGGCAGGACAGGAATTTCATGGGCGGAGGTCAAACTTTTGGGGTTGAAACCACCGTTTCCCCATATTCTCAGAATCTATCAGCCAACTACACGGAAACATGGCTTTTCAATCAGAGACTTTCCCTGGGCGGGCAATTTAACATTTCCCATACCCTACGAACCAACGTTACTCAAGATGTAAGTCTCCCGTACTCCACCTCCACCACCGGCTTACCGGACCCCTATGTGGACGGGGAATATGTTTTTACGAAGGATACCACTTATTTAGGAGTCACGTATAAAGCAGGCCAGAGTTTCCCTTTATTGAATCCCAGTGCCGGCGATATATCCGATTATTCCTTGGAAAAACGTTATGATTATGATCTGGAAAACTCCCAACTTCGCAGTTCGGAAAATGTCATGGATTATCATGATTACGCCGTATCCTTCGGCCTGAACACCGGCTATGCCTTCCATACCTTTCTAGGCCGATTTGGATTGGGCACCGGGGTAAAAACCACCCTCCAATACCTTACTTACAATGATGCGATTTATAGACCGGCGAACGCTTCCATTAGAGATAATCTAAACATCTGGCAGTTGGAGAATCAGTGGTGGAGCCGGTACTATTACGATACCCGAAACCTCACGATCAACACCTCCCAGGGGGTCTATCTTTCAGAAACCATCACGTTGATGGGGGGATTTTTAGGGGGGAAAACCCATCTTGCACGATTTGACACCAAAGCTGAAGCATATTTAAAACTCATCGATTTCCCCATCGTGGAAGAATATACCTTTAAGATGATATTAAAAGCTAAATCTCTATGGCAAGTGATCCTGTCCCCATTGGGCGGTGACAATGGGTATATTGTAGCCCAACCCAAAGATTTGCTTTATATGGACGGTATGGTTAACGGACGGGGTTGGACTAGTTCTCAAAGCGGTTATAGCTTCTTTTCCAACTCCCTGGAATTACGGATGCCCATACTTGAACAACTTCTCTGGTTTGACCTTTTTGCCGATGCGGTGGCTTTTACCGGAGAAAGCAATCGAATTTTCACCAAACCCCTGAGCATGGATCAATTCATCTTCAGTGTGGGTGGGGGCATTCGAGTTTCCAATCCCCAGTTACCCCTATCCTTTTATTTCAGCAAGCCTTTCAAAATTGATAGTAATGGTGCGATGAGCTCTCCAAAAGGGGATGGAATTTTCGGAGACTGGGACCTGAAGTTTGTACTTTCCTTGGGCACAGAATCATTTTAATAGGGAGTTAATATGAAAAAACAGTTATTTTTAGGGGTCTTGGTTGTATTAGGCTCATTTTTATCCGCGCAGCAGTACACCCGAATCGGCGTGGTAAACGTGGCGAAGATTTATGAGTTGGCGGCCAAGGACTCTCCTGGAGTAAGAGAACTGGAAGAACTTAAAAACTCCATACAAAAAGAAGTGACCCGGATGTCCGATGAACTCAGACAATTGGAAGCCAGAAAATTAGAGGCCAAAAACCAGGGTAACGAAATGGATGTTTTGAATCTGGACAATGAAATTCAACAGAAGCAGTCCTACCAAAAAGAGTATGTACGGGTTAAGCAAGGACAGTACAATTCAAAAAGGGACAGTCTGAAGCAAGATACCAGTTTTCTTTCCTTGGTCGTACAAAAGATAAAAGAAGTGGCTGAGCTAAAGGGCTTTGCCATGGTTCTCAGATCCGATGATCCCAACCTTATTTTTTACAATTTGGATTCTGATATTACCGAAGATGTGCTAAAACAGATGAACCTAAGTAATTAAGTTCCTGAGTTAAGTTGTTTTTTAAGAATGTCCTGGAGAACAGAGAATTTTTTTTCGTTCTCCAGGGATATTTCACTCAGATTTTCGTGAGCCTTGAGTAATAGCTCGGCAGTGGGCTTTTCACCCTTACTTAGTTTCTCTAAGTTTTGTGGAAATATTTTATCCGAGTCGCTGGAGATGTCCAGAAGTTTAACAATACCCAAAGAGGTGAGGAGCTTCATACATTCTTTAGAAGGATTTAAAATTTCTAGTTTTTTACCGGTTAACTGCTTAAATTTTTTATTAAAACCCACAATGAGTCCCATAAAAGTGGAGTCCATGTAATCGCAGGCTGATAAATCCATTACCATTTCTTCGGGCTTAGGGAGATCTAGTTTATCCAGTCGGGTAAAAATCTGACTTTTTAAATCGGAACAAAGACCGGCGGTGATATGCCCGAGGGCTTTAATATAAAGGCCTTGGGGCGTTTCTCCAAAAAATAAAGCTTCTTCCAAGAAATCCTCCGAATACTAGATATAGTCTAAAGTACTTCTGGTACTTTGTAAATATTATCTTTCCAAGTATAATGCCTCTTATGGACGAACTGACTCCCATGATGCGCCAATACAAAGAAATAAAGGCTTCCCATCCTGACTCCATTCTTTTCTTTCGATTGGGAGATTTTTATGAAATGTTTGATCAGGATGCAATTCTGGCGAGCAAGATTCTCAATCTAACCCTAACAAAACGACACTCCACCCCCATGTGCGGAATCCCCTACCATGCCAGTGAAAATTATATCTCCCGGTTACTGGTTGCTGGAAAAAAGATAGCGGTTTGTGAACAAGTTTCAGAACCAGGTAAAGGTTTGGTCCAGCGGAAGGTCGTGGAAGTTTTGACCCCTGGAACGGTGGTGGAAGATAGGTTTCTCGGCGGGAAGGAGAACAATTATCTACTTTCTTTGGTTTGTAGGGATTCTCAAGCTGGCTTGGGAGTCCTGGATCTGTCGACTGGGGAATTTAAAGTTACGAATTTGGCACTTCAGGATCGTTTGGAACCATTGAAAAGAGAACTTTGGCGTTTCAATCCGAAAGAAATTTTAATATCTGAGGATCTCGAAATCTCTTTTCCAGGGGTAATGGAAATTCTCCATGAGAACTTAGCCCTGAAAAATAAACTCCCCAGCTGGTACTTTAACGCTGAACGACACTCGACCTACTTAAAAAAAACGCTCCAGGTGGTTTCCCTCCAAGCCTTAGGACTTCAGGAAAACTCGGTCCAGACTTTGGCTGCTGGGAGCATTTTAGAGTATCTCCAACAAACCTCCAAAGGGATTCTTAGTCATATAAGACACTTAGAAGTCTATAGCGAGGAAGATTTCCTGATTCTGGATGAAGCCACCAGCCGTAATTTGGAATTGGTGAGGAATCAGCGGGAAGGAACCTCCGGATATACGTTATTGGAAGTTTTGGATCGCACTAAAACCGCTCTCGGGGCAAGAAGACTGAGAAGCTGGATAGTGCAGCCCCTAAAAAGTAAGGAAGCCATACTTGCCCGTCAGGAAA
>Ga0209518_1004184_pt1 | contig 11745 bp, 10 predicted proteins | sample RifGroB1_FD_183993 | JGI IMG/M metagenome (GOLD analysis project Ga0209518, IMG submission 183993) | Groundwater microbial communities from Rifle, Colorado, USA - Groundwater B1 (SPAdes) (version 2) | ecosystem: Environmental > Aquatic > Deep subsurface > Groundwater | place: Rifle, Colorado... | reverse complement strand
CTCGGAACAGATACTCGAAGAAAAATATCGCATCAATATGGATGAGATCAAGGGAATCGCGTGGGGGTTAAGCGCGGAACACGACAAAAAACTCGATTCATTGATTGAAATTCTCGGGAAAAAAGGAATCAAAAATGCGCTCTCGGTTTGCGAGGAGCTCGGGAGTCCTCATATCGAAGACGATTTCCATCGTTTTTTAGTGCAGTACATCGCGCGGGGCAGCGTTATTTTGGGACTTAAAGAGGGGACGCCCCTTTCGAAATCTCTTCACATGAAACTCTATGAAGTCACGCTTCCTCCAATCAACCTCGAAGGAGAAAAGCGCGCGTTTGCGGAGCTCGTTTCAGCAATGAGCCATTTTTATGCCGGAATGCTTTCCGTGGGAGGAAATTCCCGCGGGGATTTCGGAAATTATTTTGCGCTTGAAGTGAGCAATTCAAATGCAAGCGAAGAGGTTGTTTTTTATGCCGCAGTCCCCGAACTAAAAGCGGAACTGTTTGAGAAACAAATTCTTGCCGTATATCCTCATGCGCGCATCAAAGAGCACAAGGAAGACTATAACCCATTCAACGATCGGGGCGTTGCCGCCGCCTCGCACGCTATTTCCGCGCGCAATCCCGCTCTCACGATAAAAACATACAAAGAATTCGATCATGACCCCCTCCATGTCATTCTTAATGTATTTTCAAAAATTAAAAAAGACGGAGAAGGTGCAGCGATACAATTTATAGTTTCTCCTTCCGGAGCTATGTACAACCAGCGATATAAAATGGCGCTTGAGAAAGTGAGGAAGGGAATGTCGCTCAAGGAAGCGCTCCAGGGGACGGTGGCAGAGATCACCAAGGGATTTTTTGGTGTCGCCAAAGAAATAATTTCCGGCCCGTCCAAGAAGAACAACGACGAGAAAGAGGAACGTATCGACGAAACAGCGGTAAAACTTCTCGAACAAAAAATAGCTTCACAGATCTTTGAAACAAATATTCGCATCATTGCTTCCGCGGAAACTCCGGTGCGTGCGGAAACAATTCTCTCCGACATGGAGTCGGCATTCAATCAGTTTGGAAAAACAGAGGGGAACAGTATTTCATGGAAACGCGTGAAGGGAGGAAAACTTGCCCGCGCATTATATGACTTCTCGTTTCGCGCATTTTCGGAAGACGAAGCAATCCCCCTTAATGCCGACGAGCTCACCACGATGTTTCATTTTCCGGTTGACGAAATAAAATCTTCACATCTTAAGGAGGCGAAGGGAGCATCCGCCGCAATTCCAACCGGGATACATTCCCAGGGCATTGTTCTGGGTGTTAATAAATATCGCGGAGGAGAAACACAGGTTCATTTTGGCAGAGAAGACAGAATGAGACATTTCTATGCGATCGGACAGACGGGAACAGGTAAAACAAATCTCCTTAAAAATATGATAATGCAGGATATCTTGAATGGCGATGGGGTGTGTATGATCGACCCGCACGGGACCGATATCGCTGATATCTTAAGCATCATTCCAAAAGAACGCATTGACGATGTGATCTATTTTGATCCTGCCTACACCGCGCGCCCCATGGGGCTTAATATGCTCGAATATGATACGCGCTATCCGGAGCAGAAAACATTTGTCGTGAACGAGATGCTCTCGATTTTCAATAAGTTGTTTGATATGAAAGTTGCTGGCGGTCCCATGTTCGAGCAGTATTTTAGGAATGCGACCATGCTTGTGATCGAGGATCCGCAAACAGGGAACACACTCCTCGAAGTTTCTCGGGTTCTTTCAAGTCCGACGTTCCGCGAGATTAAGCTTGCGCGATGCAAAAATCCTGTGGTTGTGCAATTTTGGCGCGAGGTTGCGGGAAAAGCGGGTGGCGAAGCGGCGCTTGCGAACATCGTCCCTTATATCACGAGTAAGTTTGATGTGTTCCTCGCCAATGATATCATGCGACCGATTGTCGCGCAGGAAAAATCGGCATGGAACTTCCGCCACATTATGGACGAGCGAAAAATACTTCTCGTGAATCTTTCAAAAGGACGCTTGGGCGACATCAATTCGAATTTGATCGGCCTTATTCTTGTGGGGAAAATTCTTATGGCGGCGCTCTCACGCGTTGATTCTCTCGATGGGAACCTTCCGGATTTCTATCTGTACATTGATGAGTTCCAGAATGTTACTACCGATTCGATCGCAACGATTCTTTCCGAAGCGCGCAAATACCGTCTCTCTCTTAATGTTGCCCATCAATTTATCGCGCAACTCGATGAGAATATCAAGGATGCCGTGTTTGGCAACGTAGGTTCCCTTGTCTCATTTCGTGTTGGCGCGGAAGACGCGAAAGCGCTTGAGCCGCAATTCGCGCCCGTATTTACAGCACACGACATTATGAATCTCGACAATTATAACGCCTACCTCCGTCTGTTATCAAACAATCAGCCGGTAAAGCCGTTTAATATCGAGACACTCCCTTTTACTCGTGGCGACTTAATGGTTGCTCAAAATGTTAAAGACCTTTCGTATCAGAAATATGGGCGCGACCGCACGGAGGTTGAGGGAGAAATTATGAAAAAGTATGCAAAATAGCCTCTCTGTGATAGAATTCGAAAATTAATTTGTTAAATCATTTATTACCATGCTCCACCCAAAAGAAGAAAAAACGTTTGTAATGATAAAACCAGATGGTGTGCGCAAGGGGATTGTCGGCGAAATCATTGCCCGATTTGAGAGGCGCGATCTTAAAATTATTGCGCTCGAAATGTTTCACCCAACGAGAGAGCAAATAAATGATCACTACCCAAAAGATGCCAAGTGGATCACACGTCTTGGCGAGAAGACGCTTGCAACATACGAAAAATACGGATATGACCCCATAAAAGAGTTGGGGACCGCCAAGGCAGAAGAAATTGGTCCGAAGGTTCGTGAATGGCTTGTTGAGTATATGACATCAGCTCCAATGATTCGTATGGTGGCGCAGGGTGTTCATGCGGTTGATATGGTTCGAAAGATAGCGGGTCATACGATGCCGTACATGGCCGATATGGGAACAATACGAGGAGACTTCTCCAACGATTCACCGGTGATTGCGAACAAAGAAAAACGTGCGGTCATGAATCTTATGCATGCATCAGAAACATCAGAGGAGGCACAACACGAGATAAAACATTGGTTTGGCAAAGAACCCAACCTTTTTGACTACAAACGTTTTGGTGTTGATGAATAGATTAAGTACTAAAGTCAGACCTTTCCCAAAAATCCCCTTGTGATATAACGCTAAATTTTCTCTTGCCAAAAATTTTAGCGGGTCTACAATTAAGACAGGGTTATTTGAAGTATTGTCTAGACTAAATAATTTTTTCAGGGAATCCTAATTGCACAATGCTTCGGTATTGTGTTGCGGATGCCCACCTAGCAAAAAACTAGGGAAATACTCTCAAATAGCCCTTTCTATGAACCCCTCCCCATTGTGCGGAGGGGTTTGTATTCAAACAAGAAATCCATATGAATCCCGTTAGAGATACAATAGTTAAATATTCTTATTCAGTCGTAAAAAATGAGAGAGGTAAAATATTTATGAAAAATGTAGAATAACTTACGGAAGCGCATAATTATCACACATGCAGTTTATTATCAAATTAACATCGACAGAAAGTAGCACCATTGAAACATCGTGGTGCGCTTCCTATCTCTAACGGGATGAACAAAAAATCATTTCCAACACCGCTTCTCATTTTTATTTTGATTATTTTAGTCTTCCAAGTCATCGCCAACTATTTTTATTGGTATTGGCGTATTTGGTGGTTTGATATGCCGATGCATTTTGCGGGGGGACTGTGGGTCGGGCTTTCTGTGCTTTGGTTCGTGTTTCTTTCGGGGAAATTCAAGGGAAACATACAACAGAACGCACTCTCTATATTTACTGTCGGCGTTTTTTCGGTACTAACGATAGCCATTTTATGGGAAGTTTTTGAATACATCGTTCAAATACTTTTTCCGCGGGGAACTCCGTATGACATACTTGATACTACAATCGATATTTTTTGGGGACTTACTGGCGGGGCCATCGCCTCTTTCTCTTTTTCGCGGAAACGTTATTTAGAAAAATAACGAACACGGTGAGTATATTTTTCTTAACCGAGCACTCAGTCTTAATATCCAAGATGGTGTGATGGAGCGAGAAATAGGTTTTATGTTATACTAAAGAAAAGATAACAACTGAGTGCTCGGTAATGATTCTAAAAACTCATTTCACTCGTTAAAAAATCAACCATGGAAAATCCCAACAACCCTAGAATATCATTTTATGGAGCCGTGCGTACCGTAACCGGCTCTAATTTTTTGCTTCAAAACAAATCAGGAACCGAAAAAATTCTTATAGATTGCGGATTTTTTCAGGAAGGGAAGTCTGGAGAACGCAAAAACCACGATCCATTTCCCTACACTCCATCTTCGATTCAAGCCCTCTTTGTGACGCATGCCCACATTGATCATCTGGGCAGAATCCCCAAGCTTGTTCGTGACGGATTTCGGGGAAAAATATATTCGACTGCGCCAACCAAAGAACTTGGTCACGTCATGCTTCTCGATAGCATGCGTGTGCTTCAAAAAAATGCGGAACAAAGCAAGACCGAAGCTCTCTATAATGAACATGACGTTCTAACCGCAATGGGCCTTTGGGAAGCAATTCCTTATCATAGCGAAGTTGTCGTCGGAGAAGAATTTCGTGCGGTGTTTAAGGATGCCGGTCATATACTCGGGTCTGCGATGGTGGAGTTTACGCATCAGGGTAAAAAAATTGTTTTCACCGGCGATCTCGGCAATTCCCCCGCGCCACTCTTACGCGATACGGAAACGATTACTGACGCGGATTATTTGATCATGGAAGCTGTGTATGGCGATCGCAATCACGAAGAGAAAAGCGAGCGGAAAAGCAAGCTTGAAGATGTGATTGAAGACACGATAAGCCGTGGAGGGGTTCTTATGATCCCGGCATTCTCCGTTGAGCGAACACAGGATCTTTTATTTGAACTTAACGAACTTGTTGAACACAACCGCATCCCGAAAGTTCCCGTTTTTCTCGACTCGCCGCTCGCCATAAAGGTTACGGAGATCTACAAGAGAAATGAAGAGTATTTTAATAAGGATACCACCCACGAAATACGCACAGGGGACGATATATTCAATTTCCCCATGCTCAAATTCACGCCCGACAGCAGAGATTCGATGGCGATCAAGGATGTGAAAAATCCAAAAATTATCATGGCGGGATCGGGAATGTCGAATGGCGGGAGAATTCTTCACCACGAAAGGAACTATCTTCCTGATCCCAAAAGCACCCTTCTCCTTGTCGGCTATCAAGCGGCAGGGACACTGGGACGCGCGCTTGAAGAGGGGGCAAAAGAAGTGACTATTAAAGGAGAGAAAATTCCGGTGCGCGCGCGGGTCGTGGTCATCGAAGGATATTCCGCGCATAAAGATGGGGATGCATTATTCAAATTTGTTGAAAATACGGCAGACTCGGTAAAAAAAGTTTTTCTCGTGCACGGAGAACCGAAATCGCTTCTCTTTTTTGCGCAGAAGCTTCGGGATTATCTTGGAGTGAATGCTGTCGTGCCGGAGGAGGGGGCACAGATAGAACTTGGATAAAATATTTTCTGGATTCGTTTTACAAAGCAATGTATACTAACCGCATTACATAAAAAGTATGGGAAACGAAAAACATCAGCATTTAAAATTAAAGATCTGCGTTTCGGGCGCCGCTGAAACAGGGCATTGCGGAGACGGGGCAATGGAGAAAGCGCAGGAGCTTGGAAGGCAGATCGTTCTGCAGGGGGCAATACTCGTGACGGGAGCGACCACGGGGTTTCCGTTCTGGTCAACAATGGGGGCAAAAGAAGGCGGAGGGGTCTCTGTCGGGCTTTCACCGGCATCTACCGAAAAGGAGCACGCCGAGATCTATGGGCTTCCCCTTGATTATCTCGACATGATCATCTACACGGGCTTCGGGTACTCCGGAAGAAACCTCTTGCTTACGCGTTCTTCAGATGCAGTTATTATCGGATGCGGGAGGGTTGGGACCATTAACGAATTTACTATTGCATACGAAGACGGCAAACCCGTTGGAATTCTCGAAGGGTCATGGGAGACCGATGAGGTGATCAGAAACATTCTCGAAAAAGGGCATAGAGGGAGTGATAATGTCGTGTTTGATAAAGATCCTAAAACACTTGTTGCGAAAGTCATTGAACTTATAAAAAATCAGAAGGTCAAAGATCAAGCATCTGTGAACGACAAGAGGGGGTAATATAAAAAAGCCGCCGGAATTGCAAGTGGGTATTTATTCCACTTTCCGACGGCAGGCTGGGCTTGTCCCTTGGGCAACTACTCTTTGTGAGAGCACATTCGTTCCCCTTCGGAACTACTATCTGTAAGAGAGCGGCCAAACTCCCTTACTGCCAAACCAAGGATAACAAATTCGCATACCAGAAGCAAGAAGTTTTTAAAAACCCTCCACATATGTGGAGGGTTTTTAAATTATTTTACTTCTTTTACTATCCGTTCAAATGTTTCAGGATGAAACTCGGCAAGTTGTGCGAGAATTTTTCTATCAAGCGCGATACCTTTCTTTTTAAGTGCGCCGATGAATGTGCTGTAAGAAAGTCCCAACGGACGAACTCCGGCATTGATCTTGATGTTCCAAAGTCTTCGAAAATCGTTTTTCTTCTCGCGGCGATGCGTGAACGCATATTTTCCCGCATGAACAATCGCCTCGCGCGCCTGGCGTTCTTTCGTGCTTCTTCCAAAGCGATATCCCTTAACCTGCTTAAGGACATTCCTTCTTCGTTTCAATGCATTTACTCCTCCTTTGACTCGTGGCATGGTAGTTTAATTAATGAAATTCTGTGCTAATTTGCTAAAAATCTGCTGATATCGGTATTTTTCATCACAAGCGTAATAGCGCGCTTTTTGTTAAGCTGCTTTACTCTGCGCTCTTTCGCGTTGAAATGGTTGCCCCCCGCTTTCCTTCGCAGGATCTTCCCATTCTTCGTTACTTTAAGCCGTTTTGAAAATGATTTGTTGGTTTTCATGATTGATTTTTAACCTGCCTGCCGGTAGGCAGGGGAGTGAAATGACTATAAAAATCATCACCCCGTGAAATAAAAATCCTTCGGATTTTTCCTTGCGTGGTGCGCAAGGATTTCACTGGGGTTTGAAATTACGTTCACCCTATTTTGTTATTTTTCTAAATTTCCGATTTTTGCTTGCCCCGTTACATTGGCTTCGTCTCCTCTTGTGGCGGATTTAATAGGGTGAATTTCACCCGGCTTTTCTACAGGCTTGCTTATTTTCCCTCCGCGCTCGATGGTCATCGTAAGACCTTTCATTCCTTTCTCCGGTCCGCTCGCGATTTTATATTCTTCCGTGATGAGATTTAAAATTCGCTCAATACGCTCTTTCTTGAAACTCATCTCCGCATACTTTGTTCTTCCGACAAGATAGAGGTCGATTTTGACCCGATGTCCTTCACGGAGCCATTTTGAAACATTTTTCGCCTTAAGCTCCAGATCGTGCTGCGACGTCCCGATTTTTATCTGCACCGTCTTTGTTTCCGTGATGTGGGACTTTGATTTGATCTCCTTTTGTTTCTTGTTCTGCTGATACTGGAATTTACCATAATCCATGATCTTCGCAACAGGGGGGACGGCATTTGGGGAGATTTCTATCAGGTCGAGTCCTCGTTTTAATGATTCCTCGATTGCCTCCTTAAACGAAAGAACGCCTAAGTTCTCACCGTCATCGGTCACTACCCGAAGTTGCGGAGCACGTATTTGGTTATTTATGCGAATTCTTGGTATCAATTTCTTAAAATGAAATCCCGTACGAAAGTATCTTGTATTATACTACGTCAGTCTATTAAAATTTTAGTGCTGAATGAGGTGCTTTCGTAGGGGATGAAATCCGCTTAAGAACGCGGATTTGTCCCGTTAGAGATAGTCCGCCCTTAGCGGACGTGTATTAAATAACACCTGTAAACTTCTTATCACTTTCGTGACACTACAACTTCTCCATTCAGAGACAAACTGCATGATCTCTAACGGGATTTGTCTGGCTAGTATAGAGTAAATAGCGTAAAAGGTCAACCCTGTAGTAGAATTTGGCAATGCGCTAAAGGCGCACGCAAAACCATTGCCAAATTTCACTACGGGGTCAAAGGTCTACGCACCATGCTGTCGGCGCCAATTATCCTCTTCTTTTCGTGCTTTTCCTTGTCCCTCATGGTCTTTAATTCCCATAGTACCTGCCATACGGCCCTTGTTTTCTTGTTGTTCGCTTGCTACAAGCTCTTTAACCTTCTCAAGTATTTTTTCTTTTATTTCTTTGCTCGCGGTAAAATCTTCCAAAAACATTTGCGCAAAACCTATTCTTCCAGCCCCCTCCGTCCAACCTTCTTCCGTGTCACCATTTTCTACCTTTGCTGACATAATGAAATCAACAGTTCCCTTGATGATATTTTCTTCGTTTTCAAAAGGATTTTTGTCCGATGATTCTTGTTGTGATGATTCAAACTTATTCATATTTTATTCCTTAATTACTCCAATTATCGCCTAGGGTAGAGGCAAAGTAAACCCCCACACCTATGCTGCAATTGCTTTTAATATTTTGCCGGATTTAAAACTTTAAAAAGAGATTTTTTGTAGGAATTCCAAAGTATAACGAGTTGTATTTGCAAAAGCAGCAAAATAATTGCAGCATAGGTGTGGGGGTGAAGTTGGCACTAAGAAGAATTCCAGTTTGACTTCGCTTTCGTTTTCAAGTAGCGTTATTCAAAGAAACATTGGCTGGTCAATTACTGACTATAGGGGAGTTCAAACATGAAGGATGATATTTCGGTGTTTTGGCGTTGCAACAAAAAAATCTTTGTTCATGTTGCGATGTTCTCTGTTGGCGTATGGACAGTACTTTTCCTTTTTAACATTTCCACCCCCGCTGTTTTGATCGTGGGAGTTGTTCTGATGTGGTTTATTGCGGTAACAACCGCTAAACATCGGCAAGGAACAGCCCAGGGGAATAACAACCATTCGCCGGATGTGGAACTTGAAATATGGCAGGACCTTGAGCCGACGTGGGCGACGAACGCCGTAGCAGTGATCTCGGTCCTTATCTTTTGGGCCATATTCTTCGGCGCTCTGTTTGTTAAATATAAATTTTTTCCTCCGCTTGAGCTCTTTACGCAGTAGTTTTAAAACACCCCTCGAAAGAGAGGGTGTTTTTGTTTGGGGAAAATAAAAAACCGACCGGAGATAGTGTCTCACGGTCGGCATCCTTGGCTTCGTGGAATAAAAATAACTCTCACCACGTCCCTTTTGAGAAAAAATCATCAATACATCGCAACATCTCATCTTGCGGTATGGGTAATTGGGTAATACCCAATTCATTTTTTCGGGCTTTAAGACGGTCGATCTTTTTTTTGATTTCCAGCATCTCGTTACTTTTGCCGTCCTTACCCTTTGAGTGAAGAGCAGTGAAAATTGCAATTGCATCCGAGATTTCTTGCCCCAATGCTTCCCGTTCCTTCGAAAGCTCCTTCTCTATCTCGGGCGATGTAATAGTCACCCCCAACGCTTTCATAGCTCGATAGTACGCCATGACGTAATGATCGAAAAACGTGACCTCTTTGAAGTACCGACGAACGATATCCTTCCCCACGACGATATTCCATGAACCACCCGACTCGTCATATTGTGCATTTGTGAGTATGTCCTTTAACATGTCGAACTGGTCAACAAGAGGGTTCGATTCGACCACAAACTTCGGGTGTAACTCATACACAATATTCCCTTCTGTCACACTCGCGACCTCGCGTGTATTTTCGAACTTAACGTATCGCTCCGTGGGCAATCGACATTCCGTTCCATCGGTAGGCAAGATGAGCTCGTCTTGCTGAAGAACACCGACACGGTAATCTTGGGTGTCTCTCATTCCCATATCATGCCCTGGTCCCCCAAAGATAGTGCGCACCTGATACCTGTGTATCACGAGCACGGCTTCCCCCTTTTTGCCGGAAAGCAATTTCTCGAGCTTCTTATATGCAGAGAGTATCTCTTCGCTCGCTTGCCGATAGCGTGCAAACGCATAGTCCATGAATCGATCGCCAGTGCTTTCACCCTCCTTGATGCATTCGATGATGTGGTCGGTGATTTTGTGCACCTTGTTACGCATCCGCTTGATGCCACGCTCGACATCTCGTATTTGCTTCTCCGTATGAGTAAGTTCGCGAAGATGATCTTGAACGGTTTTACTCGTAGCCATGGCTCCTCCTTATGGAATATGGCAAAAAACAACAATTAAATTCGTGAATTTAGTCTAATTCTCATACTATTAGAGTCGTTCTCTTTAGTCAATGGCTATTGGCAAAAGGGGATCGGTCACGGATATTTCTCCCAATAAAAAACCGACCGGAGATAGTGTCTCACGGTCGGTGACTACCATACCTCGCTTGTCGAAGGAACACCAAATGTATAGACCAAAATATTGCCTACGATTTTTCTCGTTACTAGGAATGCATTTTCTGCTAACTTTTCGTGTCTCATGTAGAGCAGAAGTTGTGAGCATCTGTTTTTCCCTAATTGGAATTCGATCATTTCTGCCAAACAACGCTGATTTTCCAGCGTCAGACAAACAAAATGGCGAAAGAAACGATGCGCTTCAGTCGTCTCCAACCTAAAGCCTAATTTGCTGAAGCCTACACTCTCGTCAATATATACTCTCATGTATGGCGCATTGCTATACGCGAGTTCTTTAAGAGAAAGAACAATTTTGTGCATAATTCCCTCCAGTATTGAAAGTGGAGTGGGACAAGATCAACCTAATCAATGTTTAAGTTTAACAAAAAACTCGAGTGATTGCAAGTCCACTAGGGAATCAGTCACGGAGATTTTCTCTCAATAAAAAAACCGACCGGAGACGTTGTCTGGTGGTCGGCGCCCGACAACTATTTGAAAACTAACTTTTGCTGATTAGGCGCGGCTCTATCTTTTACACTAATCTGCTCAATTATAGTCTCTGGGAGAAATTCACCCTTCTTTGTTTTTTGTATTAAAAATAAATACTCCTTGTTTTCTGTATTTTTCGCACCCTGTTTGTTGAGCCACTCATTAGTCCATGTCATTCCAGCCATCACATGTTTTTTATAATCCATCTCAAAAACGGAACACCTCATCCTTAATTCTTTAAGAATCTCTAGAATGGCATCAAAAGTTGCTCTGCCGTTATTGTTATAAGACAGCACAATATATTTTGCATTAGTGTTTTCAATGAGCTTCTTTATCGCCCCTATAACAACATACTTTCCTTGTTCATTTTTTCTAAAATCTTCAAAAACTGATCCAGCGATAATATCGCTAACGTCTTCTCTGCGACCCGCCGCACCAACAACCTTTGGTTTATCATTCAAGCATACCGTTTTCCAAATGTGATAATACGAAGCATATCTCACACGAGAAGGAGGCATCAATTCATTAGAAGAACCATAGGGTGGGTCATAATAAGCTAAATCAACTTCTACATTATCGAGAACATCAAAAATATCACCTTGATAAACTTGGTGCGGCTTATCGTCAATAAGCAATCTCGGCACTTCCATTCTCATTGTGTTATAGGCGCGAGGAGCCCAATTTTTCAAATAAGATACATGATGCCCAACAGAACTGTCAACTTTATCCATCGCAATAATTAAACTTGTCAGTAAAACAGATTTTTCA
>Ga0209518_1004180_pt1 | contig 11749 bp, 9 predicted proteins | sample RifGroB1_FD_183993 | JGI IMG/M metagenome (GOLD analysis project Ga0209518, IMG submission 183993) | Groundwater microbial communities from Rifle, Colorado, USA - Groundwater B1 (SPAdes) (version 2) | ecosystem: Environmental > Aquatic > Deep subsurface > Groundwater | place: Rifle, Colorado... | reverse complement strand
CTTTCTCATGGAGTTACCGTCGCTTTAATTCCGAGGACGACGACCGGATTCCCCGACTCGTCTTCAAGATAGATTTCCCTCTCTACGGGTCCCACGCCGGCCGGACCGTGGGCGGCCGGGTCAAAAACCACCGAAATAACAGCTTCTTCCCCGGCCTCAATAACCCTCCTTAGCGGCGGCGCAAACCCGTGCCCCGGCATTCCGAAGGGACCAATTCTCCCGCCGTCTTTTACGAAATAGGCGACGGTGCACATACAGGAAGTGTACATTTTATCGATTTTTACGGCTTCACTGCTTTCATTCCTGATTTTGAATTCGTGGCCGACGTCACCCGAGGCCATACTGATTGTTCCGAAGTCGAAAGACCGTTCCTCGGACATAATTGCAAAACCAATCTGGGCGTTGAAGTTTCCGCCGACTTCCGGCGCCGGCTTGGTAATGAGTATGAGGCCGAGGCTTCCCAAAACGGCCACCGCGGCGATTATTAACGATTTATTTTTTGTATTCATTGATTTTTACGGTTTAAAACAAAAGGCCCAAAAAGTTGGGTCGGAAAACGCGCTAAAGCGAACCTTCAAGAGTCCGGCTTTAACGCGTAAAGGCGAAGGTGGGACTCGTCTCCAGAAGCGAGAGCCACTTTCTTATTTTCCGTGCCGACGGCGATTGCTCCGAGGCATCGTAAATATTCCTCGAAAAAGACGGAACAGTGAAAAGGAGTTTCTTACGCAAACCGATTACGGCCGCCGAGAGAAAACCGAGGACGAGAAAAGCAGCAAGAAGGCCGACGTTACTAAAAACGGCGCTAGAAAAATTCTTGAAAAAGCCGATGTGAAAAGAAGCAAAACCGAAAAGACCTTCCGGGCAAGCCGCTCCTTTCATAAGCGAAGCGAGGCAATGAGCCGAACCGTTCGCCATCACCGCAAAGCCGAAGAGGGCGACCAAGAGAAAGCTCGAGAGCAGGATAAATTTCAAAATGAATTCCATAGCCTTTTCGCAGTATATCAAACCCGCCCACAAATCACAAATCATCTAAAAGAAGGCAAGGAATTTAAAAACGAAAGCGGGAGCGCGTGTTTCCACGCACTCCCGCCGTGCTCTCGGCCGTTCGTCAGGACATCAACCGCGGTCCGGCGGCTCCGTCACCTGCCGACAATGGGCCTCGTTAAGACCCATCTCGGTGCAGGTGAATCCGTAGTCACGATACCACGGCTTGCCGAGATAGGCTCCCTCTCCCGATTCGTCCGAGAGGCCCCAGTACCGATCGTCCTCGATCATCTTGATGGCCTCGAAGCCGACCAGGCGAGCCATGACCTGCCGCAGACCGGCGACCGTGAGCCCATCCTCGATCTCTTCGGGCGGGATCTGGAGCGCCCGGACGTGAGCAAGGGCGTCATCGAATAGGAAGAAGGTGCTCACCCCGTCGCAGTCGGTCTCGAGAACACCCCGGCGGGCGTTCTGGAGCTGTTCCTGCAAACCGGCTATGGCCCGCTCCCTGTAGTGCCGCCTGACGAAACCGGCGCTGGTACCGAGCACGTTGACATACTCGGGATGGCGACTGAACCACTCGATGGCGGCCTGATAGTCGTCGGGGGACGACACCAACCAGTTCTCGCAGGAACCGTGAGCTGACCCGCTCTCCAGCACCGCGTAGATGTCGGCCTCCGGTTCCAACCGATCGGAGAGAGACTCCAAGATCGGGCGGAAAATCGCGAGGCTATCCCTTTCCACCGGCGGCGCCTCCGGCGACTGTGCCAGCGACCTCGATGGGGACGTGACCCGCGCCGATTCTCCGCCGCGCGACGTGTCGGGCGAGCACGCGCTCGCGACGAACGCGAAGAACAGGAACACCGCGACCACCCCGAAATTCAACGTCTTCATAGAGAACTACCTCCTGGTGATGGCGAACAACCAAGTGAAATGCTGCCATAAATAATACATAATTTTACAGATTTGTCAAGGCGCGAATAGCCGAGAGAATGAAACTTACGGGGAATCAGCGCGGATACAAACGGACGAATTCCTGAAACTTTAACAATCTTTCTCCTGCCGGCGCGCCGATTTTCACGCCGTAGGCGCCGCCCGCTTTTGCGAAGTGAATCAGGAAATTATCCGCCGTCTCCCCCGACCGGTGCGAAACAATGCACTTCAAACCGTTTTCATGGGCCGCGTTAATCGCCGCGCAGGTTTCCGAAACGGTGCCGATTTGATTGGGTTTTATGATTACGCCGCCTACCATTTTCCCCGCGGCCGCTACCTTGATGAGCGCCGGGTCGGTAACCGTAAGGTCGTCGCCTATCACCAACTTCTCGTCACCCCAAGTCGACGAAAATTTTACAAAGGCCGCTTCGTCCCGCTCATCAAAGGGGTCTTCAATCGAAGAAAGAAGCGGTACTTTCCGGAAATAATCCGAATAAACGCCTTCAAGTTCGCCCGAGGTAAGTTTCTTCCCTTCAAAAACATAAAGGCCGTCCTCGTAAAAACTCGAGGCGGCGACATCAAGCCCAAGAGAGAACTCTCCGGCAAGCCGGTTTTTTTCTATCTCCCGCCCGAGCACTTCAATCGGCTCGAAATTATTTCGAAAATCCAGGGAATAAGCTTTCTCGTCACCGACTTTGAGTTCCGATAATCCGTATTGCTCTTTCAAGACCCACCCCACCGATTCATAAAATTCCAAAAGCTTACGGCAAGTTTCGGCCGCTCCTCCTTTCGATTCGGCCACAACCCAAAACTCCTGAATAGCGAGGTTATTTTTGGCATGCACCCCGCCGCCGATAAAATTGGAAAAAATCCGGGGCGGTTCCGATTCGGCACTGGCCGGCCCGCCTGTCGGCGAGGCAGAGAAAAATTCGCTCTTCAATACCTGCCAAAGCTCGAAATTGTTTTCATAAGCGAGAGCGCGGGCAAAAGAAAGCGACAAGCCGAGCATAAGATTTCCACCGAGCTTGGCTTTGTTTGGCGTCCCGTCAAGAACGATGAGAGAACCGTCAAAGTCCTTGATGTTTTTGAAATCTTTCCCGATGATTTCTTTTTTAAAAAATTCCAGGGTTTCTCCCGCCTTCTCCGGGGGCAAAACCGCCGCCTCGCGGCTGCCGCGGCTTTTCCCGGAAGGGATTTGAGCGGAAAATTCGCCGCCCCCGGTTTTGATTCCGACTTCAATCGTCGGCTCTCCCCGAGAATCCGATATTGGTTTTAAAACTACGTTATCGATTTTCATTCCTATGTTATTTTATCGGCAATGATCCTCACCGCAAAATAGATGTAGAAAACGGCCGCAAAAGTCATGACGACGTTTACGAACAAATTCGGCCTTAGTTCTTTCGGCAAGCGCCGATTGTTCAGAAATATAATGATGGGAGTGTAAATCGCCATTACGAATCCGCCCAGAACGGCGCTTATGGTTAAGAGAACCAGGGGTTGATTCAACGGAATAAGCAGGGCGTTCAAGATAACGATTCCGACAATAAGACCGTAATAGAGCTGGCTCAAAGAAAGTTTTTTAAACCAGGAGAAGTATTTTTCGAAAGGACCGGTGCGGGAATTAACGAATAAAATGTCGCTTACGATTCGGGTGAAGGCGTCTATTACGGTCCACATTACGGAAAAAAGCATGAGAAATGCCATTACCAGAAAGACGTTGAATCCTATTTTCCCCCAGTGCTCGCCGAAAATATGCGCCTGGACGACGGCGACGTTTAGGCCTTCGGGCACAAGACCGAGCGGCGTAAGAACGACGTAGGCGTTCACGCTAAGAAGAAGAAGCGTAATCAAGCCCAAAAACCAAAAAATGACGCCCTGGTCAATGAGCACGTAGCGCATCCAGGCACGCCAGCGCTTGATATTTTCTCCGCTTGGATTAAAAGCGTAACCGGTAGCCGCGACCGCCTCGGGCCTCGCCGTAATCGGATTGATTATCCGCCCGACGTAATAACCCATACCGGCTTGCTTGTCCCGATACCAGAGCGAAGTGCAAAGATTCAAGAGACCGCCGGCGCCGGCAAAAACAATGGCGCCCAAGAAAACACCTAAATCAATGCCTTCCGGAATCCAGCCGAAGTTTAAAATTCCTTTCAGGCCGGCGAGAAGAGAGCTTCCGTCAAGCGTAAAAAAACTTATCGTAAGCAAGAGAATGAAAAAAGCGGGCACGGTGATTTTGAGGGTTTTTTCCAAAACAACGTAAGCAATCCGGCCGGCGAAAGTCAGAATCAAAACCAGGCCGAGAGTCGCCCAAGCCCAATGAAGGTAACTGCCGAAGCCGAAAAGTTCGCGAAGAGTCGTGCCCATGGCCGCCGCCCAGCCGGGCCAGATGTAAAGAAGAATCGCCGATACCAGCCAGAAAGGAACGAGCCACTTCCAAGATCGGGCGGAAGCGGTGAAAAAACTTTCGCCGGTCGCCAAAGCGTGGCGAGCCACTTCATAATTTATGAAAAACTGGAAAGTAATGCCTAAAACCGCGGCCCACAAAAGACCGAGACCGTATTTGGTGACAAGGTGCGGCCACATGATAAGTTCGCCCGTGCCGATGGCGAGACCCATAACCACAATGCCGACACCAATGGCCCTGCTCCAATGAGGCGCCGGAGGCAGGTCTTTGATTCGCAAGGGCGTATATTCGCTCATTTCACCAGATTCACCGGCTTACCCGCCAAAAATCCTTCGATGTTTTCGAGTGTCTTCGCAAGAATTCTTTCCACTGCTTCCCGGGAATTGAAAGCGGTATGCGGAGTTATCAAGACGTTGGGCATCCGCATCAAGACGTGGTCCTGGAGCATCACTTTCATTTCTTCGGGGTCGCGCTTTTCCCTTGCCGAGACAATTTCTTCCTTAATTTCCACCTCTTCTTCGAGGACGTCCAAACCCACTCCGGCCAAAACCCCTTCTTGGAGACCCAAAACCAAAGCCTCGGTTTCCACTATTCCGCCCCGGGCGGTGTTTACGAGATAAGCTCCCCTTTTAATCGAAAGAACATTGCCTTTGTTGATGAGGTGGTGCGTCTCTTTCGTGTAAGGACAATGAATGGTAATAATATCGCTCGATTTTAAAAGTTCCTCGAGCGAAGCGTACCGGAAGCCCAGCTCGGCGGCCGCTTGTTTGTCTTCGAAAATATCAGTCGCAATCACATTCATCCCGAAACCCTTCCCGATTTTTATCGCTTCTCTGCCGATGCGGCCGGTGCCGATGACGCCAATTGTTTTCCCTTTCAGGTCCACGCCCCGCAAGCCTTCAAACCGGAAAGAGCCGGTTTCCTTTATCCTATCGATCGCGGCATAGATTTTCCGGGTAAGATTCAAAATGAGGCCGAAAGCGAACTCGGCGACGGTGTTGTCGCCGTAGCCGGGCACGTAAGCGACCGGGATGTTTCTTTTTTTACAGGCCTCAAGGTCAATGTGGTCAAAACCGGTGGAGCGGGTGGTAAGAAACTTCAAATTCGGGAAATGCGCGAGAACCTTCTCTGTCACCCGTGAGGAGCCGAAAACGGAAACTATCTCGAACGAATTTTCTTGCGGGAGATTATCTTCATTCAACGTTTCCCTACTCAAATAAACCTCCCCCAGGCGTTTTTTGATAATCTCTTCCTCCCAATCCTCAATTTCAAAAAAAGCGATTTGCATACCTTTTAATTATACAATCTCGGCGTTGTAGCAATCTTCACAACCCCGACGCTTCGGTCGGGGCTCCGACCCCTTTGGGCGTCGGAGTAAACAACCCTTCCTTTTTCAGACAACTTCGGCGTTATAGCAAGATTCACAATACACAGTTTCTTCCCGCTCCGGTGAATATGAAGTCTCAAATTCGTTGGGACAACCGGGATTCATACATTGCCTGTGCCAAAGCTGAATCGGGTTCCGCGTCCTGAATCGCGCGTAATAACGGCAATTGGGGCAAAGTCGGGGCAAGGGAAGGTTCATTCGGCGATAAAACTGCAGCTCGTCGGAAACAATCCGAAACGCGCTGGTACACCTGTCCCGGCATTCTCCTTTGTGCCCGCAGCCTATAATTTCTTTCAGGATACTGTCATCGACTTCATTGATGTGGTCGGGCAAATTCTCCGGCAAAACGGTTATTTGGTGAGAGGAAGATTCGACATCGGCCCAAATATAACCCTGGTCAATCGCGTCTTCTTTTGAGAGCGGGAAATAATCATAAGCCGGCGTTTCGTTGTAAGGAAATGGAGAAAGTTCAGCGGGGAAAAATTCTCCGTAAACATACCGTCTTCCTTTTTTGTCGGTATACGATACTTCTTCCATTTGCTTTATTATTCTCGGTACAAGCTCTTCATATTCTTCCTTGGAATATTGTTTGTTCAAAATACAGTATTCTTTCTTCCGCATCCCAACGCACCCGAAAAGGTCGTGACTTCCGTTACGGCAAGTATCACAGTAGGTTAGATTTCTCACTTCCGGCCAAGCCTCGGAGGATAATTTGATATTGGAGGCTTTCACGCCCATGGTACTTACTTCGTAGTTCATTTCCATCACACAGCAACCGTTATTGATATCCATGGAGTCTTTCGCTTCGTTGACGAAAAGACAATACCGGCAATTTTCCAAATCCGCCCCGTTAAAGCAGCGATAACAATCTTTCGAATAGGAAAGAGTGTTGCCGACGGCGTTCTTGACGTTTTTGGTATAGGCATATTTATGCAAAGCCCGGCGCCTCATCTCGCTGAATTCTTTAAGATAAGCGACAACGTTTTCGTGGGAACCGGTATCTATTGATTTCATTTTCTCCCAATACTCTTCTTTCGTGCATTTTTCGTTCCTGAACACGTGCTTCCTATTCCAGATATTGCTCGCCATAAAACAGTCCTGTGAACCGCGGGCGTCAAAACAGAACGAAAGACCGGTCGAGCCGGCGCAATTTTCGGAAAATTTAAGGTACGACGATTCTAAAATCTCGATGGACTCATAACAGTCCTCCCCTCGCAGAATAATGAAGCCGTCGAGCACGCTTTTTGAATTCAGAATGCGGAAACTGTACATTGAGTCTTCATTATCCGATCCGGACGAAATAAGGTAACAATTCTTGCAATTCGCAATTTGGTTGGCATATTCGCAGTTCACGCAGTTATCCACCTGAAGAGCGACTCTCGGCACCCTACCCTGAAGCTCCTTGAACTGCTCGAAGAAACTCCGGGAAAAATCATAATCTTTTCCGTAATCCGGTCCGTCCCACCTGTCGGAATACCAACACCCCCGGCAATAAACCGGGAATCCGGTCTTTTTCGGATACATCGAAATAATGTCCTTGCCGCAGAGATCGCACTTTCTCTTGTGAAAACTGTACTCGTTGCGGCGCGCCAGCCTTCTCTGCAACCGGCAATCCGGACAAAAAGTCGGCGGCGGAACTTCCATTTTCTTGTAAAACGCAAAGTCATCCGGCTCAATCGTGAACTGGTTTTTGCAATTTTGACAGGTCGAAAACACGGAGTCCATTCACCTAAATTATACCACCGTGTCAGAGCTACTTTTCTACTTTCTTGATGGCGACGATAGTTCGGAGGACGGTGTCGGGGTTCAAGGAAATACTTTCGATTTTCTCTTTAACAAGGAATTGGGCGAATTCCGGAAAGTCACTGGGCGCCTGACCGCAGATGCCGATGTATTTTTTCCGCTTGCGGCATTTTTCAATCACCTCGCGAATCACGTTTTTCACGGCCGGGTTGTTTTCGTTCCCGACGTGGGCGACGATTCCCGAATCCCGGTCGAGCCCGAGCACAAGCTGGGTCAAATCGTTCGAACCGATCGAAAAGCCGTCGCAAATGTCCAGGAATTCATCGGCAAGAAGCACGTTCGAAGGAATCTCGCACATCACGTAGACTTTCAAGCCGTCTTTGCCGCGCCGCAAGCCGTTTTTCGCCATCACCGCAAGGACTCTTTTCGCTTCCTCCGGCGTCCGGCAGAAAGGAATCATGGCAACGGCGTTTTTAAGGCCGAATTTTTCGCGCACCCGCCGCAACGCCTTGCATTCCAGGCCGAAAGCTTTTTCGAACCTCGGGTCGTAATAGCGCGAGGCACCGCGCCAGCCGAGCATCGGATTTTCCTCGTCCGGTTCGTAGGCTCCGCCGCCTACCAGTTTCTTGTATTCATTCGTCTTGAAATCCGAAAAACGGATTATCACCTCATGCGGATAAAAGGCGGCGGCGATTTTGGCGATGCCTTCCGCAAGCTCATCGACGTAAAACTGGGTCTTATTCCGGTAGCCCACCGTCAATGAATCTATTTTGGCAATCAGTTTTTTATCTTTTATCTTCTTATAGTCGATGAGCGCGTTCGGGTGAATTTTGATGTGCGAAGCGATGATAAACTCCAGCCGGCCCAAACCCACTCCTTCGACCGGCAAATAATGATTCTTGAAGGCTTCGTCCGGCGAACCGATGTTTAGCATCACCTTGGTTCTCGTCTTCGGAATCTTATCCAGGTGGTGCTCCAAAACTTCAAAAGGAACTTTCCCGGCGTAAACCTTGCCTTCGTCGTCCGAGGCGCAGTCGACGGTAATGACACTGCCGGTCTTGAGCTTCCTCGTTGCGTTGCCGGTCCCCACAATACAGGGAATGCCGAGCTCGCGCGAAACGATTGCCGCGTGTGATGTCCTTCCGCCTTTGTCGGTTACGATAGCCGAGGCGATTTTCATAATCGGTTCCCAATCCGGGTCGGTAATATCGGTTACGAGCACTTCGTCTTTTTTGAATTTTCCGATGTCTTTTACGTCTTTTATGACTTTTGCCTTGCCGGCGGCGATTTTCATACCGACGGCAATGCCGGAAACAATAATTTTGCCTTTTCCTTTAAGACGGTATTCGGGGTAAATTTTGTTTTTGCCCAGGGAGTGGACCGTTTCGGGCCGCGCCTGAAGAATGAAAAGCTCCTTCGTTTTCCCGTCCTTGGCCCATTCGATATCCATCGGCTGATAGTGTTTGTAGACGCGGGAAAAATATTTTTCTATCAAAATGCTCCACTCGGCAAGTTTAATGATTTCGTTTTCGTTCAAGGAAAAAGAATTCCTGTCCCGAGCGGAAACATCCGCCATCTTCGTTCCGGTTTTTCCGTAAACGAGTTTTATATTTTTGGGGCCGAGGTTTTTTACAATCACCGGACGAAAGCCTTTCTCAAGCGTCGGTTTGAAAACAACGAACTCATCCGGCGTCACTTTCCCCTGCACAACCATCTCGCCCAATCCATAGGAAGAGTTTATGACGACTACATCGTCGAAACCGGTTTCGGTGTCAATCGTAAATATCACGCCCGAGGAAGCCAAATCCGAACGAACCATCCTTTGAACGCCGACCGATAAAGCGACGTCGAAGTGGGAAAATCCTTTGTCCGCCCGGTAAGAAATCGCCCGGTCGGTAAAAAGCGAAGCGATGCACTTTTTCACGGCTATCGCGAGCTCTTCTTCGCCCCGGACGTTCAAATACGTCTCCTGCTGGCCGGCAAAAGAAGCGCCGGGCAAATCCTCCGCCGTTGCGGAAGAACGGACCGCCACGTCGACTCCCTTGCCGTATTTCTTTTCCATCCGGCGATAAGCCAGATTAAACTCCTTCGTTATTTCTTTCGGCAGAGCAAGCGACAAAATAAGCGCCCGAATCATCCGGCCGCGCTTTTTCAAATCGTTGACGTTTTTAAGATTCAGCCCTTTCAGAATTTCCTTGATTTTCAAATCGGCGCCGTTTTTCTTCAAGAAAAAACGGTAGGCGGCGGTGGTGAGGGCAAAGCCGTCGAGGACGCTCACGCCGAGCTTCGTAAGACGCGAGAACATCTCACCTAGGGCGGCATTTTTACCGCCGACAACGGCCACATCCTTCATGCTTATTTTCGAAAACGGGAGAATAAATTTTTTGGTCATCATTCTTTAAGAGCGATTATTAGGTCGGAGACGTTGGAGCCGGTCTTGCCGGTGAAAATTTGGTCGCCCAGGGCGGCGAAAAAATCATAAGAGCCGTGTTCTTTAATATACTTTCCCGGCTCGAGACCGTTTTCCTTCGCCTTTTCTCTCGTTATTTTATCACAAATCGCCCCGGCCATATCGGTATTGTCTTCCCCGTCGGAGGCAAGAGCCGCAATCGCCTCGTCGTCTTTGATAAATCTCAAACCTGAAAGAGCGAGTTCCTGATTCCGCCCGCCCTTGCCGCGGGGCTTTTTGAAAGTCACCGTCGTCTCCCCGCCGTAGAGTAAAACCGTGCCGCTCGAGACGCCGTGAAGCTCTTTTATTATTTTTTTACCCACCTCACTCGCCTCGCCCTGAATGGCGTAATCCCGGATATCCGGAACGAGGCCAAGCTTTTTCGCTTCGGCTGTCATTGCCGCGAGAGCAATTTTGTTGGAAATAAAAAGAATATTCGAAACTTTCTCGAAATACTTCGGTTCTTTCGGGGTTTCGATAAGACCGCTCCGGGAGATACCGCAGCGTTCCCAGGCGCCGTATTTTGTCAAAACTTCGGCTGCGTCTTCCACGGTTGTCGCGTCAAGCAGAGTCGGGGCGGAAGCTACGGAATTTAAGTCGTCCCCCGGCACGTCGGAAAAAATCAAAGAGACGACTTCCGCCGGGTAGGCGTATTTCGCGAGGTTTCCGCCCCGGGCGAGAGAAATATGTTTTCTTGCCGTATTTATTTCTTTTATCGTCGCTCCGCCCGAATAAAGACATTTTATGAGTTCGGCTTCAGCCGCGCAGGTGTGCTCTTTGGGCTGAGAGAGTAGGGTCGAGCCGCCGCCGGAGATGAGAAAAATCACCAAATCGTCTTCTTTCGCTTTTTCGATAAGTTTTATGAGTTCCCGGGTGGCGTTCACGTTTCTCTCGGTCGGCAGTGGATGAGTGCCGGAGAAAGCTTTGATTTTTTTCAAGCTCCCCCCATGAAGGTCTATCACCACGCCGTCCGTAATTTTCTCCCCCAGAATTTTCTGAAGAGCCCGGGCGGCCTCGAGTGAACACTTCCCGACGCCGGCGACGAAAATCCTTTTCGTTTTTTCCAAATCAAAAACCCTGTCTCCGATTTTTAGCTCATTGCCCGAGAGACCGACTTTTTCGGCCATCACTTTCTCGGTATCGATTGCCGCAAGCCCCGCTTCGGCAATTTGAAGAAGGCGCTTCCGGGCCAACGTTACCCCCAGCGCCTTGGAATTTTTTATTTTCATCCTGAACTTATTATACCAAGCAAGCCCTTCAACCGGTGATTTTCCACTGGACACGGCCAATAATGCCGTTTTTGAGACGCACCTTGATGCCGCGCGGGTGATTTTCCCCGGGACTCAAAACTTCTTTCACGAATCCCTGGGTGTAGTTTTTCGTTCCGTAATTTTTCTTCTCGATAATCCAGACGAAGTCCCCGGGCTTTATCTCGCTCCGCTTCGGCGGTTTAGGATTGTCGTATCCCTGTCTGCCCATTTTTCATTTGTTCTCCGGAACGCTGGAGTTTGCGCTCTCCGGCAGATAACCCCATTTCTTGAGCAGGTTCAGTTCCCAAATATTTCTTAAACCTATGTCCTGCCGGTAAAACATGTGGGGAATCTGGATATTCCTCACCCGGCGATAGGCGATTTTTCTCGCCTCCGGAATGTCTTTGCCGCTGCCGGTCGCGACAAGATTCCAGCCGGAAATACCGGCCACTCGCCAGATACCACCGTCATTTTTAACGTCGAAGATATGAACTCCTTCACGGTCATCTTTCTCGAAACGAATGGCGATGTCCCGATAGGTTTCGGCCGTTTCCATGTCGTTGCCTTCGGAAAAAGCCGGCGGCGTAAAAATTACCACC
>Ga0209518_1004177_pt1 | contig 11756 bp, 13 predicted proteins | sample RifGroB1_FD_183993 | JGI IMG/M metagenome (GOLD analysis project Ga0209518, IMG submission 183993) | Groundwater microbial communities from Rifle, Colorado, USA - Groundwater B1 (SPAdes) (version 2) | ecosystem: Environmental > Aquatic > Deep subsurface > Groundwater | place: Rifle, Colorado... | reverse complement strand
CTCTCGCTCCTCGTGGACCCCCAAAATGCCCGGATGAAGCCGGACATTTTTATCAAAACACTCGTCCCATGGCCTCCGAAAGGCGAGGAAGACGCGCGCGGCATTACGGGTCCCGGCGAGTACGAACAAAAAGGCGTGCGCATCTGGGGCTTTCCCGTGCGCGAGGAATCGGACACGAAGTTCCTGAAGACGATGTACGTGGTGGAGATGGAGGAGCTCCGGCTCGCGTTCCTCGGCCACCTCTCTTCGGCGCCGAACCGGGACGCGTTCGAGGAGTTCGGCGAGATCGACATCCTCTTCGTCCCCGCGGGCGGCAAGCCGTTCCTCTCGCCCGAAGCAGCCGCAAAGCTCGTAAAGCAATTGTCGCCCACGATCGCGATCCCCAGTTTTGCAAAATCGCCCAAGGAATTCGCCAAAGAACTGGGGCAGGGCGCGGCGGAACCGGCAGACAAGCTCACTATTAAAAAGAAGGACCTGCCGCCGTCCGGACCGAAAGCGGTGATCCTCCGCGAGATATGACGCACCGTCTCCGCATATTTTTGGAAACGCTCCGCGCCTCGAGCGAATCGAGGAAGCGGCGCTGGACGGCCGGCTTAAGCGCGGTCTCCATGGCTCTCGTCTTCACGCTCTGGCTCGTCACGTTCCAGGCGAACGTAGGCGTTCTTGATCCCGCCGCCCAGGCGGAAGAGGAGGAGCGACCGAACGCGTTCTTCGGAACCTTCAAGGCGGGAAGCGTCGTCCTCTGGGGCGCGATCTCTTCCGCCATCGGGCGGGAACGCGAGGTCACGATCGAGCGGGATGAGTTCACCTTCACTCCCAAGAACACGCCCGCCGCGCCGATATACGAACTGCCGACAGAATAGCGCTAACCGAAATGGCCGAAGAAAAGAAGAACATTCAGGAGCGCGAGATCACGCAGGAACTCCAGGAGTCCTATCTGGACTACGCGATGTCCGTCATCGTCGCGCGCGCCCTTCCCGACGTCAGGGACGGCTTAAAGCCCGTGCATCGCCGCATTCTTTGGGCGATGTGGGACGGGGGCTACTCCGCCGACGCGAAGACCAAAAAATCGGCGAATATCGTGGGTGAGGTGATGGGAAAGTATCATCCGCACGGCGACATAGCGATCTACGATACCCTCGTGCGCATGGCGCAGGATTTCTCGATGCGCTATCCGCTCATTCAGGGACAAGGGAACTTCGGCTCGATCGACGGCGACTCCGCCGCCGCGATGCGCTACACCGAAGCCAAGCTCTCCAAGATCGCGGAGGAGCTTCTTCTGGATATCGACAAGGAAACGGTGGGCTGGACGCCGAACTACGACGCGATGAGGGAAGAGCCAAAGGTGCTCCCCGCCAAACTCCCCAACCTTCTTCTGAACGGCTCCGAAGGCATCGCGGTCGGCATGACGACCAAGATACCGCCGCACCACCTGGGCGAAATAGTGGACGCGACCGTTCACCTTTTGGAGCACCCGAAGGCGAGCGCCGACGAGCTTGTCGAGTTCGTGAAGGGCCCCGACTTCCCGACGGGCGGCATCATTTACGACAAACGGGCGATCACCGAGGTCTACGCGACCGGCAAGGGGCCCATCACCATGCGCGCGGTGGCCGAGATCGTGCCGCGCAAAAAGGAGGGCAAGGAGCCCGCCTCGCCCTCGACGAGCGGGGCGAGTCGAGGCGGGCAGTTCGACATCGTCATCACGGAGATCCCGTACCAGGTGAACAAGGCGGAGCTTATCATGACGATCGCCGAGCTCGTGACCGAGAAGAAGATCGAGGGCATCAGGGACATCCGCGACGAATCGGACAAACACGTGCGCATCGTTATCGAGCTCAAGTCGGACGTCCCGCCGCAGAAGGTCTTAAACCAGCTCTATAATCGCACCGACCTCCAGCGCGACTTTCACGTGAACATGCTGGCGCTCGAGGACGGCGGCATCCAGCCGCGCGTCATGTCCCTTAAGGACATGCTCGAAGCTCACATCGCGCACCGCCGGGAGGTCGTGAAGCGCCGCGCCGAGTTCGATCTCACGAAAACGAAAGAGCGCGCGCACATCCTCGAAGGGCTCATGAAGGCGCTCGCCGTGATCGACAAGATCATCGCCGCCATCAAGCGCTCCGCGGACAAGGAGGAGGCGCACAAGAACCTGGTCGCGCACTTCAAGCTCACCGCTATCCAGGCGAACGCCATTCTCGAGATGCGCCTCCAGACCCTGGCCGCGCTCGAGCGCAAAAAGATCGAGGACGAACTCAAGGAAAAGAAAAAGCTCGTCGAGGAGCTCGAGCTTCTCCTCAAGAGCTCCGCCAAAATGACCGCGCTCATCAAGAAGGAGTTCCTCGAACTCAGGGAGAAGTACGGCGACGAACGCCGCACGAAGGTCGTCGCGACCGGCCTCACGGAGTTCCGAGAAGAGGACCTCATCCCGGCGGAAGAGACCATCATCACGCTCTCGAAGAGCGGTTACATCAAACGCGTCCCGCCGAGCATCTTCAAGAGCCAGCGGCGCGGCGGCAAGGGTCTTATCGGCTCCGAGGTCGGCGAGGAGGACTTCCTCTCGCACTTCGTTCACGGGAACACGCACGACAACATCCTCTTCTTTACGGGCCGCGGCCGCGTCTTTCAGACAAAGGTCTATGAGATCCCGCAAGGCAGCCGCGTCTCGAAGGGCAAGGCGATCCATAACTTCCTCGAGATCCCGCCGGAAGAAACGGTGAACGCGATCGTGACGTATCCGGCGACCTTGAGCAAGAAAGAAGCAAGCCAGCTCCTCGCCATGGTGACGGAGCGGGGCCTCGTGAAACGCACGCCGCTTCGGGACTTCGCGAACGTCCGGCGGAACGGCATCATTGCGCTGAACCTCAAGAAAGGAGACCAGCTTCGGTGGGTAAAACTCTCCTCGGGAAGCGACGAGATCATCATCACGACAACGCAGGGCCAGTCCATCCGCTTCAAGGAGACCGACGCGCGGCCGATGGGCCGCACCGCGGCGGGTGTCGCCGGCATCCGCCTCAAGGGCTCGGACGCCGTAAGCTCGATGGACCTCGTCACGAAAGACAAGGCAAAGGACGGCCGCCTCCTCGTGGTGATGCAGAACGGATTCGGCAAGCATACGGCGCTTTCCCAATACAAGGTGCAAAAGCGCGGCGGAAGCGGCGTGAAGACGGCCGAGGTCACGGCGAAAACCGGCCCCGTCGTTTCGGCTCACATCGTAACGACAGAAGAAGAACTCTTCGCCGTTTCCGCAAAAGGCCAGACGATCCGCACGGACCTGAAGACCGTGCGCGTCGCCGGCCGCGCCACCCAGGGCGTGAAGATCATGACCTTGAACCCCAGCGACAAGGTAGCCGGCACCATCTGCCTCTAGCCAGAAACGCTCCGCGGAGCGCGGAGCGTTTCTGATATACTTAAACGATATGTCCCTGTCCCGGTCACAACTCATCATTATCGGCGGCGTCGGCGGCGTCGTTCTTCTGATCGTCGCGCTTTTCGTCTTCGGCGGCAGGGGTCCCTTGAACCCGCCGCGGGAGGAACTCGTCGTCTGGGGCGTATTCGACGAGATCGGCGCCTTCCGCGCCGGCATTGACGCGTTCCAAACCTCGGTGCGCAAAAATACGCAGGTACTCTACGAACGGAAGAACGAGCAGACCTACGAGCAGGACCTCATCCAGGCCCTGGCCGCAGGCACCGGGCCCGACATTCTCATGTTCCACTCGACCTGGCTCCCCAAGCACTTCGACAAGGTCGCGCCCCTTGCGGAGACCGCGCTCCCCATCGCCCAGTTCCGCGGACTCTACCCGACCGTGGTCGAACAGGACTTCGCCCCCGACGGCGTGATCTTCGCGCTCCCGCTCTACGTCGACACCCTCGCCCTCTACTGGAACAAGGACTACTTCGACCGCAAAAGTATCCCCACCCCGCCCCGCGAATGGGAAGAGTTCAACACGCTCGTGCCGCGCCTCCGCGAGCTCGACGCCTCGGGCAATGTCGTCAAGGCCGCGGCCGCGATAGGCGGCTCGTCAAAGAGCGTGAACCGCGCGGCCGACCTGATGTCGCTCCTTATGCTCCAGGCAGGCACTGCAATGACGAACAACAATTTCGGCCGCGCCACATTCGCCGCGCCGGTCGGCGGCGGGAAGGTGCCGGGTCTCGGCGCCCTCGAGTTCGTCGCGCAGTTCGCGAACCCCGCCTCTTCGGTCTACACGTGGAACGACCGTCTGCACTACTCCGTGGACAACTTCGCGGAGGGTGACGTCGCGATGATGTTCAACTACGCCTACCAGACCGGGCTTCTGCGCGCAAAGAACCCGTTCCTTACGTTCGACATCGCGCCCATGCCCCAGCCGCGCGGCGCCGCCCAGCCCGTGAACTTCGCGAACTACTGGGGCTTCGCGGTCTCGAAGAAGAGCGCGAAGGCGGACCTCGCCTGGCAGTTCGTGAAGTTCCTCACGACCGACCAGGTCTCGATGCGGACATATGGGGAAATCACGAAGCACCCTCCCGCGCTCCGCGCGCTTATTACCGAGGCGCAGGACGATGCCGAGTTGGGCGTCTTCGCGCGCCAGGCCTTGACCGCCCGTTCGTGGCCGCAGATCGACAACCTGCTCGTGGAACGCGCTTTTTCTGATATGATCGAAGCGGTAACGAGCGGCCGTCTCTCCGCGCGAAACGCGCTTAAGGAGGCGGAGGATGCGATTACCGGCGCGATGCTTACCAAACAACGCTAGAACCCAAGAACCTAGCCATGAATCCCGTTAGAAGCCGCGATCGCTCTACTAATATATAGTAATAACGTTACTCACTATGTATAATCGTCGCCATAAAGTAACTATGCAGATTCGCATTGATCGCGATCTGCTTCTAACGGGATGAAGCGCCTCATTATCGTCCTCGTTCTCTTCGCTCTGCCTTTGCTCTCCTTCGCTCAAGAGGGACTGGTGCCGTGCGGAGGACCCGGCCAGCCCGACTGCACGTTCTGTCACGTCTGGAATCTCCTCGATAACGTCGTCAAGTTTCTTATTCAATTCGCATTCGCGGCGGGAGCGATCGGCATCGTGGTGGGCGGCTTCTTCATCATGACCGCAGGCGGCTCGGAGAGCCGTGTAACAAAGGGACGGGAGATCATCACGACCGCGGTCGTGGGCGTCCTCATCGTTCTTGTCGCCTGGGTTGTTTTAAACTCCTTTTTCCAGATCATCGCGAAAGGCGTCGAGGGATGGAACCCGCGGTTCTGGAACGAGATCCAATGCAGCACTGCGAACTCCGGCCCCGTCTCCCTGCCCACGCCCGCGCCCACTCCCGGTCCCGGATCCGCTCCACTTCCCGCTCCCGCACCAGGGAGCGGGACTTTAAGTTCGACGGACGCGCGGGCGCAGCTTCAGCAGGCCGGCATCTCCGTGAACAAAAGCGAGTGTCCCTCGGGCGTCGCCTACCAAGCGGTCGCGGGCGGCTGCACCTCGCTCCAGGGCGTCCGCGCCTCGACCATCGCGGGAGCAACGACGCTCAAGCGCGACTGCAACTGCTCGGTGGCCGTCACGGGCGGCACGGAACTCGGCCACGCGCAGGGAGTAGACAGCCACGCCACGGGCGCCAAGCTCGACTTCAAGCGGAACGCCGCGCTCGACGGCTATATCGAGAGCACCTACGAACGGCTGCCCGGGAAAAGGATCGACGGCGCGACCGTCTACCGCGCCCCGAACGGCTCGACCTTCGCCAAAGAGCACGACCACTGGGACGTAAAGGGCTGGGAGGGGACAATTCCACAGAGATAGCCCGAGTTTGGTATACTTAATGGCATGGACTGGTTGTTCCAAAAATTAATCCTGATCACTTATGCACAGCAGAGTGGCTTCGGAGGCAGGGGAACGGGAGGAGGAATAAGAATTTCCAACCCCCTGAAAGCCGACACCATAATCGGCGTGTGGGACAGCATCACGACCTATCTCATTTATACCGGCGGCTTTGTCGTCGCGATCGTGGTTATCTACGGCGGGTTTCAGATCCTCACCGCCGGAGGCCAGCCGGAGAAGTTCACGACGGGCCGGAAAACGATATTGTATGCGGTCATCGGATATGGTATTATCATTATCAGCAAAGGCGTCACCCTTATTCTCAAGCAACTGCTTGGCGGATCGGCTTCCTAAGGCCGGCGCCGAGGAAAAGGTCGAGGCCCTTTGCCAGAAAACAGCTCTTCGGAACCCCTAATTTCCCGCTTCTTACATGAAAACATTTGGAAAGATCGCCTTGCCGCTTGCGGCGGCAGTCGCCATCGCGGCTATGCCTCTCTTGAGCTTGGCAGCGGTAGAGACGCTTCCGGAAGGTCCGCGCAGCATTGAGGAGATCATCGACATCCTGGAGCGGCTCCTGAACTGGATGTTCACGCTCCTCATGATCGTCGCGGTGATGTTCATCCTCTATGCGGCGTTCATCTACCTTACCGCCGGCGGCGACCCCGAGAAGGTGAAGACCGCGTCGAACCAGCTCATCTACGCCGCGGTCGCGATCGCCGTTGCGCTCGTCGCGCAAGGCATCCGCTTCATCGTTGCGCAGCTCGTGGGCGCGTAGCGCAAAGAACTCGGACAGCAAAGCGAAGGCCCCGTCCCGCAGAGTGCGGGAGGGGCCTTTTGGTTACTTGAGATGAACGACCGCCATGCCGGTCTTCCCCCGAATGCGGAAGGTGCTTGTGGGGATGTCGCCCAGCCAGCGCGGGTTCTTGTCCGCGAAGAACAGGCGCTTGCCGTTCCAGAACCAGGCCTCCACCTCGCCTGGCGTGTCCACCTGGAAGTATCTCTGTGGCGGCACCCGAATCCAGGCCGACCAGCACTCCGAACGAATCGCGGTCTTGGTCTCGCGCTCCATGACCTCTACGATCCTCTCCGCATCGCTGCAGAGCGGCCAGCTTGGCGGCGAAGCCGCGGAGCTGAATACTGTCGGCAGGGAGGCGAAGACGGTCCTCAGCGCCAGCGCGAACACAACGAGCGCAACGCCGAAGCCAAAGACCCAGAACGCCTTCTTCTTGCCTATAGGAAATCTCGTAGGAGTTTCGTGAGCCATCTCGTTAGCTCCCTCCCATTCTGACGATCTCTACGAGCGGCCTGATGCCCTCGATGGAGTGGATCTGGCGTGCCACATTGCCGATCCCCACCACCTGCGCTGCCGCGTTGAAGGCCTCTTGCGGGGTGAGCCCCTCTTCCTTGAACTTCTTCACGAGCTCGTGAGTCACCGTCGCCTGCTCCCCTTTGGCGCGGAGCTGCGCCACGACCTGCTGCTTCTCTTGGAGCGCCACTTCCGTTTTCTCGGAGAAGCGTACCTTGGAGAGCGCGAAGAGCTCGATGTCGACGCCGAAGCGCTTCTCGAGCTCCGACCGCTCGTCCGCTATATCCTTCTCGATCGAGAGCAGCCGCTTCAGCTCTTCCCGCTTGGCAGAATCGCTGCAGATGGTATCGAAGGTGAATGGTACGATCCTGTCCTTGTCGAGACGGAGAATGGCGTTGATTAAGAGTCCGATAGCCTCGCGTTTCTCGATGAAAGCATCCGCATCTTCGGTGCCAGCCACGATACCAAGTTGCTCCTCGATCGCGTCCGTGGTACCCGAGAGAATGGTCTCTTCGGACATCTCGACGAAGAGCACGCGGCCGTTCTCGTCTGGCTCACAGAGAACACGCCGACCCTTGTCATCACGGTAGTACTGCACCCCAGGATCGGGGCGCCACTGCACCGAGCCCTCTGCGCGGACCTCAAGCTTGTCACCCGAGAAGAAAACCACCTTGATGGGCTTCGTAGCGAGCTCGAGCGAGTACTCCGTGACGTCGGAGAATGGCGGCACCGGGTGCGGCCCCTCCTCGAGGTAACCCGCGAAGCGGTAGCCGAACCAGTCCACGATGGCGAAGTGCTTCTGGGAAACGGTCGTTATGGAACGCGCCAGCCCGCTGCCGATTGCAACGGCGACACCTGCGGCACCGATGAGCTCGATCATCCCCTATTCCTCCTTGTCCTTGGGTAGATTTGGAAGGGGAACTCCCTCCCTTAAGTTGTTGTTGGGCTTCCCATAAACTAGCATAAAATAAGTAAATTGTCAAAAATGAAAGCGCCGCGAGAGAGATCTCGCGGCGCTATGCCAATGGCGGCAGAGGCCGCCTAACCGTTGGTAACTCCAAGCTCCTTCTGGAGCTTTTTCACCTGGGCGAGGAACCACTGCTTGATTTCGCGCCTCGCTTCTGCGCTTTCGTTCTTCAGATCGTGATCGTCTGGATCGGTCTCCAAGGATATACAGACCCTACTAAGGTCGCGGCTAACATCTGCCACAACCATCCGCGCCTCCAAGAGTTCCTCGCTTGCATCCTCAAACCCAAGGGTTGAGATGAGGGCCCCTACGGCTCCCTGCGCACTCGTCCCACCGGAGAGAGAGCTGTCTTTCCCAATGTCTGCACGAATGCCGCAGTGTTTTGCTACTGCCTGTTCTAGCGCTTCCACAGAACAGGTGAAGGAGATTCTCATTTCGACACCTCCTAGTTCCTACATAAGCATCAAATAAAATTGCCGCCAAAAGTTTACTATAAACTTAAGAACTTGTCAAGTGGCGGTACGCTTATGCATAATGAAACAGGCAGAAAGCTCCCTTGGCGGAATTGGCAGACCCCGACATTGGAAGCTACGCTTCACTATGAGGCGGGCGCTCAAATGGGCAGGTGGCGGAATCGGAATACGCGCAGCGCTTAGAACGCTGTCCCCAAAAGGGTTGTGGGTTCGAGTCCCACCCTGCCCACCAAAAGTTTTTATTCCCTCCGGCAAGCGTTGGCGTTTCCTCTCGCCGCACAAAAAACAGCGGCAGTGAAAAGTACTCACTACCGCTGCCGTCCGGGATGACGGGAGACAACCTACCTCACATTCTTCCGCACGTCCTTACGTTCGCCTGCCCAACACCGGGGTGCTATGCTATAGCATAGCACCGTCAGGTAGTAAGAAAGTCGGGGACGCGCATCGTTCCATACTTCGTGCGGATGGTCCTGCCGCGAGGTCTCGTCGCGAAGGACTTCGGCGTAAGACCATAGCTTCTCTTTTTCCGTTCTTTTTTACTCCTCTCGAGATAGCTTCGGTAGCCGTTCTCGCATATGGCTTTCTTGATGCCGCTTATGGTCTGCGGGGAAAGCCACAATTCTTTGCCGATCTGCCGGTAACTCTTGCCGGAAATCAAGCGATCCAGAGCCGCAGCGCGCAGCACGAAGATGCGACGCTCGTGGGCGGTTACGAGCACCTCGAGCAACTCTTTCGATTCTCGCAGATTTCGCCAACAAGCGGCTTCCCACTCCGCGCGGGAAGAATAATTGCCAACCGGCGGCATGGTTCCTAACTTTCTCGCTTCCTTATTCATAACATTCTGATGTTGATGCTGGCGCTGGCGCTTTCCTTATATCCTGCTTGCTTCTGCCCGAGAGTATACTATGGTGCTATGCTATAGCATAGCGCTTCGACGATCAACAACCGCCTCCTTATTTCATTGCAACGGCAAGGTTTGGCAGATCGAGTTCGCCATTCTCACTTGCGCCTAGCTTCGATAAGCCGACAAAAGGGTTCGCGCGAAGTGTATAATTAGCAAAAAACATGGACAAGACAAAGCGAATAATCTCCATTCTTATCCCGTATCGCAAGAACGGAGGCACAATATTGGTGTTCCTTCAGAAACGGTCAAAAGACGCGAAGCGCCTGCCGGATTTCTTCGGATTCTTTGGCGGAGGAGCCGAGAATAATGAAGACCCCCAAGAGGCGCTGCTTCGGGAAATCCGAGAGGAGATGAATTATATACCCCGCGGATATTCGTACCTCGGAAAGTACGAGTTCCCGAGAAGCGTAAAATCCATTTTCTATCTTGAGGTCGGGGACGGTTTCGAGAACGAGATCAAAATAGACGAAGGCGAGTACGGCAAGTGGTTTGGGGAAGAAGAGGCCTTGGCGGAACCGAAGCTCATCGAAGAGGACAGGACCGTGTTGAGGGACCTATTCAAAAAGCTTGGAGAATAGTGAAGAAATGTGAACGCGGCCTATGTAGGCCGCGTTGTGTTGGAGTCGGAAGGTGTCCCCAGCCAGAGTACTGTTGCCGAGGCCACGAGAAAGGGAATGACGGCAAATGTGAGTAGGGCGGTCGCGGTTCCCCAGAGGAACACAGGAAGGAACGGGGCGTGAGGGTTGCCGATCATCGCACTCTGGACATCAAGGTAGCGCCCCATGACGAAGGGCCAACCCCAGACCACTATAAACAAGAGGGCCGTCACGAATACAGCCAGGCGGTGACTCGACATCGGGATCCTCCACGGGAAAAATAGAATGGCCTGGTGGGAGTTAAGCACGGAACAGAAGATTCCCGCAAGATGCCGCTAACGGCGAATCTTGACTTATAGGTCTGCTTCCCTATGCTGTCGGCAGCACGTATCAACAATTTCCGAGATAAGGAGAGGCGAGATGGGACGAATCGTTGAGCGGGTATGTTACGGCCTTCTCGTGGCAATGGCGGCAGCTTTTATCGTCGCCTATTTCGTGGTGACGGGCCCCTATTTCTCTTTCCAGAGCGAGGCCAAGGAAGCGCAGCGGCCGAACGAGGCCTTCGTGCAGATAGCCGACCTTCCTCCCTTCTACTTCGTACGTGGCGACTTCGACAAGGACGACGCGGAGCGCGTCGAGGCCGCCTACGCCAAGGGCTGTTCCGTGAAGACGGGAGGCAAGTGGAGCTACCGCGAGATGCCCGATCGGGAAGTCGGCGGCAGGACGCGGACCGCGATCTTCCTCTGCCCGATGCTGAACTACGAGGAACGCGGCAATGTCGAACTGGCGTTCGTAGCGTTCAAGACGAAGGCAGGCGAGATCCTCCTTCTCACCGACGAGATCATCGTCAAGATGAGGCCAGGGCACGATCTCTGGCACATCGTGGCGAGCATGGGGGTAGCCGCATCGCGACCCATGAAGGATGCGGAGCGCACCTACGTCATCACGCTTTCGCCGCGGGGGCACGCGAACCCCATGGAGCGCTCCCGCGAGCTCTTCTGGCGCGCGGAAGTCGAGTGGGCGCAACCCAACTTCGTGCGCATTTGGTCGAGGTGATCCCTCGGCCGTTCGCCCCTCACCTTTCGGAAAAGGTGAGGGGCTTCGCTTTTTTGACAAACCATGCCTGTATTTCTATACTGACCGCAGCACTCGGTAACTTCTCATTACGTCTCGCGAAAGGAGCACTCGTGCGCAGAATCTTCAGCTGGACGAAGCATGCTTTAACGCTCACGGTAGCGGCTGGCATGGCCGGGATATTCATTGCGCTCGGCAAGAACCTCGCCCCATGGCTGGTGTTCTGGCCTCTTGCTATTCTCCTGGGAGTTGCGGTTCCTTACTTCCTCTGGCTGTGGGTGATCATGGAGTCGCCGAGGAAGGGGATGACGCGCCACGCTCACGCCCACGGCTGGGCAGCGGGAACGCTCGCGGTGCTCGCGCTGCTCTATTTGAGCTGGACCGTCTTCGGCGCCGAGAAGGTGCCGTGCAAGTTCTCGGTCGTCACGAGTGAAGATGGTGTCGTGAGCGTGTGTGGCTTCGTGCGCTACGGCGGCGAGGCCGGTGGTGGTGACAGCGACGAACAAAACGTCGCCGTCCTGGCGCTTGAGACCCGCGATGAAGGAACCGTCGTCATATATCTGCCTAGCGCCCTGCGCAACGGCGAGTCGCTCCTGGGCACGTGGGTGGTGTCCATTGGAAGGTGGCGCGAGACTCCCGTCTCGGAT
>Ga0209518_1004175_pt1 | contig 11763 bp, 16 predicted proteins | sample RifGroB1_FD_183993 | JGI IMG/M metagenome (GOLD analysis project Ga0209518, IMG submission 183993) | Groundwater microbial communities from Rifle, Colorado, USA - Groundwater B1 (SPAdes) (version 2) | ecosystem: Environmental > Aquatic > Deep subsurface > Groundwater | place: Rifle, Colorado... | reverse complement strand
AACTGCGAAAGCCTGTTCCATTGGTAAGTTACCAGCAATATCAACAAGTCTGTTGTTATCAATCACAATAGCTGTGTCAACAACTTCTCTCAGTTCTTGCAAACCAAATTCTGCCTTGTCAATTCGCGCCTTTTCGCATTCGAAAGGCATTGTCACGACCGCAATAACGACCGCACCAGCCTCCTTCGCAAGTTGTCCGACAACAGGGGCCGCACCAGTTCCGGTACCACCACCCATTCCCGCGCAAATGAAAACCATATCAGCATTGCTGACAGATTTCTTTAACTCCGAGACAGATTCTTTTGCTGCTTCTCGACCTTTTGCAGGATATCCACCACAGCCAAGACCTCGAGTCAATTCCTTACCAATAAGGATTTTCTCGTCCGCCTTAGTTATGCTTAAGTGAAGCGCGTCAGTATTTATGCCATAAATCGTCGCACCATTAATTCCTTTATTAAACAACCACGTGATTGTATTGCATCCGGCACCGCCAGCACCAAAAACTTTGATGTTAGCTTTCCCGGCCCGCAATTCGTCAAAATTAATACTGTGCGTCGAGGCATTCTGAATTGCTTCTTTTGCAAAATCAAGAACCATTTTTCTTTTTTTTCATACCTCCTTTCAATTTATTGAAGCAAAAATGTTTTTGGAGTTTAAATAATTGTCTGTGTTAAACTGCAAGAATTAAAAGCAGTTTGACAGACTAAAAACAAAGAATATTGTTTTTTGGATGTTTCAAAAACATAATTTAGTAATCAAATAAGAGCAACATTTTCACTTCAAGCATCTAATAACATCCGCTTTCGTAATAACTCCAGCCAATTTTCCAGATTCTTTAACAATTAAAATAGGATAAAATTTCAAAAGCTGCACAATCATCTCCAATTTTGCATGCTTGTCAATAATCGGCGGACTTTCAGTCATAATTTCAAAACATTTTCTATTATTAATCTTGTCAACATCTACACCTAAAAGAGAACTCTCACTTACAAGCCCCAAAACATTATCTCTATCTAAAACAATAACCTGAGATATTTCATTCTTCATCATTAAACTTATTGCATGTTTGACAGTATCATTTTTATTAACAGAAAAAATATTTCTAGACATAATCTCTCCAGCCTCTTTTTCTTCGCGATGAGTCAAATGCATAATTTTATCTTCAATCTTCTTAACATAACTATAAGTAGGATCCAAACTGCCGCTTTCAATCTTAGCAACAATTCGCCAGCCATTTTATACTGAGTCATATCAAGCTGTTTTCTAATTTTTCTCAATTGAGTAATATCAAATACCATTTTACCAATAAGACACAGCAAAAAATCACAGTGTCCAATCTCAAAACAAAAGGCAGTTTTATAAATATTCCTATAGGAATATTTTAATCATAAGAATATTAATACATAAAAAAATTAAAATGACTATGGCTGATAAAATCTCCTACTTCACATCAGAGTCTGTCACAGAAGGCCACCCAGACAAATTATGTGATCAAATCAGCGACGCAATTCTAGATGCGATGCTAAGCCAAGACCCAAACAGCAGATGCGCAGCCGAATGTTTAGCAACAAAAGATATAATCCATATAGCAGGAGAAGTAAAAACCAAAGCAAAAATAAACGTAGAAGAAATAGCAAAAAACGTTCTAAAAAACATAGGCTACACTAACAAAGCATTCGGCACACACTACAATGAATGTAAAATAATAAGCTCGCTTAGCGAACAAAGCCCAGACATTGCTCAGGGAGTAACTAAATCTAATCATTTAGAGCAGGGAGCAGGCGACCAAGGATTAATGTTCGGCTTCGCATGCAACGAAACAGAAGAGTTAATGCCATTTCCAATAGTAATAGCGCACAAGTTAACAGAAAGAATGGCAGAAATAAGAAAGAAAGGAATAATTCAAGGACTAGGCCCCGACGGCAAAAGCCAAGTTTCAGTCAAATACATAAACGATAAACCAGCAGAGATTACAGCAGTAGTAATTGCGCAACAACACTTAGAATCTGTTTCTGAAGAAACCTTAAGAAAAGAAATAACAGAAAAAATAATAAATCCAGTTTGTGGTAAATGGATGACAGACAAAACAAAAATCCACATCAACGCAACAGGCCGTTTTGTTTTAGGGGGCCCAGCAGCAGACACAGGACTGACAGGAAGAAAAATTATTGTAGATACTTACGGCGGAGCAGGAAGGCATGGCGGTGGAGCATTCTCAGGAAAAGACGCATCTAAAGTAGACCGTTCAGGCGCATACATGGCACGCTATGTAGCAAAAAACATAGTCGCCGCAAAACTAGCAGACAAATGCGAAATACAAGTAAGCTATTCAATCGGCGTAGCCCAGCCAACTTCAATAGACATAAACACTTTCAACACAAATAAAATCCCAGAAGAAAAAATAATCCAAGCAGTAAAACAAGTATTCGACTTCAGACCAAGAGCAATAATAGAACACCTTAAACTAAACAGGCCAATTTTCCAAAAAACAGCAAGTTGCGGCCACTTCGGCAGAAACGACTCAGACTTCACCTGGGAAAAAACCGATAAAATAAATGAGCTAAGACAATCTTGTTAAAGTAATAAAACATTCCATGTTCAGATTTACTCTGTCTCTAACAAAAATAATAAAATCTCCACCCTCTCCGCGAATAGTTTCCTTCCCCTCGTTCCCTATAACACAATCCCCGCTCAATTTTTCAAAGTCATCAAAATCTCTCAATTTCTCAAACGAAGCAATAGTGTTTTTATGAATCTTTTTTATCTTGAGAAATTCTTTTTCCTGAAAAATCTCAACACTTCCGCTAATTAATTTTAGTCCAGAAAGAAAATTAACAATTGCCTTTTCAGCTAAAATATTACAGTTATCATCTTTAACAGAACCAAGTTCTACTGCAATTCCATTTCCGCCTTTTGCATCAACAAAACTAGCGCTTGCACCTGGAAATGAAATGCTCCATCCCAAAGTAACCGTCGTAATCGGAATAAACTTTGTTAAATCCAATGTTTTTTCTTCGCAAATAATGAATGGCTTTGATTTCTCGCTATTGCTTTGGTGTAAATCAATCATAAAATCTGCTTTCTTCAATAAAAGCATAATCTCTCTAGCAGTCTGACCCTCCAAACTATTCTTAATTTCCAAAGGTTGTTCTTCTAAAAAACATCTGTTTAAATCTTTTTCAATAAATCTCTTATTCTCATTGAGAGCTTTCAAATTAGCAATAATAAAAATAACTCTGCCCCTCTTAATCTTCAATTTATTGTAAATATTCTCAACAGCAATAACTCCTGCTTTCTCATTGCCATGAACTCCTGCAAGCACGACTACTATCGGACCCTTAAATTTTCCAATCTTCTCAATTACTTTTATATTACTCATATTAAGTTCTCCTTCCAACTAGAATCACAGCATCTCCCAGAGACGCATCTAATTTGCCCATTACATGTTTCGTTGCTTCATCTGGTTTTGGAGTAGCAGACATCAGCTCTCTTCCATATACGCCTCGGCAAATCTGTTCATCAGTGCATCCGAGAAAAAAAGCTCTCGCTAAAGATAAAGACACTTCATCTATCTCGCCATTAGAAGAAGGAGAAGAATTTCTTCCGGATTCAAAACAGAGTTTTCTAAAAGCACTGTATATTTTAGGGTTCTGAGTCCTAGTCATAATGGTATCTGTTTGGATAATTAAATCTCGGTAAGCATTAAGCGCAGAGTAATGTCTCCTATTATGCAAATCCGGATCAATAAAACCGCTCCCAAAATAATTAACATCAGTTCCGTTAAGAACAAGCTTTGAATTAAGTCCGTAACCCTTAATCTCTCCGCGCACCATTAGTAAAGTCAATACATTAGCTTCATGGACATGATCTATCGTCTCCTGCAATGGAACATCTTTTCCAAAACAGCGGGCAGTTATTCTATTCAAATCAACAATCTGTGAGTGTTTTAAATTATGCGCATTTTCCGCAGCAATTCGCACAGATTCATCTAATAAAGTCACTGCATTTTGTACTGGTTTCTCTAAATCCATACCATTTATCCAAAATTTACCTATATATAGATAGTTGAAGAATATTCAAATATTAAGCATAAAATTTATAAATAGTTGAATATTATACAATAATATGAAAAACATAGCTCCAAAGCTGATAGAATTGTTCAAAAAGAACTACTGTGCTCCGCAGATAGCAAAGATAGCAAAAAAGATTCATGAGCCTGCAACAACAATCCATTATAATATAAAAAAATTAGAAAGAGAAAAAGCAATTAGAACTTACAAAGCAGTTTTCGATTACAAAAAAATAAATGAAGGACACTGTACATACATCTTAGTCAATCTAATCAGAGAAAAATACGGTGAACCCGAAGAAGTAGCTTCACAAATAGCAAAAGACCCAAGAGTGGAAAGTGTAGATATCATCACAGGAGATTATGAAATGATAATCAAATTAAGAAGTAAAGATATAGATGAATATTATGCTTTCATAAAAAGCGCAATAAAACAATATGGCTTCTCAAAATCAATATCACTCACATCATTAAAACAAGTTAAAACAGAATTTGTAGAACTTTAATAAAAATAGTTATTTATTTCATCTCAAATATATCTATAATCAATTATAGGAAAGGAAATTAATTTTCGGAGTAAGATAATTCCTTTACTATTTAGGGATGGAATTTAGAAAGTACGAATATTAAATTCCATCACTATAAATAAAGAGAAATCCATAACTTATAGATATGGAAAAAGAAGGGTTATTAGAATTAATTAGAACAATTACCAATATAAATAAAGAATTTACAAAAGAACAACTAAATTTTACAAATTACTGTCTTGAAAAGATGGAAGATAGAGGAGTAAATCAAGACTTGGCAATCTCTTTAATTCTAGAAAGAGAGCCATATTATATTGAAAAGCAAAAGAGAACATTAGAAAATTCAGAAGAGGTAAGATACAAGCTTATTTACAAAGTAAGCTCAAAATATTCTATAATTATCATTATCTCCTATGGCGAAAGAATTTTAAACGTAATTAACGTTATTAAAACAAGCAAGAAAGCTGAAAAACTATGGAGAAAAAATCTTTCAAAGTGAGCTACGATTCAGATGAGGACATTATCTCATTACATAGCGAAGGCGCTAAATCAAAATTCAGCTTTGACCTAGAGCTTCCAAAAGGAGATGTAGTCATAGACTATGGATTTGATGGTTCAGTAGTAGGTCTAGAGTTCTTTAATGCATCAAATTATTTCCCTTTTTTAAAAAAAGTTAAAAATTCTACAAAATTAAACGGTCGCTTCAGTGTCCAATATGGCAGAAATTGGGCTCAAATATCATTCACTATTTCAGCCCCGGGCATCCCAAACCAAGTAAATAATAGCATAATCTCTCCTTATAATAAAAGGATGATTTTAAGTCACTAAATAATCTATTTCCGCGCCTGCTTCCACACCAGATTAAAATACTGCAAATAAGAATGTGCAGCTTCCTTGCTCCTAATTAAAAATATAACTGGCTTGGGCACCACAATAATCGTCGCCACATAATCCTCAAAAATCTCAATAAGAGCAGGCGTCTTCATTTCAGCAGGCAAATATCTTACTTCAGTATTCTTCAATTTCTCGCGTTTCTTCCCATCCCCTCTAGCATCTTCATCATAAATAACTCTAAGTTTAACTCCCTTAGCCGTCCTTTCTTTCTGCCACTCCAAAAGGTATGCCCCAAATAACTCATTTACTTCTTTTGAAACTCCTAAAATACAATAATCGCTGTCTTTTTTCAAAACACGCATGCAAAAATCAGCAAACGTCTTAAACCCCTCTCGCCCTTCAAAAATCTCAGCACTTTGAAATTCCTCTTTTTTATTAAGCACCTCTTCAAAGTGCCTTACCATCCCACCCAGTTCGCCTTTGACTTTCTCAAGCTCTCTCTCCTGCGCCTCAACATAATCCTTAAATCTTCCAGGCTCTGTAAGCTGAAAATACTTCCTTCCAGCTTTCACAATATAACTAACAAGACCTTTAGCAATCAGCTTATCAAGAATTTCATAAATCTTCCCAGAACTTATCCCTGCCTCTTTAACAATAGGTCCTGTAGTAGAAGACCTAAGTTTAACAAGTGCAGAATACACAGCTATCTCTGAATTCGTCAGCCCAACCTTTCGCATTATTTCTTCATACATCTCCCTCAAAGCCAATAAGCCTATAAAAACCTTTCTTTTTGCTCCCTACCGAGAGGTAGGCGATATTTAAGTAAGCTAATTTTGAAAGAATTTACATGAGAGACTACGATAAAGAAATAGAAGAATTGCAGAAACTGCAAAGAATAAAAATTATAGCCGAGACTAAAAAAAGATGTCTTTTGAAGTTAGAAAATTTACTAGGACGTGGAGAAATATTAATAACCTATAATGAGGGTAAGAGACCTATAAAAATTGGCTCTTATCGAACATCTCGTATAGAAAGAAGCACATTTAAGACCTCTGCCTGGACAACAAAAACAGTTGAAGGGATGGTATTTGAAACCCACCCCATTTATAATGAGAATGAATATCATCTTGAAATAGAAACTACTGTTTGTAGATTAAATGGTAGTTTAAAAGAAGAAAGAGACAAATTAGAAGCTGATAGAGAAGGTATATACGTACCACTAATTAGGAAGATATGTTATAGGCAAATAGTAAAAATGCCTGAAACTAGTGTTGAACATTTTAACTTTATATTTCAAACAGAAGGAATGAAAGAATACCTGACGCTAGAAAAAATGGATAGAATGTTAAAGACAAATGATCCAGATCATCAAAAAGAAATGATTGAGGGAAGTCTTGGACCAAAAGAGATTTATCTTATAAATAAAGCATTGATGTTCCCATTTGGCACCGAAAGATTTGAAGGTCAAATGAAAGAAGAAAAAAATATAGAAGAAAGAGAAGAGAAAATAAGAAAGTTAGAGAGATTTAGAGAAGAAACAGAAAAAGAAATAAGAAATTTGAAAAAATAGAGTAATTTAAATATAAATCCTATTTCTTCCCAAAACTCTCCGCAACAAGCAACGGAAAAACAATAGTCGCATCAACAAACACCTTAACGCTCAAAGCATTAGGCAAAATCTTCCCCCACGAAACTGCCTCCGAAGGCAAAGCTCCAGCATCAGAACCATCGAACTCTTGTGAAGTATTAATATAAACAGCATAGTCTAAACCATTGCGCAACATATTAGCATTCAAAATAGCATGTTTGACAACTCCAGCCCCCAAAATTATAGCCCCTGATTTTTCCAAACCAATTGTAGTATTATTAAACCAAACAACATCTTCGGTGCAATCAATTACAAAATCAGGGCGCTTAAACTTAAAAAAATAAATATTATCTCCTAAAGCTCCATCAAGCAAAGCAGGACAATAAACTGGAATCTGATTCTTCCATGCCCAATAATAAATACTATTTTCATCTTTAATCTTCTCGCCAAGTTTCCAAATCAATTCATTTCCAGTAACAGGTTTCCCGCGTTTCAAAGCCATCTGATATAACTCCTCAAGAATAGGCTGAACAAACTTCTCAAATTTAACATAACGAGAATTAGGAACAAAAATATTTCCAATTCTATTTATTCCGCGTTCACGAAGCGAAGCCCCATCAGCATCAAAATTCCCAATCTTAAAACTCCCCAAACATTTGATAATATCTTCCTCAATTCCTCCGCAAGTTGTAACCAAAACATTAATTTTCTTATGCTGAACTAAATAACTAATAACATCTCGAAGCCCGGAAGAAACCATATTTGAAGTATATCCTAAAAATATGAAAGCTCCAGAAGAAATCATCTTATTGGTAATCTCAATCGCCTTGTGAAGCTGAGTAGCCTGGAAACCTGTAGTCTCAAAACTCTCAACAATCTTCTCGTAACTAACACCATGATTAAAATCCACACCACGGACACTCAAACCTTCGGGCTCGTCGCTGCGCCGAAGCAAAGTCTCACGCGCTTTCGTTTCATTTGCAATATTATTTAATTCTTTAAAAACCATATTAAAAAAGCAAGAGCTAATTAATCAAAATTTACATTAAGATTGTGCTCTTACATCATTCATAAAAATTAAACAAAAATATGCTTTTTAAGCCTATCTAACAGAAATACTATGAACAGCCAGTTCTGTTAGCGACAGCCATATCTCCATATCTAAATCTTGAGCATACTGAAAAATAGCCCTTGCTCTATCTTCACTGTTTCGAGAATCGCACTGATAAACATCAAAAAAAGCGGGAGTGAAAAGTACACGACTCTTTCCCTCGCCAACAACCGCTCTCGACAACAAATGACTGCTCGCGTCAACTTCGCGCAATGCATTATATCGATTAACTAAATAATCTATCTTATGAGACATATCAACTCAAATCAGAACAATTCTTTTTAAATCTTCGTCAGCATCTGCGCATTAATTCCATTCTGTTTGCAAAGCTCAACAAATAATTGCGCATCTTTTTCAGTTCCATAAACTCCCGCACCGTAGCTCGTCGGAATAGCAAGCGCAGGATTCAAAACCTTCGCAGCCTGAACAGCAGAACGATAATCCATAACGCGGTCGTCACCTGCAACAGGTAGAATAGCAACAAAATTATTCCCTCTCTTTCCATATCCACTTAGCTTCTGCATCTCAGGAATATTATCTGTATCTCCAGCAACATAAAAAATAGTCTTGCCAAAATTTAAAACATATCCTAACCACCCTTCCTGTTTGAGATGCTTCTTCCCAAAAGTATAAGCCGGCACACAGCCGACACGCATAAACCTAAAATCAAGAATATCATTCACAGCAGAGATATGCAATTCTATATCTTTTACCTTCATCAAAGAACTCTGACAGTCAACAGAACATAGCACAACAGTTCCTTTCTTAGAGACTTTCTGAACATCTTTAATACTGCAATGATCAGAATGCCCATGAGTAATCAAAATAATATCTGCCTTCGGCACAGCATCTGAAACACGATAAGGATCAATAATTATATTTTTTCCCTTAAATTTGAACAAAAAACCAGCATGTCCAAGGAAATCAATATCCACATCACCAACTCTCATAAAACTCAATAATAAACACTAATTTAAAGATTATCGTGAAGCGCTATCAATCAATTAAAAACAAGTATTAAATACCTTTCCAGCGCAAAAAATAGATGGTAAAAATATTAACAAAAAGTCAGATTATAGAAATGGAAAAATTCTACATAAATGAAATAAAATCTGGAAAAATATTTATTTACCCAACAGACACTATCTATGGAATAGGATGCGATGCGACAAATGACAAAGCAGTGCAAAAAATCAGAGAAATAAAGCAAAGAGAAACTAAGCCATTTTCAGTAATTGCTCCAAACAAACAGTGGATAAAAGACAACTGTTTCGTAAATGAAATAACAGAGAATTGGTTAAACAAACTGCCCGGACCATATACATTAATTCTAAAATTAAAAAATAAAAAGGCAGTCTCAGAAGCAGTAACATCCACAAACACAATTGGGGTAAGAATTCCAGCACATTGGTTCGCTAAAATAATAGAAAAAACAAAAGTTCCATTTATCACAACTTCGGTAAACATCAGCGGGGAACCCAATTTAAAGTCGATAAAGGATCTAAAAAAGGAAATAGAGAATAATATTGACTATTTTGTCAATGAAGGAGAAATAAACAACAGCCCAAGCACAATAATTAATCTAACAGAAAAAGAAGAAATAATAAAAAGATAATCTATAAAAACATTACAAATTATCTAAAAATGTGAAAAAGCTAAGATGCCCTTGGGTAAATGACAATCCTCTAATGATAGAATACCACGACAACGAATGGGGAACTCCATTGCACGATGACAAAAAGCTCTTTGAATACCTTATCTTAGACGCATTTCAAGCAGGTTTAAGCTGGAACACAATTATAAACAAAAGAGAGAATTTCAAAAAAGCATTCAATAATTTTGACGCAGAAAAGATAGTAAAATACACAGAGAAAGACAGAGAAAGATTAATGCAAGACGCAGGAATAATAAGAAACAAACTAAAAATAGAATCAGCAATAATAAACGCAAAAGAATTTCTAAGAATCCAAAAAGAATTCGGCTCATTCAATAAATACCTATGGCAATTCACAGAACACAAAACAATAAACAACAAAATAAGCACAATTAAAGACTATCAATGAAAAACCCTATGCCAAGAGCATAGGGTATCGACTGACGACGACTACGCAAAGTCAAACAGCTTAAGCTGTTCTCCTTTCCTGCCTTGATTCTGAATGTATTTTCTGATAAGCTCTGCATTTACTCCTTCTCCAACTGTGCTCACAAATCCTCCATCACTCCAGAACTCTCCGCCCCATAACTCTTTTTTCAAATCAGAGTGAGCCTCAAAAAGTTTTCTTGCAGTAATGCTCTTCACCAATCCAAAGATTTGCGAAGGAGAATACTTTGGGACTGATTGAAGCAGGAAATGCAAATGATCCTCGTCAAATCCAATAGTTTCAAATTTCATTGTGTATCTTTCTTCCAAACCCTTGCAAGTGCTCTTAACAGTTTCTGCATATTTTTCGTTGAGAAACAAATCTTTTCTGTATTTGATTACAAAAACAAAGTGATATTTCACTCTGAAAGCTTTGTGATAAGAAGTAAAGATTGGATTATCCATGCAAAAGAACGATTATGTTAACTTAAAGCTTTTTTCGTCCCCAAGGCAAGACCTTGGGGTATAATGATTAAATTAATGGCTAATAACAATTTGTGTTTGATATTATCTATGAGATTTATCGTAAAAGCTTAAGAAGTTCATAATTTTTCAAGAAATATATTTTCTAGAAAAACACAATTTTATCTCACAAACTTGGCAATAGAGTATTTTTCCAAAAAAAAACTCATATATAAACAACTGCAGTAACAATATCACCCAACGCACCAGTAATAGAGTCTGAAGGAATAGATAAATTAAAATTAATCTCCATTCCATTAAGCCCTGGAAATAGTATAGCGCAATAAGTGGAAGAAGTTGTATTTGGAGTAAGATATTGCCCCATAAAAGCCATACCACCTGTACCTCCGGTAGAATTAAAACAGCTGTTTATCTGTGCTTCAGTAACCATCCACTGATAAACTGGATTTGTTCCGCCTATAAACGAAGCGGCAGTTTTCCCGACAGATAAATTAAGAGTAACATTTGTATTTCCAGTGTTTTTAAGTATCAGTCCAGAGACAACAGTTGTCCAGTTTCCGTTGACAACAAAACCATCAGAAGCAGCAAGAAGATAAGCCCGACTGACACCAGTATTCACACGACCAGAACCCCAATTAACTGAATTAGTTGTAAAATTTACCGCAGCAAGAGGCTCAACAGTTAAATTTGCAGTCCCAGTCACCCGCCCGGAAATTAAATTAACAAAATTGCCCACAGAAAGATACAAAAGACCAACAGAAAACAAAGAAAGCACAACGGCAGCAACCGCAAACATTAAAAATAATTTACTAGAAAAAACAGACTTGCTCTCCCAGCTCACACCAGACGAAACATCACTGCCTCCTAACCTCTTTATATCTCTCATTCCAACAAAAAGTATATAGAATATATAAAATCTTGCAATTTAAATAACTGTGATTTAATTTAACAACACCTCAATTCAATAAGCTATCGCAGTTATTACATCGCCCAAAGCGCCAGTAATAGAATCTGAAGGAATCGTAAGATTAATAGATATATTTAGCAAATCAGCGCTGTCTTTAAACTGGA
>Ga0209518_1004168_pt1 | contig 11768 bp, 15 predicted proteins | sample RifGroB1_FD_183993 | JGI IMG/M metagenome (GOLD analysis project Ga0209518, IMG submission 183993) | Groundwater microbial communities from Rifle, Colorado, USA - Groundwater B1 (SPAdes) (version 2) | ecosystem: Environmental > Aquatic > Deep subsurface > Groundwater | place: Rifle, Colorado... | reverse complement strand
GTTTTGAGTTGGAAAAAACAACAACCAGATTATTCGTAAAAGTTAAATACTGCATGTCATAATAATTAATATGGGCGAAATATTATCTGCGATTGGTGACTTTTTGAAAGAAGAAATGAGAAAGAGTCGCGAAAGAGCGCACAGAAGAGAAGAAGCGCAAAAACAGTTTGATCAAATACGTCGCGAGGCTAAAGCTGCCGAATTAGGCAGAGTACAAGCTCACGATGAATACGCAGATCAAAAAAGAAGAGAAAGAGGAGTGTGGGAAGATCCACTTGGAATTAAAAGGACATCTATGGGCAGAGAATTTTGGTTCGGCCATGATCCTTTTATGCCAAAGAAAAAACGACGCAAATAATGACTGTCAATTTACTATTATTATGAAAAAGCGCAGGGTTCAAAACCCCGCAGTTTACTGCGCTTTTCCATTCCTTGAACCCGCCTTCTAGGCGAGTGCCGTAAAAACCCCGCACTTCATCGGAAAATTTCATTTTCCGAGTGTGATGGAAAATTCTGAAAGAATTTTTCACATAGTGCGGGGAATAGGCACAAGCGGCGGGTTCAAGTTATTGAGGAGCGTTTGAAATAGTTTATTCTCTCTTAGTGTATACAATAATATTTATAGTGGCATGTGCCATATAATTATATAATGGCCACAGTCTTTTCAATACGAAAACTTTAAAAGTTCAGACTTGGCTATTTAATCACTACATGGTAGCAAATGGCATGTCAAGGGAAATGAAAATCAAAGAAGTAGAAAAATCTCTAAAGAAAGTTAAAGAAGCTCTGGCAAAGTATGGCAATCCATTTGAAGGCAAAAGCACAATGGAAATTCTTAAAATAATAAGAACTAACTAATATTTTTTATTTTAATTCTAAACGCAGATTCTAGCGGTTTATCAAAATCAGTATCTAAAGTAATAAATGCTTCTGCATTTGCATCTATCGCACAAGCGTAATTCAAAGCATCCATAGATTCCAAGCGGTTATTTATTTTTACCAAAGCAGGTATGATATTAAATGCGCTAAAAGTTGGCACAAACATTTCTATTTCAAACTTTTCAATTAAATCTCTAAAACTTTCAAATAGGGATTTTCTCAGGTCCGACGTGGGAAATTCGAGTATAAATTTAGAAATTTCGCCAAGAACAGAAATTGCCACGCATAAACGATATGTTTTGCCATAATTATATAAATAACTAAAACATTTATCTTTATTCTGCTGTTCGATTAAAATTTCTATAAACACTGAAGAATCAACATGATGCGCGGGCAAGGCCCGAAATCGTTCAACTTTTTCTTCCTTGCTCTTTTCACTCATTAATTAGGATTTTAGTTTGCATATTTAAATTTATTGAATTTTAAACCTCAGCATAAATCTGAACAAAGTTCAGCTAATGCTGCTCTATGTAAGTTTGTAGCGCAGCAAAGCCCCAATCCCGCCCAGCCCCTTCAGTTTCTCGCCAGCCTCGTTATCAGTAGAAATAATATGGACCTCGCCGCCTTGCTGTTCCACTTTGTCAATCAATTGCTCAAAATCTCCGAATTTTTCTTTTTCCCGCGCTTTTTCAATAATTTCATCTGTGAAAAGCAAAGTCCTTACTGCGTTTGCCTCAACTGCCTTGATAACATCTTTTCCGTAAGCTGCAAGCCCTTTTTTCGCAATTTCAACTAAAAGCTCTTCAATAAGCTCAAATTCTTTTTGCAATTGCGACTTTTTCAAAATCTTTTCAAGGATTCCCCTGTTAATCAGTTCGTTGAACGCCCTTTTTGTCCCTGTTGATGATGATTCTAATTTAATTTTTTTTACAATCTTTGCATCTTTTTCTTTCAGAGCATTAAACATCGTTTCCTTCCAGAAAATCGGCGAGGCAACAATAATTATTTCTGGGTTTGATTCTGAATTTATCCTCAGTATTTCGGCAACAACTTTTCCCAAACCATTATCTGTTTTCTCAACAAATCTTTTTTTTGCCAAGCGCAATTCAAAGCCAGCCAGATATTGGAAACCGCTTGCAGTGAGCGCGGCAATGTGGGCCTGCTCATCGTCAAGGATAACAACAAGCGCTTTCGGTGCTTTTGATGCGCGTTCAGCATCTTCCAATCTCCGCAATTGGTAATCCTTCCATGGCTTTTCGATTTTGATTACATCTTCCGGAAAAATGTCCAGTGTGTGCGCCGCGCCGATTTGCAATTCCTCAGAGCCTGCCAGAATTTCGCCCGAAACTTTCAGGACTGCTGATTCTAATTTTACCTTGTTTGTTTTTATTTTCGCGAAATAATTTTTCACAACAACCTTGGAGCGCTCACCCTCTCCGGAAAGTTTTACTTTTCTTTTTATCTCGCCGGAAATAAAATCGCCAATCTCGACTATTTTTGAGAGATGCCAGAGGTCGTCTAATGTATCTACGCGGATTTTTGCGATGCCTTCTTTTCGATTAAAGTTAATTACTTTCATTACAATGCCCCTCGAAAAGAAGACCCGCGAAATGCGCAAGCATTTCAGCGATGCCTTCTTTTTTGTTGAAGTGGATGGTTTTCATTTTAGTTTTTTATGCAAAATAAATATTGCTTTTTTTCTTTCTAGGGGTGTTTTATTTTTTAAAAGTTTTCTGAATTTTATTGCATAAACAAAATACCATTTCTCCATGCGAGATTTAAATTTTTTTGCTTTTTTCTCAAGCACGTTTAGTTTTTTCTGAAGCCAAAAATCGCAATAAGTAACTAAACCCTCGTCATATTTCCAATATTTGCTGTTTTTTTTCTGAAAATTTATTTTATTTTTAATTAATAAAATATGAATTAGTTCATGCAATAATACGAATCTTATAATCCATGGCATGTCAGATTTTTTTTCTAACTGCGCTAGCGAAGATATATTTGCTAATAATATTACGCGGTCGCTTTTTTTTAATTTCGCTTCAATTTTATTCAAAGCATTAGAAAATTTATTTTTAAGTTTTTTATTTTTTAATTTATCGCAAAACCTTTGCATCACTTTATAATCTTTTTTATCTATAACTTGACCCCCCCATGATTTTGCGAGGTTTGAAAATTCTTCTGAAACTATAAATTTATTAAGATTAGCGAGCCTTTTTTCAACAGTAACCCCGAATTTTCGATAATCTTTATCTGGGCACATGCCGCAGTAATTTGTTAGCACTTTCATGTCAGCAGGAATAAAAATATAACGTAGCCAATCTGAATTATGTCTGAGATCTAGATGTTTTGATAGCCTTAATATCTGCCTGCGAATTTTGGATAATATTTTTTTCATATAACTAACTCTGTCTATCTGGCTTAATAAAATTAATTAATGCAGGGCGGCGGTACTGGCCTTGACGCATTTGTCTTTGGTTGGAATGCGCGAAACAAAGGTGATGATTTGCTCTCGCGGCTTGAAAGTTTGAGGTAATGTTTTGGGTTAAGGTTTGATAATAATATGTCCCAAAAGCCTGTCAACCTCAATCCGCACCACGCGCTGCTTTCTAATCCACTTTGCCTCGCTGATTATTTCCTTTGGCACGGTAAGTGACAGGGAAAAATACTGCCCAAAGTGGCTTTTCCTTTTTTGCACACGTATTTTCATAACTGCAGTCTGACTGCAGTCATACTTTTTAAAGGTTTCGTAGATTTTAGGCGTAATTAGATGTTGAGCATCAAGCTGTCAGATATGCAAGCTCGGTTTTAGGCGCGTTGTCCAAATCCAGAACAATAACTTCTGGTTGTGGTGTTTCAAACAAATATGCTTCTGATTTCTCGCTTTCTAGCATTTGGCAGTATGGCTTGCTAGCCTCCCGCCGCTGGCAGCCGGCTTCCTGCAATAAATACCAATTACGAACTACAAACTCAAAACTGCTTACTAATATGGCGAGCGGCGGGTTCAAGTTATTTAATAGCGCCATTGTTGGCAATGGCAACATTTATATATAAACTTTCAGAATTAAAAACATGGCCACAACAACATTATTTCGTGCGAATAAACGTGCTGCTTCTTCGGTGTATGAAGGAAATTATGGCGGGATGATACTTCTGATAATCATGTCTGGCGCAATCCTGACATACCTTCTGCTCGTAACGCCTGCGGAGCGCGAGAAATTCGGAATAGTGCCTGAAAAATACGCAAGAACCCTGCTTGATGTGGCGCCCGGAACAATAAGCGTTTCAGAATCACAGGCCCGCGCAAAGGATTTCAATTTTGGCACAATAAATCTTGATTATTCCATAAACCAGATTTCTGAGGAACTGCGGAATACGATAGCATTAAGGAGTGCAGGCTTTTCTGAAGACACAATCAGCCTTCCTGTAACTTTAGACCAAACCGCAGAATCAATCCTTCTTCAGGCAGTTGTTTCAGACAAGCTTGGCGATGGCAAACTGTTGGTTTTCCTGAACGGCATTGAAGTTTTCAATGAAGCTGTAAACAAAAACCAGATTTTGAAAATAACCCTGCCGAAAAACCTCTGGCAGGCCAGCAATACATTGAAGTTTTCAGTCTCATCGCCGGGAGCAGCTTTCTGGAATACAAATTCTTATTCGCTTGTAAATGTAAACCTAATCACAAATAAGTATGCGCAGGCAAAGGCGATAACTACGCAGTCCTTCACACTAACAGGCGAACTGGCAACAGGCTTGCAGAAAGCAACACTAACTGCTTACGTTACTGCAACTGTGCCAAAATCAAATTACGAAATCACTGTAAATGGCAAGGCAGTTTATAGCGGAATAGGCATCGGAAGCATCTCTCTTGAAATTCCAAACAATTATCTGGTTTCCGGAGAAAATAAAATCGCATTCAGCGTTGCAAAGGACAGCGGATATAGGCTTGCCTTCACAAAAATAACAGCAACATATTATCTCGCAGGCCTGAAAGCAAAAAAATACACTTTCTTTGTGAATGATTACAATTGGAATCAAATAAGAGATAGCGGAATATACTGCACAGTAAAAGCAGTAAAATCATCTGGAGGCGATTCTGTAAATGTCCGCGTGAATGGAAAGAGCCTGAAACTCGGATTCATAGAAGGCAGTGCAGATGCGCAGGCCTGCCAGTATTTCATCAAAGGCGACAATGAGCTTGTTCTGGGTTCAAATGAGCCAGTTGAACTAAGCAGTTTGAAGGTTATGGTTGGGGCAAAGCAGTAATGGCACAAGGAGATAGTGACGCAGCAGGATTTTTTGCTGGAATGGATGCAGAAACAGCAACAAAGAAAAAAGGCTTGTTTAGCCAAGTAATTGATAAAGCTAAAAAGTCCGGCGTGGGCAAGGCAGTTGGCAAAGCAAAAGCTGCAGCTGGCAAGGCAAGTGCAGGCTACCAAAACGTAAGCGCGGCTGGAGGGATGGCAAATAGGCACTCTGCACTTCTGCAAAAGCAAAGGACTGAAGGGCTTAGTGAAGAAGAGGAAAAAGAGCTGGCCGGCATTGGAGAGAAAAAATCTGCATTATCCGGGCTAGCAAAATTTAGTTTTGTTGGTACAAAATTTCACTCCTTATTCTCGAGCTGGCTCGGACCCATAATAGTCTTTGTCGTAACAATCGTCTTTGGCGGATTTTTGCAGTTTTTCTTCCCATTATTTTTAGTAATCGGATTAGTAGCGGGGTTTGTTCTGGTTGGCCTAAAAGCATTTCCAACATTGACAAAATACATTCTCGCGATTGGAATAATCATAATATTATTATTTATACCCATGAGCCCGATAGCAAAATCATACGGAATTGATTACGGTTCTTTATCGCTCACTGGAAAACAATCGTCGAAAGCAACAGCAGGCGTCCAGACACAGCTCAGTGCAACTTTCAGCTGCATTCTGGGCGGAACAAACTGCGAACTAATAACAAATACATATAAGTCAGAGCAGGCGCAAAGCGATTATACTGCACAGGTAAGCGATGTCGGCGTTAAACTTGAGCATCTCGGGCCTGCAAGGGATTTCGCAAGCAAAGACACGCCGGAAATACAAGCAATAGTTAATGCAAAAGGATTTTACAAATCTCCAATTGGCGTGATTGTCAGTGCAGCATCAGCTAGTACTGATCAGAAAATAAAGGATGTGCTGACTGGCGGCAGTTGGAACTGTCCGACTATTTCTCCGAGCAACAATATTAGAAACAAATTCATCTCATGCTCTTACAATCAAGAAATTTGCGTTAAGGAAGGTGATACGTTCAACATGCCAGTAGAAGTATCAATAATTGCTCAAAATACAGTTACTATGGCAAGCAAGCAATTTGCACTTACAACATCAGGAGTTATGTCTTCAATTGAAGGTGATGACCAATTAAGTTATTTTGGATTTGATAAAGAAAATTTTAAATCCGTGCAGATTGGCGACGAATCTGCAAATCTTGCGATTTATGCAACAACTGGGCAGGATGTCTTGCCGGGAGATTTTGCTAATACAATTGCCATAAAGATTGCAAATCCGGGCAGTGGCAAGCTGATGCCATCAAGAATTAATCTGACAATGCCAGCGCAGTTAGCAAAATATATTGATTCTGATAAGAGCCAATTTAATCCTACTGATGCACAAAAAGCACAGCAGAACGGCACAATTACACTGGTTCGGTCTATCAGCGGAGACATTGAAACAAGCAAATTCAAAAACTGGTATTTGGTGTTTAATGATAAATTATCTAAAGAAGTGAAAAACAGCGAAGTTACAGTATTTTCAATTGCAGCATCTGCAACGTATAATTATGCAGATTCGCAGTCCCTCATAGTGCCGATAACTGGATCAGGTACATGCTAAAAATAATAACATGAACTCGAAATCAACAAACACAGCTGTTACATTATCACTCATAGCTTTATTTATTTTAATCAGCGGATGCGTGCAAAAAGATGTGCCGCAAAAGCAATTTATAGCTTCTGATGATGCGCTCGTAATGAGCTTTCAGGCAGGCAGTCCTCCAGATAAAGTATTTTCAGACAGCGAATTTGACATAGTTCTTCAGGCAGAAAACAAGGGAGAGCACGGGCTTGCGCCTGGCGATGTAAGGTTTGTACTGACTGATGCGGGCTTCAGCAATGGACAGTCAGAAATTATGAAAAACTCGCAGAATATTGCACCGGCAAGCCAGGCAATCAGCGGCGAATATCTGGCTGGCGGAATTGATTTTGCCAATTGGAATGGCATGAAATATGCGTCCGTAATGCAAGTCACTGAAATGAAAAAAATACCAGCAAGGGTTGAGGCTTGCTATCCTTACGAAACAAAGGCATCTGCAACTCTGTGCGTAAAAGCTGGCACGACCGCAAAATGCAGTGATGATGAAGAAAAAACAGTGGCAAACTCAGGCGCGCCAGTCAAAATCACAGAATTTTCGCAGATTGGAAGCACAAAGACTGCAACCGGCGTGCAGACGGGGTTTAAGTTTAAAGTTGCAAGGACTGGCGGAGAAGAGTATAAATTTTATAGCAATGTGGCAGACTGCCCCACGCTAAGTGCAATCAACGCTAACATAATAAATGTAGCAGTTGATATGCCAAAGACTACTTGCTCGCCAACTACCGCAATATTAGATAGCAAGACACAAGAATCTGATTCCATAACTTGCACAATTTCATTTGATACTACATCAAGTTTCGAGAAAGTTATACCGATAAAGCTTAATTACGTGATAAAGCAAAGTACTAACAAAGATATACAAATAATCCCGCTTCCCAAATGAAGCATAAACGCAGTTTCACTACTTAGCGTATTTCATAAAGCTTTAAAAATAAGCCCTGTATTTAATAATTGATAATCATGGCCACGAAAAACGATTATGTGATAGTGCTTATAATTGCAGTGTTATTGTTAATGGCAAGCGGTTGCGTTGGGAAAAAGACAACAACTGTCGCGGCTGGCGCGGGGACTGCTTTTGCAGGCGGAAATGATGGGCTGACCTTGTCATTTGTGCCCGGCGAGCCTCTGGATGAGTTTTACACTGGCGATGAGCTGAAAATAGGATTGCTTCTTGAAAATAAAGGCGAATACGGCATCACACCTCCAAATAATCCAATGGTTTATGTGGGCGGAGTTTCGTCCAGTGCTTTTACGCCGAAACCGACTTTTGCCAAAAATTATGCAAACGCATTAGATCCTGTAAAAATAACTGGTACGCAGAAAATTCCGGGCGGACAAGATACGATAGAATTTCCATCTGCAACAGAATCAATGAAGTACACAGATACAGTCATAGGACAATTTGTTGATTTGACTCTTACTTCTGCAGTATGCTATCCATACCAAACAAAAGCAATTGCGCTGGCCTGCCTGAGCAGTAACCTGCTGTCACAGACAGTTGGCAAGGAAATATGCAAAATTTCGGGCGAGAAAAACCCGCAAAGCGCTGGTGCGCCAGTAAAAGTAACGTCTGCTATTGAATTGCCAACAGGGCAGAAAAAAGTTGGCTTCCAGATAAAAATAAAAGATGTTGGCGGCGGATTCACTTACTCATTGGACCGAACAGAGGACTGCAGATCTACACCAATAGCTCAGCAGAACATGGTTAAGGTAACTGCAGTAATTGGCGGAAATGTGGCAACTGATTGTGTGAGCAAAGATGTCCGCTTGATAAATGGAGAAGGCACTGTAACATGCAGGACGCCGAATGACCTGCCTGCTGACCTCGTGAGCGGAATATCGCAGATACCATTGACAGTAACTGTTGATTATAAATATATGAGCGAAGCAACAAAGAAAATCAAAGTAAGGAAAGCAGAAGTTTGATTTTTTATTCTATTATTTATTTTTCTATTATTTAATATTGCCAAACAAATAAACTATCAACTAAAAAACTATTAACTGAACAAATAACTAACAACTAAATACCAATAACTACCCTATGTAATGCACATCAGGCTTTTCGGTAAACTGTGTCTTCAGCTTCTTAAGCTTAGTAATTCCCTGCAATTCATCAGGGTTATTGCCATCCTGCTTGATTTTTGACTGCGTTTTCTCATATTCAGCAGATTCCTTGTCCAGTTCGCTTAAATCCACTTCCATGCCAGTGATTTTCTTCAGCTGAGTAAGCACTGATTTAGCTTCCTTGAACCCAAGATGCGAAGGATGCCCGTAAGTTTCGGATAATAAGGCAATCCCACCCATGTTCCTCAGCCTCGCCAATCCCAATAGTAGGCCAGAAGCGCCAACAATAGCCTCTACTTTCTTTCCTAATTTGAAGTCTATTTCGCTGAATTTCTTGTATTTGTCAAGAACGCCTCTGTCAGTTGCGGCGCCGAATACCTTTGGAACTTTTACCTCTGAAGCAAGGCCTATCCCGCCAAGAGTAACAACTTCTTTGCATCCAAGCTCTGCCGCCATATCGAGTATTTTTTCAGAGAATTCATAGCTGGCCCTTGGAGTGTTTGGCTGGTCATCGCCTGCCAGGAAAAGGTAATCTCTTTTCTTGCCTTTTGAATAATAAAGCGCTATCGAAGGCAGTTCGACAAACCCTTCATCATTAAAATAAACAGAGTGCCAGAAATCGTGAGAATGAATCCTGTACAAAAGCTTTGGCTTCATGGTGTCGATTAGGAAATCCACAGCTATCTTTCCAACCTGCCCCATGCCTGGCAGGCCCTCAATTAAAACAGGGTCTCTGAGCTTTGGCATTTTCTCAATCTTTTTCTGTAACATCCATTTTGACATATTAAGCACACTACTCTCTTTTGAAGTCAATTGATATATCTTTTGTTCCTGCTGATTTTTCCATACTATCTTTTAATATCTTCATCAGGTCTTCTGCCTGCTTGAAATCCTCTGCAATTAATTTGAATTTGTATTTCGGCGCGCCGAGATATTTTATTTCAAAATCAATTTTCTTTTTCTTGGCAAGGGCCTGCGCTTCCAAAATTATTTTCTTGATTATTTCAATTCCATTCGGTGCCTTTGTTGCTACTGTTAGAGTGCCGATAATTTCAGCTTTTGGAAGTATTATTCTTTTTTCAACAAGCTCCGCAAAACTTTTCGCAATATCTTTTTCGATTCCGAATTCATCAAGCTTGCCAGCCCCCTGCTTTGCAATGTCAAGTATCGTTGGGAAGAGCAGGCCTGTCTTCGCAAGAATTTTATTTCCGATTTTTTCATAAGCTTCTTTTGTTGTTATTCCATTCTGCTTTGCAAAAACTTCCATGATATCGTTTGCTTTTCTCTCGCTATCCCATTCCTTAATTTTATTCCTCTTCTGGCCTTCACCTACGCGCCGAAGTGATAATTCTGCATATCTTTTTACTGTGTCGATTGACATCACTGAGCAGACCACCTTTCCGCCAGCCTTCAAGTAAGTCTTCATGCCTCTTACGAATTTTCTTGCGATTTCAGAAACATGAATCATCCCCTCGACCTTGTCATATTCATCAAGTGTTGCAAAAACCGAACTAGGAGTAGCTTCCTTAATTGTGCAGATAACAAGGTCATCTTTTTTTGGCAGATCTTTAAGTCTGTACATGAGAACTAAGCCCGTTTAGTTAGTATTTTAAACTTTGTCACTACGAATTTAAGACGTATTTGCGTGATTTGGGGCTGTGAAGTGCATAGGTTTAAAATTCTTTGCCCCGTAATTTTTTTATGCAAGAAGATATTTACGATAGGTTTGTTAGCCACGCTATTGCGCATGGTTATGTGCCTGGCGGCAGAACTGGCAGGATACCTGCTGGCAGGCTTGCAATCCTTAACGCATTAGATGATGTTCTTGATGAAAGAAATTTTCTTTTTTCAAGCATGATTTATGATAAAATGAAGAAGACTTTTAATCATTCTGCAAGGCACATGCAGTTTGTAGGACTACTGATTGTTCCAAGGCGCGATTTCATAGGTTTATTTTTCAAGCGAGGAATAAACGTTGTTGCACTTGATGAATTTCTGAATAAGTACGTCCTGCAGGGTGCTGAAGTTGATAAAGTGCGGCTTGTGCGCCATAAACCGTTAAATGCACAACATAAAGAGTATGTAATCTATAAACAACCAAGAAGTGCTGCAGAATATTTAAGAGAAAGAGTTACTGTGCAACGTGTTGCGGAGTTAAAAGTCGCGCAGGTAAATTTAGAAATTTAGGATAGGATTTCCAGAACATCTGCCTTAATTTGCGCTTTTCCGCCCTTTGGTGTTGCCAGAACTTCCTGGCAGACAAGGCATTTTACTTCAGATGATGCATTTGAGAAAATTATCTGTTCGTTCTTGCATTTCTGGCATCGCACTTTGATAAATTTGGTTTTTGGCTCCATTTTATACCTGCTCAAATTTCTTCATTCTTATTGGATTGTGTTTTAAATTGATTTTCTTGCACACAGGGCATTCGAATTTCAGGGCAATCTTCCTTGTGGTTTTCGAGACATTGACTGTTTTCCTAGGAGAACCGCCATAGCCCATGAAAATCTCTCCGACATGCCGGACTCCGCGCTTCAGGCCTGTGATTTTTGTCTTTGGCCTTGCTTTTGTCTTGACAACAGATACTTTTTGCGCAGTGTGCTTCTTGCACGTAGGGCAGTATCTATTTTGTACTTTTGGAGCTTTCATATGAAATCGCTTAGTTTTTGGCTTTATAAATCTTAGCAAGATTTATTCGCGGACGAGCAAAGCGAAGTTTGCGTTAAAAATCTTCTCAATCAGCAGGCTCGCCATCACCTTCAGCTTCAACTATTTCTGCAGCATCTATCAGCACCCTTGTTTGCGGAACAGCTGCCTTGCCCTGCGCAAGAAGAATTGTTGCTATCTCTTCAGGAATTTTCACAACTTCAGTTTCTCTATAAGGCCCATAGGATTTTAAGTCTGGACCTGTCAATT
>Ga0209518_1004160_pt1 | contig 11796 bp, 26 predicted proteins | sample RifGroB1_FD_183993 | JGI IMG/M metagenome (GOLD analysis project Ga0209518, IMG submission 183993) | Groundwater microbial communities from Rifle, Colorado, USA - Groundwater B1 (SPAdes) (version 2) | ecosystem: Environmental > Aquatic > Deep subsurface > Groundwater | place: Rifle, Colorado... | reverse complement strand
CCCGCAAGTGAAGCATGAGTGTAAGGAGCGTCCCGATATGAGAAAGGTCGAAGAAGAAATTAATAAGAGATTCGGTCGGGCAATAGACCGAATGGAATAATTATGGACAAAAAATTCAAAGTTCAAATCGGCAAGTACACAATCAGTCCAATGAGTAACTATCCGAATGGAGACGAGAGTATTTGGATAGAGGACGAAAGAGAGGGAGGCCAATTCCGACTTAACGACTTAGAGATGGCCATAGAAAAGTTTTTGGATAAACATTTCTAATCAAAGAATTGATTAGCCCCCCACAGGGTAACGTGGGAGAAAAATATGGATGATAAAGGTTTTTCAAAAATGCAAAAGCCCCAACTAGTGAGCTACACAATCATTACTGTTGTCTTTATTGTATTCATCGGTGTAATAATGTTGAAAATATCAACATGGTGGTTTCTAGCGGTATTTTTATGGGACTGGAAGTGGGTTAACAAATTAAAATAAAACTATGCCATTCAGAGATTCACAAGAGGGGCAAACGCATTACGAGAATGACGGGTGCGGAGAACCAAAACATAATACGCCAAAAAACCCTTGGGAAGAAGAGTTTGAAGTACTATACTCTAACGCACTAGGGATAATTGGAAAAAATATAATTAAGGATTTCATCCGCACTGAAATAGAAAAAGCCCGCAAAGAAGAACGGGGGAAACACGCCCAAAAAATAAATCAAATCCTAAACAAATATTCCAAATCAATCAGCGAAGGAGGGTTGGATTATGTGAAAGCATTTGAAGCAATGGAAGACTATGAACATGAACTTTTTAAAGAATCAAAATAAAACTATGAAAAATTATCTGCGAGGTATGATATATGGAGAAGGCGAAATTTTATCAAAAAACACCCTAAAAGAATTGCCATATTCAGAAGTTGGCGTTCATGTGTACGCCCGTGGCAACCGACATTTAGGATTTTGGGTTTTTTGGGATTATGATATTACTCGAGCGATGGATGAGATTTGGCTGGATTTAGAAAGAAAAAATCAGCTTCCAGAATATTACGAAATCGTTAGAATTGCAGGGAGAAGAGATTACGTTATGCGTAGATATGAATCTCCGTTAAAGAATTAAAATAAACCCATGAAATATAAAAAATCTCAAATCAAAGAGTTCCTATCGGAATCAAATAAAATAGAAGGCGTTTACGATCGGGACTCTTTACAACAAGCACAGTACGCTTGGGATTATTTGATTGAACAAGACACCTTGACGATAGATGTAGTTTTAAAAACCCATAAGATTCTAATGCTTAATCAACCATTACAACCAAACGAAAAAGGGTATTTCAGAACTTGCCCTGTATATATCGGAGGAAGAGAGGCGATGGATTGGCGTGATATTTATAAAGAAATAAGTCAGTGGATTTTAAATGTAAACGATATAGTTGCAAATGGACAAAAAGAAAGTGAAATATTTTTAGAAAGAATAATTAAAGAACAGCATGTGACTTTTGAGACATGTCACCCCGTAGTGGACGGAAATGGTCGTTTGGGGCGTTTACTATTTTTATGGTCGTATATTAAGCTAGGGTTATCTATAAAAATAATTTACGAAAAAGATAGGCAACAATATTATGAGTGGTTTAGGAGTTAAAAATTTTACAAATTACAACTATTTTATCATGAACGATCAAAAAGCAATAACAGCAATTTTAGTTTCATATTCGATTGTTTTTTTAATTGCGTATATGGTTGGGTTTATGTTAGGTAAAATCTCGTAATAGATCAGTGGCCAAGCGGTAAGGCTCTCCCCTGATATGGGAGTAACCATAGGTTCGAATCCTATCTGATCTACCATAACTTATCCACAGTTTTGTTTATTGACAAGCTCTCTCACAATTATACAATAAAGATATGGAAAAAATAACTATCAACCAAATCAGTTGGAAACAAGCTCGTAATGGAAGCGATTACGCAACCATTAATGATGGTCAAAGGACATTATCCTATTGGCCTAAAAAGGGGTATGACAAGTTAAGTTTTGTAAACCATTTAATTTCTGGCACTACTTTAGAAGTAGAGGTCGTGAGTAAAAATGGTTTTTTTAATATCGTTAAATTTCAAGGTGAAGAAAATTTTCCGCATCGTGAAAATAACACGCCCAATCAAAACTACCAGAACATGCCGTATACGCCAACTCCGCAAGAAAAAATAGAAATTCCTCAAGAAATGAAAGCAGAATTACAAACAAGTGATGGTAAGATTACAAACGATCTTAATATAATTATTCAAGGTATTAGTAACCCCGAACGACTAGATATAAATACTTTAATTAATTATGAGCTAAAACTTACCGCTCTCGGAGCTATACTAGCCCAGAGGTTTGTCAAACAAAATAAAGAATTTGTAATTGCTGAACATTCATATAAAACAAGAGTGTACAAGCGTTCACAAGAAATCGTGGTACAAGAGGGTTTAGCCAAAACTGTTGCTAAAGAAAAAGGTGAAATGGAGTTACAAGACGACAAGCTCACCCTAATTACTCTTGAAGCGGAACGAACAAGTTCTGAGGTGATAAGGGATGGTATCACAAATATTATTTTTGCAATTAAAGATCGAATTAAATTCAAACAAAATGGATCTCAATAAAATCAACCAAGCAGAAGAAATCAAACAAAAAATTAGAGAAGCTTTTGATATAGAAGAATCAATAGAACTTAGAATTGGCTTACTCTTTACAGAAGCCGAAGATTTAAAAGTATGGGACGGCCAAGAAACATTAAAAGATTTTCTTGGTTCTCTTGGTAAAAAACGAGCTAAGCGAAGTACGGTCAATAGAAGAATCTTAAATTATAAAGCTTTTTGCAGAATTGCCGATTATAATATAGATGAAATAGATAACATAGATTCCTCTAGACTTTCGTGGATACGAGAAACCTTTTTTGCAAGAGACTTGGATGGGAATCTTAAATTGATTATTCCGAAAGAAAAGCTTGATGAATGGGTTGAACGAGCTAAGCCAGTGTTAGACGGAGGACTGAGTGTTACAGATTTTAATATACTTAAAAAACAATATAGTAAAAATATACCAGAAGATCATCCTCACAAGTGGAATAAAAAGGAACAATTTGAGTGCGAAACTTGCGGTGAGAAATCCTGGGTGAATCCAAATGAAAAAAATTAAAGAACAATTTGGAATTGGAGATATTATTATTAAAAGAAGTTGGAAGCATGTCAACTAAAATAAAACCATTAAAAAACAGAATTTTAATTCAAGTCGTAAAAAAAAAGCTGAAGGAGGGATTAATTTTGCCTGATAATTTTCAGGAAGGCGAATTTGGGCTTCCCAATCAAGGCAAGATAGTACAATTAGGATCAAAGGTAGATAAACAATTTAAGCTGGGAGATGTGGTAGTGTTTAAGAGATTAGACGCTATTCATGTCTCCCTCACTGGAGCGGATACAGATGATGGTAAAGAGGTTAAATATTTATTAATAGAAGATAGTAGCGTGTTGGGGATTTTAGATGAGCGTTAAAAATACAAGACAAAAGGGTAGGAAAGTAGTAAAATTCGCACTTCCTATTCTAAGAGATTATGATCCATCAGCTTATGAATGTGTGGGGTCGGGTCAAGGCAACCATGACAAAGGAGATGTACGATCACCTAAATACAAAACTACATTTGAATTTAAAAATGTTCAGCAAGTTGCGGTAGAATTTTGGATACACGAAATAGAAAAAGATGCACAAATGCAAGGAGATCAATACGGAGTAGTCGTTTGGAGATGTCCTAAAAGTCCCGAAGCTAATCCACACCTTCATTCAGCGATAGATTTTTGGACATTAATGGAATTACTTTCAAGAGAACCAGTTAATGTATTAGAGAACCCTTCTCGTGAACTAAAATACAACCTCGAAAGATTAAAAAATGATATTACTCAAACCCTTAAACTTATTAAATAACTATGATTGCTAAATCACTTTATTTTAATAAAGAAACTGATTTCAGTGGCTATCCCCACCGTGAACACAGATCTAAAAAGGGAAGAAAAACTATTCCTAGATACGCAAGCTATATAAGATATAAAAGAAAATTACAGGAATTAAAAGAACAAGAATTCAATGTCATATACTACTAGCTCTAATCCTTCAGGGCATATAGAAGACGCTATAAATAAAATGAATGAAGCACTAGAAAAAACAAGTGAATTAGAAGATGATTTTAAAGATATGGTTGAAAGACTAACAGAAGCTGAAGACAAAATATACGATATCGAAAACAAACCACATTACTGTGATAGATGTAATACAATAATACAAATTAAAGAATAATTATGAGTTCAAAAACCCAAGAACTATACAATCAAGATAAACCATTCAAACTTAGAGAGTTTTTTTGCGGCGAGTGCTCATTTTTCTGTCTTACTTATCCTTGGTACGAAAGTTTAGAATGTCCTAGATGTTATCGAGTTATATTCCCGAATCAAGATGTAATAGTAAATGATATTGAATTTTTAGAATAATGACTAAACAAGAGGCTGGTAAAATTTCAAAAAAGATTTTAGATTTTTATTCAGATACTCGCCTTGCTAAAGAGGGAGAGCGACCCTATGTTGAGGGCGGAAGATTTATACGAGAAATGCAAAACGATACACTCCTTTATAACGATTTAAATTTAGATTTTTTAAAAGCTTGTATGCTTATTTATTTATATCAAATAGAAGAAGAAGATTGGTTTGAAGGACGACCCCTGCATCAATTTCCACGTTTAATAGGCAGGTGTAAAGAAGAACTCAAATATAAAAAGAAATTCTATAAAGGAACAGAAGAAGAATTTTATAAAAAATATGTAGAAGACACCATTAATAAGTGGGGAATAAAAAATGTCGGACAAAACGGAGGAAATCAACCTGAAAATACAGAGTCTTAGAGAATTGAAGAATATTGAATATAAGAAACCAGAAAACAAGACCAGCGAATATCAAAAGAGACTCTTCAAAAATAAGGAAGTTCTCACATATCTCATAAGAGATAGAGGACTAAAGTTGGAAACAATTAAACATTTTAAACTTGGCCTCACTGAAAAAAACTTAATTGCTATCCCCATATACAAAAATAACGAGCTTATCAATTATAAATTCAGGACGATACCCCCATCAGAAAAGTTATTTACCCAAGTCAAGGGATGTGAAACGTGGGTCTTCAACGACGAAGGGATTAAAGAGGGGAAAGAAAAAAAAGAAATTATAATATGCGAAGGTCAATTTGACTTGTTATCTTTGTGGCAGAATGGATTTACAAATGTAATATCATTAAATGCCGGAACGCAAAGCATAGGATCGTGGATAGAAGAGCTTGACGAGATAGAAACGCTCTACATTAATCTAGATTCAGACGATGCTGGCAAAGAAGGTGCAAAGAAACTAGCTGAGCGTCTTGGTATAGAAAAGTGTATAAACGTCACATTACCAGAAAAAGATCCAAACGATTTTTTTAAAAAATATTCGGCAGAAGATTATAAAAATGTTCTTTTAAATTCAACCAAATTTCCCATTCAGGATGTTATTAATATTTCAGAACTATTTGATGAGATAAAAAAGAATCCTACTTTTGTCCATGATTTTCAATTTCCTTTTAGTTCACTACAAAATTTGACTGGAGGATTTAGTCGGGGTCAGGTGATAACGATTTCTGCTCCAAGCAATCATGGCAAATCAGTTTGGACTTGGAACGTTCTTACTGGCATTGCTAAAAAGAAACTACCAATATTATATGTTCCATTGGAAGATCGTATAAGATATTTTGGTAGAAATATTTTTAATATATTGGCAAACGAACCTGTCTGGAAATTCACGGAAGAACAATGGGAAGCTTTAAGAATGAAAGTTTTAGATTTTCCATTTTTCATATATACGGGACTTGAGGATTTTAACTTAGATGTGTTCAAAAATTTAGTTGAAAAGGGTAGAAAGCTTTACGGCATTGAGATCTTTGCTATAGACTATTTAGATTTTCTTATTACGGGAAGGAAAAGCGAACACGAAGAAATCAGCGATATCATGAAAAAACTTGCCCTTATTGCTAGAGAATACGATATTACCATATTTCTACTGGTACAGATCCGAAAAAAGAAGGACGGCGATGAAGGATGGAACAAAATACCAAGCATTGAATCATTGGGCGGTTCAGCTAAAATCCGCCAAGTATCCCATATGTGTTTAATGTTATTTCAAGATTTTAAGAATGGTGGTACGTCGTCTTTACTGGTACAAGTCCAAAAAAACCGAGAAGGAAAAAAACATAATAGTAGAGATGACTTTTTTACATGGGGCGTAGATTTTGAAACAAGCATTATGAATGATAACTTCTATGAATGAGCTTACCAAAGAACAAATTGAACAAGCTAAAGAAGTTTCATTTTCTAATTTACTTATATTAAATAGACAAAATTTTGCACGTTGCCCATTTCATAATGAACGAACTCCTTCGTTACATATTAGAGATAATAGGGCATATTGTTTTGGTTGTGGTTGGAAGGGAGATACAATACAATTTGTTCGAGAGTATTATGAGTTATCATTTGAATTGGCCATTGAATATTTATTAAATGGAAGAATCTATGTACATGAAAATAACTAAAAAAATAAAAGATATTTTTTGGTCAAAAGTAAATAAAACTGAAAATTGTTGGGAATGGATGGGCAATATATCATGGAATGGTTATGGTAGGTTTTCTTATAAAAAAAAATCAATACATTCTCATAGATTATCATGGATGTTATTTAATAATATTTATAAAATATCTAAAGGTACATTTATTTTTCATAAATGTAATAATAAAATATGTGTTAACCCAAATCATTTATGGTTAGGGACTTCAAGGAATAGATTTTTTAAAAAGGTTAAAAAAACTAATAGTTGTTGGCTATGGATCGGAAATAAAAATAAAAAAGGATATGGATCTATTTCTATAAATAACAAAAACATACTTTCCCCTCATTTTTCTTGGAAATTACATTATGGAGAAATCCCACAAGGGTTATATGTTTTACATAAATGCGATAATCCTCCTTGTGTAAATCCCAAGCATTTATTTTTAGGAACACAATTTGATAATATGCAAGATATGTACGCTAAGAGTCGGGGCGTTAATCATAGAGGAGAAAAGAATCCCAGATCAGTATTGACAGAAAAACAAGTTTTACTAATAAGAGACTTATACAAATCGGGTAATTTTTCATACAATCAATTAGCAAAAAAATTTAAGATAGATAAATCTTCAATAGGATATATTATAAATCAAAAAACTTGGATACATATTTAAAATAGAATATCTATTCAGTAAATAATTATGACTAATAATTGGGTTATCCCTAGGGAACATATATCTTTTTTTACAGGAGATAATGATAATATTGAAGGAATAGGATTAAATTTTTGGAGAACCGCAGTCGGTTATTTATCAAAGAAAGAAATTTCTATTAATCTAAATACGAATATATCTGAAGAAGAAGTTATAAAGAGCATAAACTTTCTTTTTAATTCCGTTCATGTTCCAAGAAAACGGAGAAATTATTTTAAAAATTATAGATTTAGTACGATATATCATGGTAAAACACTACATTTAGTTTTTACTAATATGAAAGAAATTAATTGCAATAATTGTAGGGTCAATTTTTTAGATAATAAAAATATTAAAGACATCAAAAAAAAGATGAATTCTAATACTATTTCTATATTTGATTTCAATGTAGATTCATCACATATCGATCAACTTCAATGTTTAAAATGTTACACAATTAAACAGATCAAAGAATAATGGAAAATTTTAATCACAATCTGGGGGGCATATCCGTTCCAGACAAAATGGAAGCTCGGTGTAAGAAATGTAAAAAATCAATAGAAGGAATATTTCATGGTATGAGTTGGGATGGTAGTGGCTTTAAATTGACTTATCAATATGACTATGAGGACAAAGATTATCCTATAGAACCAATTTGTGAGAAATGTTTTAAAATTAATCAGATTAAAGAATAATTATGAATATATCAGATGCCAAGAAAAATTTAAAACAAATATTAACAACAGACGGCTTGTCGGTAGTCTTGTGGTCAGCACCAGGCATAGGAAAGTCAAGTATTTGTAAGCAAATAGCAGAAGAACTTGGTTGGAAGTTTATAGATGTAAGACTTGCCATGTTAATGGCTTCTGATCTTCAAGGAATTCCGTATCCAGATCAAAATCATGAAAAAACTAATTGGCTTATACCCTCTTTCTTCCCTCCGCAAGATTCAAAAGATTTTTATTTGATATTGTTCGATGAAATTTCCAACGCCCCAATCTCAGTACAACACGCCGCATATCGCTTGATATTAGATAAGGAAGTAAATGACAGTTATAAATTTCCCCCAAACGCAAAGATAGTAGCCGCAGGAAATAGAGAAGAGGATAATTGTGGCGTTCAAAGATTTTCTAATGCCCTAGCCAATAGGTTTATTCATTTTAATATTGAAGAAGACTTCGAAAGTTGGAAGTTATGGGCTTTACGAAACAAGATTAATGATAAAGTGATTGGGTTTTTAAACTGGAAACCGAACATGCTTTATAAAGCTCCTAAAATAGAAGCCAAAGCATTTCCCACCCCAAGAACTTGGGAGATGGTATCTGACTTGTTAAACTCTGGCATAGACGATGATGAGGTTCTGGGTGGTACTGTGGGCGAGGGTACAGCGAGCGAGTTTATTACATATATGGAAGTCTACACCAAGCTTCCAGACATTAAAAAAATCCTATCTGGTAAAAGTTTTGAAGTTCCCAAAGAAATGAGCGTCTTATACGCACTTTCTTCAAGCCTCGTTTCGCACGCCACTAAGGATAACATTGATAATATATTCAAGTACTGCGAAAAGCTTCCCCAAGAAATGCATTTATTAACAATTAGAGATATTATTCGTCAAGATGAAGATGTAGCAAATGATTCTTTGAAACTTGACGCTTGGATCGGTAAATATGGAGAACTATTTACAAATGATTGAAAATAATTCTAAAACTGCTACAGAAGTAATTATAAACATGCAAAATGCATTGAATATAAAACATGCTAATCAAGCTTATATTAATAGTTTATATGACTTTTTGTATGATAATACATCAAAAATAAAATTTAAAGAAATTAATTGTGCTTTGTGTAAAGCATTTCTTTGTTATGAACAAGAAGATACTGGGTATTATGTATCAATGTCTACGAACATAGAACCTAAATTAATTTGTAAAAAATGTAAAATCATTAGAGAAATAAAAGAATGAAAATCTTGGTTTGTACTGGATGTAGTAAAGAAGTTATTACGTTTACAAATGATTTTAATTTTCATTTTTTTAATTTTGGAATAATAATGTGTAGTGAAGAATGTTATAATAAGATGAGTGGTTTACATAACACAAAAAAGTATATTATAACTTGTAGGGGTTGTAGTATGAAAACGACAATATGGCAAATCAATGAGGATGTTAGTATATCTTTGTTGGTTCAAGATAATGAATATGATTTTATAATACCCCATAGTAAAAAACAAATAGTTATACATAATATAAGAGAATGAAACAAACCGATAAAAATATTTATAGATTAAAGTTGAAATGTGAAAAATGTAATAAAGATATTTTTGTTTGTTTTGATATACACATTAAAGAAATTCCAGACTATGGACCAGAAGAAAGTTATAAGCCTGATAAAGTTCCAAGATATTTAGGACGTATACTAACCCCGATATTGTATGAGGGAATGGGGTTAGATTCATCACTTTATTCAAATGGTATAAATCAATTTGTATCTACAAAGCATGATTCAAGATCATATTTTGTTCTTTGTCGAAAGTGTGAAAAAATAGAAAACATAAAATCATAATGACTATCGAAGATAAAATCTTAAAATGTAAGCTGTGGTTAGCCAAAAAACAAAACTTCCCTTTTTATGCTTTTTTGTTGTTTCAATTAAAAATGGTAGCCACAGAGGAAGTCCCCATCACGGCCACAGATGGTGAACATCTTTTTTACAATGAAAAGTTTTTGGCAAAATGTTCTATGGAGACAATCAGAGGATTATTGATCCATGAAATAGGTCATATTGCGAACGGACATCTATGGCGTGTTAATACAAAAGATAAACTCATTTTCAATATCGCTGGAGACTTCGTGATTAATAACAACATCATAAAGAATTCTGCCAAAGGTTTAGCACTCCCCAAAGGTGTTTGCCTAGACAAGAAGTACGACGGCTGGGCTACAGAACAAGTTTATCACGATATCAAGGACAAGTTTCCAAAAGTTGAAGTTTGTATAGAACAAGACGCAGATGGCAAGTGCAAAGCAAAGTTTCACCCCTGTGGCAGTTCTAAGAAATGGACTAAAAAAAACAAAGGAGAACTCAAAAAACTTGAAAAAAAATGGAATAAGGAAATAAAAAAAGCCGCCGAAATATATCAGAAGCAGATAGGAGATTTGCCAGGAGAACTTCAAAGACTTGTTGAGGAAGTAGAGCCAAAAGTGCCGTGGCAAAGGGTTTTGATTTCTTATATAGTTCCTTCAAATGATGACTATAGTTATGCAAAACCTGATCGTCGAATGTATAGTAGTGATTTTATATTTCCAAGCCTAGAGCAGGGTGAGAAGCTTGAAAATATAGTTATAGGAATAGATACGTCTGGAAGCATTGACGTAAAAGAATTAAGTCATTTTGTCTCCGAGGTAAAGTCAATACTTAAATCTTTTTCAAATGTAAAAGCTTGGGTTGGAAGTATGGACGCTAAACTTTATGACTTCAAAGAAATCAATGATTATAAAATGCCCATTAACGCATTCGGTGGCGGAGGTACAAATTATAATTGCTTATTTGATGAAATAAAAAAACGGAAGATTGATCCGTCTGTTGTTTTGGTACTGGGAGATATGTTTGCAACTTTTCCTAAACAGAAACCTAGTTTTGATGTTCTATGGTTGGTTACACCCGACCACGGCGAACCTCCTAAATGGGGAAGAAAATTAAAATATGATTTCTAAATCAATATATCATCAAGATCCCGATAGAAATAAGGTCAAAGCATTTTATATAAGAGAAGATGAATTGATGTTTTTACTTTTATGTGATCAAAATTTGAGAATAGAAACTAATTTACCTAGCGATTCAATAATAAGAAATATTAATTTTGATTCTAATGTTTTGGGATTTAGGATTGTGATACAAAGTCAAGAATTTTCTGAACGACGAGAAGGAGAGATGATAGAAAATATTTCAAATCCTATTAAAATAACGCCCCTAGAAGTTTGGAAAAAAGATCAAATTAGACAAATTAAAGAATGAAAAAAGACTCTATCCAATATATAACGTGTAGAAAATGTTTAGCTGAAACGGATATTAAAAAATCGTTTTTTTATCATCCACTCAAATTCGCAGACATGGTGGATACTGGTGCAATTAATTTTCCTAGTATAGTTTGTGAACGATGTAAAAAAATCTTAGATATTAAAGAATGAAAATATATAATAAATATTTTGCATCAAGTAAATTAGCTGACCAGTGGATTATTTTTTGTCACAAATGCAAATGTCAAATTATAGAGGAGTATGCGTATTCAATATTATCAGATCGTGATGACGCAGGGTTTATGCGTTTATGTAAGGATTGTTATTTAATGGAAAGTATCAAGGAATAAACCTAAACGGATTTAATGCGCCATGCACCTCGAAATGAACGTGATTGCCTGAAGAATACCCCGTAGATCCCACATAGCCTATTAATTCTCCTTGTACTACACTACTAGCT